>Ga0208644_1003092_pt1 | contig 13033 bp, 14 predicted proteins | sample VirMetDEL_Nov_18_FD_184517 | JGI IMG/M metagenome (GOLD analysis project Ga0208644, IMG submission 184517) | Aqueous microbial communities from the Delaware River and Bay under freshwater to marine salinity gradient to study organic matter... | ecosystem: Environmental > Aquatic > Marine >... | reverse complement strand
CTGTATATCTAAAAACTGACATTATCTTAAGTAGCTTCTTTTATTTTCTTTGGTTTGTATCAAATAATACCTACCGTTTGGTTCAACACCTAAAGCAACACCGGACTTTTTAAGTCCTTTAGGTCTTCTTACATCTTTTACACCAAAATGTTTGGCTAATTTATAAGCATCACGATGATTTATATATAATTTTTTTGGACCACCGGGTTTTTGCATTACTTTGAAACTATTTGGCAAATCTCCTCTCACTTCCACATATTTTGGTACTGTGCGCGCATGTTTTATACCTGCTGGGTCTCTTACAACAGCGTGTTGGTGTCTATGGTTTGTTGTATTGGTATTAAAAAATGACTCACTATAAATTTCGTCGTAGTTTTGATTTATTAAACCGTGTAATTTGTCGATATATTCAGTGTTTCGTAAAAATTTAAAGGTTAAATTACCAACTGAAAATTCTCCCACACCTTTAAGACCTTCTTGCCTCATCTTTTTAATTTTTTGAAACAATTTACGTCCATAATTATACAAAGTTTTGGATTTACCTGCATCATTTTTGTATTTTTTTGTAAGCTCTTCTAATTTATCAATTTGTACTTTAATATCTTCAAATTTCTTTTTAATATCAGCATCATTTATGTTAGGTGGATTAAATTCTGGTTTTTTAACCCAATCCCCTGTTTTTAAAGAATATAAACCTGAAGCTACATGAGGTTCTTTTGTATCTTGGAAATACATTTCTACTTCATGACCTTTTATTTTAATATCATGTTTAGTATTCCAAATAAAACGAATACCATCTAAAGCTGCTTTAACTAAATCGATATCTTCATCAATTTTTTTAAAGTCTAACAATATATGTACATCCAAATCACTTTTAGGTGTGTAATTATAATTAGCTAAACTACCTGTGAGTTGTATATCATCAATTTTTGGTAGTTTGACTGGTGAGTTTTCTAAAAACTCTTTAGTTATGTCAAGAAGTTTTTTACGCATCTTAGGATTCATTTTATCCTTGACGTAAAAGTGCTTGTTTAAAGTTTCATTGTAAAACTTCACATTATTATTTAAGCAAAAAAAATGCCTACTAAGCGCTTAGTAGGCATTTTTGAACTATTCTATTTTGGTCGTTTAACCGTTTCTTTGGAAAAACTCTTGATTACCGCCTTTAATCTTGCTCTTCACAACATTCGCGGAACCCTTAGGTGAAGTTGGGTGTCCCTTTCTCATACCTGTGATAGGGGTACCTTCATCACCGTCATTACCAACCTTGTCGGTAACTTTGCCGTCACCACCTTTACTACCTACATTAGAAGTATAAGTAGATTTTACTACATTATTCTTACCAGAAGGTTTTTCGGGGTTACCTTTCTTCTGATTAACAAGTGGGTGACCTAAATCTTCAGCTTCAATTTCTTCTCCGAAATAGTTAAAAGACTCTTCATCTTCATCTTCAGCGTCTTCATCAGATTCTTCATCTTCATCCGCGTCATCTTCTTCCATTTCTTCGAAACTACCGGCTTCCTCGTCTTCACCAAGTTCGCCTTCAGCATCCATATCAGCTTCATCATCAGCACCTTCGTCGTCACCACCACCGATAACGTCCATAAGGACTTCATGAAGTTTTGTTGCTAAATCTCTGTCAAGTGTAATCGTGACTTCATCACCAGATTCGATTTCATCGCCACCCTCGTCATCACCGATGCCGAGTTCAACTGCGTCGAACTGTTCGTCATCCATTACTTCCTCGTATAAACGATCAAAAATAGACTTATTCTTTGCCATATCATTATTTATATTCTCTTTTGCAATTTTCTTGTTTTCAGCTTTAAAATATGTATCAGCTCCTTCATCAGACATTTGTTTAACATTAAAAGCATTATCATCTTTGATAGCTGGGTTGTTAGGATCTAATTCCGTACTTTTAAAATTATCAGCTCCTCTAGGACCAGAACAGTCTTGAACAAAACCTTTTTGGTATTCCCCCACTTTAGCAGCTGGCATTTTTGTTTTTACTTCTTTACCTGCAACTTCAAATGTTTTATCAATTGGTTTACCAGGTTTTAATTGTTGCTTAGATGTTTTTAATCCAGGTGGATTACCGACAACAGCACCGTAAGCTTCTTCTATTTGAATAAGATCTCTTTTTCTATTCATAATTGTTTAATATTTAAGTATTTTTCAGCTAATAAAGACATATCTCTATCACCATGTGAGTTAAATGATTCCTTTTTAATTTCATTACCGGTAATTTTCTTGTAAGCCATAGCCTGGCCTAATTCATCTTCATCTTTTTTACCAGCTTTCATTTTTTTATTAACATTTTTAACCCAAACTTCCATTGCTTTAGCTCTATCACCGAAATTAAGTGTTTCGTCCTCAATATCGTAATCATCACCGTATTTTGCCTTGGCTTCGATATGTTTTTTAATTACTTTTATAGCATCATCTAATGACATTTCTTCATCTTCGTTATCATTATCATCGTCATTATTATAGTAAGATTTGTCTTCTGGAAATGCATTATCATCTTCCTGATCTTCATCTTTATTTCTTTCTTCTTTTCCTTTTTCATCTGCATCAGGATCTTCTTCATCAGGATCTATACCTCTACTTCTTAAATCTTCTTCTCTATTATAATATGGGTCCATATTAAATTCATCATCTTCATCTGTAGTAGGTCCTTCAAGTTTATAAACAACATTACCGACTTTTACTTTTGCAATAGGCACTAAATCTGGCTCAGCCATTCTATTTACGTTAATTTTACCATAAGGTAACGATACTTTATCTCCTTCTTCCTCTTCATTAGGGTCATCACCTGAAACATCAATATCACCACCGCTTTGAGAACTTGGACCTTCTGGAGTTTTGTTGTATAAACCAGTAACTTCAGCAGATGGTGTTTGCTCTCCACCTTTTTCAGCTTCTGAACTCCATCCCATATCTTGTTGATTAGGGCCAGCATCGTAATTACTTCCTGCTTCCCCTGTTTCCGGATTCTCATACTCTTCTTCGTCTTTTGTTAAATCTTCAACAGGTACAGCGTGTATACCAATACCTTGATCAACAAATGCTACACCGTTTTGTATGTGAATAATTTCACCTCTAGTAAATTTAGATGACGGGAATTCAGTCTGCCCCGTTTTAATATCTTGTAAATTGGGTGGTGGGTTTAAAAAATATACTCTATCTCCTTTTTTTATTTCTTGTTCATCTTCGTAATTAAGAATTGGGTTTTCATCTTCTGTTTCTTGATTTTTTTGAACAATGCCTGGTTCATAAGAATCATTTTCTTCTTTTACAAAAGTATTTTCGTATAGTAATCCAAGATCTTCTAAATCTCTTTTACGGTTCATGTCTATATTTATTCATTTTTCATTTAAATAATAGATACATGAAAAATACCCGCGATTATTATTTGGGTAACCCTAACTTACCTACAGGTGATGCTCAGTTTGAGTGGACACCTTCGATGATTAAAGATTTAAAGAAGGCAAGTCAAAACCTTCTTTACTTTGCTGAAAATTTCTTCTTTATAGTTAATCTAGATCGTGGTCGTGAAAAGATTGGTCTTCATTCTTGTCAAAAAAGAGCATTGAGAGGTATGAGAGATAATCGTTTTTTCATTTTACTTGCATCTAGACAGATAGGTAAAACTACCATGATGACAATTTACACGTTATGGCATGCATGTTTTAATAATGATCAACGTATTCTTATTGTTGCTAACAAAGAAGGTACAGCAAAAGAAATATTTTCACGTATTCGAATGGCATATGAAGAGTTACCTAACTGGCTTAAGCCCGGTGTAACTGAATATGGTAAAGAATCAATGAAGTTAACTAATGGTACATCAATTGGTATCAGTACCACAACAGGAACAGCTGCCCGTGGTCAATCTATTAACGTGCTAGTACTGGACGAGTTAGCATTTATTGAACCCCATTTAGTAGATCAGTTCTGGAAATCTGTTTTCCCTGTAATTTCATCTTCGAGAAAGTCTAAAATCTTTATAGCTTCTACTGCTAACGGTACAGATAACCTTTTTTACAAGATTTGGAACGGTGCTATAGAAGAAAAGAACGGTTGGGGTCATGATAAAATTTTATGGAATGAAGTCCCAGGTAGGGATGAAAAATGGAAATATGAAACAATGCGTACTATTGGAAGTGAAGAAGCTTTCAATCAAGAGTTCAATTGTGAATTTATTTCTACTGGTGAATTAGCTATAAATGAGGAATTGTTTGAAGCTTTAAAGGTAAATTGTCAAAAACCGAAGATTGTAATGGATGAAAACAATTACAAAATTTGGAGACAACCGGATGACAACGGGGTTTACGTAGCAGGTGTAGATATTGCTGAAGGTGTGCACCAAAATGCTAGCGTTGTTCAAATTTTAGATCTTAGAGATCTATCTAATATAGAGCAAGTTGCGTGTTATTGGAGTAATACTATTAACCCGTTTAATTTTACTAGTAAATTACATGAGATTTTGTTACAATGGGGTAACCCACCTGCATTAATTGAAAGAAACAGCTGTGGAGCTCAAGTTGTAGATCATTTATATAACACTCACCGTTACGGTAATATTGTTTCATTTGAAGCAGGTCAAGGGAAAGTTAAAAATAATAGAATAGGGGTTATATCACATACAAATACAAAGTATAGATGTGTTATGAACATGAGATATTTTATAAATGAGCTTCAGTCAGTTAATATTCGCGATTTAGAAACATTAGTTGAAATTAAGAACTTTATAAAGTATCCTAATGGTAAGTGGGCTGCTAAACCTGGTATCGATATGATGGATGATCGTGTTATGTCATTAGGTTGGGCATTATTAATATTGGACAACGATTTAATTAAACGTTATTTTGAAGTTTTACGTTATGATAATAATGGTCGTCCTGCAGAAATACGCAGGTATGACTATGATTACGGTGGTAAAGTTAATAAAAAATTGTTCTCGTGGTCTGATGATGATGAAATTAATAATGTCGATACCATAGTTTTTAATGAACAATTTGATAAACATGGAAATTCAGAATTAGATTGGATGAAATCTACGGGATGGTCTTTAGCTAGTGAATTTCAAACTCAAAGGTCTTTTAGTCCTGCTACCGATTTTGGTTTAAATAAAGATATAGATGGCCTTTACTAATTATACACAGTCTCCATTTAACAAGGAAAGAAAAGATAAGTTTGTCCTTGTAATACCTACCCCTAAGTTTTTAAAGGACGACGTTTCGAAAACCGTAAGAAGTAACGATTTAGTAGATCCCGATAAGGTTCAATTTTCAATTTACGGCAGTGTTATACCACAAGTTAGTGTTCCCGAGGTAGAAGTTAGATATTCAGGTCAAAATTTGCATGTTACAAGTCATAATAGACCAACCTATGCTCCATTAGATATAAATTTTACAATTGATAATAGATTTGGTAATTATTGGTTTATATATAAATGGTTAGATAAATTGCAAGACGATAAAAAGGGTTATTTCAATCCAGACATCGAATATAAAAAAGGAAAAGTTATAGAAGAAGAGTATATGGCAAATTTTACTATCTATGCTTTAGATGAATATAATAAGTTTGTAGCTCAGTTTGATTTTACTAAAGGCTTTCCCACAAAGTTAAGTGGAATTAATTATTCTTATAGAGATCCAAGCGAAATTGAATGTAGTTTTTCCATGGCTTACAGTCAATTTTATGTTAAATTGTTATCGCCCTGATATATTTATATGAAATAATATATTTTAAAGTTTCTTTTCTAAGAAACTATAAATATGTATATGGCACGAAGAACTATACAAAGTCCAGGTGTGGAAATTAATGAAGTGGATTTGTCCTTAAGAGCTGCTGATAAAATAGGGACAAATATTTTCATTACAGGTTTCGCTCCCATCGGACCAAATGATGAAATTTTGCAAGTTTCCAGTTTATCTGAATTTGAGCAAATTTACGGTCAACCAACAAACCCAGCAGAAAGATATTTCTACCACACAGTATCACAGTCCTTTGGAAGTAGAGCAAATATCTTAGTTAATAGATTACCTTACGGTGAAAACGCTGGTGATGGGTTTTCTAACAAATATTTCGCTACGGTTTACCCAGTTATACCTGTTAACTCCACAGCATACAAAGCAATTACAGCAGGTGATATTACAGGTACAAATTATCTATCGGCCAATATTGACACGGTAAATGGTCAAACAACTTCCCAATATTCACCAGCATCAGCTACCGACGACATTTGGTATTTTGTTGGTAAACCTGCTTTTGTACCGTTAACACAATCTCAATATATTGGTATATTAGATGATTCAGCAATTAATTGGAGTAATACAGTAGAAGCAGATTCAGGTAAATTTGCTACTTCGAATCAATCCACATTACAAGATCAGTTATCTGGTTTAGCAAGTGCTGGTATTATATTGCTTAATACAGCAAAAACAACAATTAATCAAAAATTAGAAGGTTATTATTCAAGTCTTGTTGATAATACAAATCTTTATGCAAGTACTGATTATGATGATATTGTTAGATTTTTAGTATCGAAGAATGAAAGTGATGTAAATCAAATTACGTACGATAGTTTGCAAACAGTGCCAAGTACAAGATTAAATTTCTTACTTTCAGCAACATACAATAGTGAAGCCACACCAGCTAATATTTCTGAAACACAGGAAAGTATTACAACGTTCAATATTAATAATAATAATTTTGATGATACTTTAGTATTAGGTATCTACAAATTAAGAACATCAGTCTTTTCGCCAGAAGTAACTAAATTAGATTACGTTTTGGAAGAAGGTTATACAGGCAGTATTAACTATTATAGACAAATTAATTCACCTAACGGTGGTGCTCCCAGAAGTTTTTACTTACCTCAAATTACTACTAATAATAGTGTTAATTGTGCAATTAAGATTAATCTTAATATTTCTGGTAGATTCGGTGTTGGTTCAATTAACGATGATGGTTCACCAAAACGTAAAATTAGGTTAATTACTGATCAGCTTATTAATAATAATTACGGTAGTGCTACAGCTTACCAACAAATTGTTGGTTGGACTAGTGCACAAATAACTGAGATAGCAGATGGTAAAGGTGTTTACAATACTGCTGGAGACACTTGGTCATCACTAGGTGTTACTCAATACGGTATCGGCCCGGCATCAGCATTACCATTCGGTAGATATAGTACAACTAAAGCATCAAATAATAAGATTGGTAATATTGGTGAAAAACTTGATCGTGTATTTGACAGATTAGCAAACGTTGATTTGTTTGACATTGATATTATGCCTGAAGGTGGTTTAGGTACAATTAATGCAACAGTTCAATTCACTGAAGTTTCAGCTAACAGACCAGCTAATAATGATTACTTTGATGATAGAGATTCAGTAATGGGTCTTAACGAATTATCAGCAACTGGTATTAATATTGGACCAAATGGTTCAGCTCTTAGAAGTTCTTGGTTATCAATTCAGAACAAGTTTATCAACTTTGCTCAAAATGTAAGAAAAGATTTTATATACATTTCAGATCCTTTGAGACAAGTATTTGTTACCGGTGATAACACCAAAGGTATTAATATACCAGGTCAATCGTTTCCGCTTAACATTTTAACACCTGTTAAACAGTTATACACCCCGATTAACACTAATTACGCCTCAGCATATGCGTCATGGGCACAAGTTGAAGATCAAGGTGTTGGTGGTTTAGTTTGGATTCCATTCTCTGGTGTTGCTGCAGCAGTTTATGCTAACACAGATGCTAATTTTGCACCTTGGTATGCACCAGCTGGATTTACAAGAGGGTTATTAAGTGGAAGAGTAACTGATATCGCTCTTTACCCGAATCAGAAACAACGTGATCAGTTGTACGAACAGGTTAATATTAACCCAGTTGCGTTGTTCCCTAGTGAAGGGTTTGTAGTTTTTGGTCAGAAAACACTTCAAAGTCAACCAAGTGCGTTTGATAGAGTAAATGTACGACGTCTATTCCTTTACCTTGAAAAGCGCACAAGGGAAACAGTGAAGTATTTTGTTTTCGAGCCAAATACATTGTTTACCAGAACTAACGTTATCAATGTTCTAGCCCCAATCTTTGAAGATGCAAAGAACAATCAAGGCCTTTACGATTATCTGATTGTTTGCGACGAACGTAATAATACGCCAGACGTCATCGATGCCAATGAATTGGTAGTAGATATATACTTGAAACCAGTTAGAGCAGCTGAGTTTATTTTGGTAAACTTCTACGCTACGAGAACAGGCCAGGATTTCTCGGAGATCGTAGGATAAGTCGCACAAGCTATACAAGTCGTAAAGCCGGGCCGAAAGGTCCGGCTTTTTTTGTAATTGTTTAATATAAATTAGCTAATAAAATAATTCATGAAAGAGACCGAGCTCTTTTTAAAGATAAAAAAACTTATTATACAGAATAGACGTAAAGAAAATTTTTCATTTACTGCATTTAACAATATTATAGAAAATAACTTAGATGAAATTTTAAAAACTTTTAATACTAGGTGGTTAATATCAATAGTCGACACATATACCCAATCGGATGAATTTAAAGATAAAGCAGAGGCAATGTTAATATCGACTTTTACAAATATGCTTAAATTTTGGGGTACCGATACATATTTTAACAAAGGGTTATCACCATCTGATTATAAAATATTATTATATAATCAATATAAATTGTGGGATGGTATGATTACATATAGCCCTCATCATGGCGATACATATAAAAACTTAATATTAAATATACAAACTATTTTATATAATAATAATATAACACTTTTTAAAATTTTTACAGAAGTTTTAAATAAAGCAAAAAACGATGAAGGTTGCCCTTTAAGTAGACTAACTAGACCTCTTTTATATATTGACGTGAAACCACCACAAAAGCATAAATAATGATATGCCAGACGTACGTCAAACCATATCTGATTTTTACAGAGTAGCAGTTGAACGAGATTTTGCAAGAGACTTTCAATTTAGAGTTTTAAGTATTGACTCTGGAGGTGCAAGTACAATAAACTTCGATGAAGATGATCTTGTTTATGCTACAACCGCTTCTTTACCTGAAAGATCTATTACTAATGTTGCTGTCCCGTATATGGGATTAAATTTTAACATTCCTGGAAATGCAACTTACCCTGGGAGTGAAGGTTACGCTATCAATTTTTATTGTGATCAAAATTCACAAATTAGACAAAAATTTGAAGATATGTCTCGTGATATATTTGATGATGCTACTAGCACTGGTAATTATTTTGCACCTAGACAATCAGCGATTATTGAATTATTACAGTTAGATACTCAATTAGATGCAGTTGCACAATACCAGTTAGTAGGAGCATCAGTTAGAAGTGTTGGTCCTATCACGTATAATATGTCCGCAGGAACTGGCCAGTTTGTTAATTTCCAAGCCACAATGGCATATCATTATTTTAGACGGCGTTAATACTTTATGGAAAAAATCATATTTGAGACTGAAGTGGGAAAAGGGACAGTCGAATATGTGATGTATATAAAAAAGAATATAAAAAAATCTAGAGCTGGTTCAATTTCAATATTTACTGATAAAGATTCTGAGGACTACTTATTCATAAGTAGTTCTCTTATTGAATGCAGATTTAGAGAAAAAGGTTACGGTAAAAAATTATATACACACGCTTTAAAAAAATTAGGATGTATTAAAACTAATTATCACAATGCAAGTTTAAATGCTCAATATGTATGGCAGTCATTGTGTAAATCATTTAGAAATAAAAAAGATTTTTTTAAAGGAGTTATTACCCTTTATAACAAACCTAAATAATATAAATGAATAACCCTTTAACAGATTTTATAAGAGGGATCGGGGAAAATGCGAGTGGTTTATTAACTGGACAAAATCCTTTATCTCAACCTCAATTTACTTCTGTTTTTGGATTTACGGTACCGGGTTCACCTTTAATAAGTGCCAGAGATTTATTTTTACAAAGATTAGAAAGATGGTCAACATCTATACCCATGCGTACCCAATGGATGATTTTAATACAAGGTTATCCATCGTTATTACAAACAGCAATTCTTCATCAACTTGAAAGAAGAGAAGGTAATTATAATAATTTTGATATAGATCAAGCAGTTAGAATTTGTAAAAAATATACCCTTAACAAAATAGTAGGGTGCATGTTTGCTCAAGGAGTAAACATACCTTCCATGCAAAATTTATCTGTTGATAAACCTAAAATGTTTGGGGACAAGCAGAGAGGATTTCTTCCAGGCCAAATTCAAACAGGTAGAAACTCATTTGGTAATTTAACTATTGAATTTAGAGAAACAAATACATCTTTTGTAGATTTTTGTATTAGACCTTGGTCTATGTTAGCAAGCCATTTTGGTTTTGTTGCAAGACCTGCTGGTGATAACAGAAACGTAGGTACTACAATTACTATATTACAATATACTAGATCATATCAAGGTTTATCTCAAATACCTAGAAAAGTTTGGTCATTTTATAATTGTATGCCTCTTGATGTTGCAAATAGAAATTTAACTTATGATCAGGAACAATGGGAAATGTTTGACACGGAATGGACATTTTCTAATTATACACTGAATGATAATTTATATTTACCATTACCCGATATATTAAACAAGCTAGCTTCAGGCAACGGAATATTCAATAGAATATCTCCGTTACAGCGTGGAGGATTTACCGACTTAGGTTAAATTTATAAGTGGATTTAAGTTTTAGATTTCCAGTATATATAACTAACAATAAAATAGTATACTGTAAAGAGATAACTAATAAGAACTTAATCGATATTCAAAAATATATAATTTCTGATAATAATAATTTAATTTATAATTTTTTTGATAATTTATCCTTACATCTAATTTCTGATAATAATATTAAAAATATTAATTTCATAGATAAATTTTTAATATTATTAAATGTTAGAATAAATTGTATTGGTTCATTTTTAGAAGTTTTATCAAAAGATAAAGTTAAAACTGCAATAGATTTAAAACCTTTATCTGAAAATATACTAAAAAACTTTACCTTAGAAAAAAAATTCGTTAGTTATAAAAATTATAAAATATATTATAGTGTACCTTCACATATAACAGAAAATATAACTGTATTTGATTTAATAAATGAAGTTGAATATAATTCCTTAAAAGTTTCATTAGGAGAATTACCCTCGTATAAAAAGGAAGAAATTATTGAAAATCTACCAACTAAAATTATTCAAAAATTAGATATAAGCGTTAAAAATAATAAAATTTTACCTGTTAAATTATTCGATTTTAGAAGTGATAATAAAACTAAAACTATACTATTTGATTATTCTATTTCATCTATAATGTATATGTTAAAATTATTATATAATAACAGTTTAGAAAATTTACATTATGAACAATATATATGTTCTAGAAAAATTAATATCTCGCCTTCTGAATATTTAAATATGTCTCCTAATGAAACTAAGTTAATGTTAAAAACATTAGCAAAAGAATATGAAAAAGCTAATACTACTAAAACATCTGTAAAAAGTAATATACCTAGTCATGGATTAGCTAATGCTACAGTATAAATCTTTACATGTCACTAAATAACGAAGAAATCGCTAAGATTAACGACCTTTATAATCAGATCGATATAAAAGATTTTGAAATTACCCAACTTAAACAGCAAATTAACCTTTTATCTAGAATAGATGAAAAATTAGAAACAGTTAGACTAGAATTTAACTCAAAATTAGATAATATCATTACTTCTACAAGTAGTACAAAAGCTAAAAATACTAAATAATGATATGGACTTACTAACTGTAGCGGTACACAATCAATATACATTAAAAACTATTGACATGAATACCGGAGCTATTAAAGTAATTCGCCAAGTAGGTGGTAAAATAGTTCAAGGTCCAGTTGTTACAGGAGATTTAGTAAGTTGTATTATAGAAACACCTTCCGGTAAAACCGGAAAAATATTTAGATTACCTAATTTAATAGTTACAAAAACGTTTCCAGCATCTTGATACTTCTTAGAATTTAATATAATTTAAGAATGCCAATATCAATAGACTTATGTGAAACATTAGTTACAGAGGATTTATACAAAGATAAATCCTCTTTTTTAGATTCTAACTCTTTTCTTTTTTACGGGTTTAAAATTAAAAACAAATATGATGAAAAACGTTTAAAAATTTGTTCTAATTTAAACCCTATTAGATTTAAGCACACTATCGATTCACTAACAGGTGAAAAAGATACTTCTTATTATTACGGGGTAAAACTTAAAGGTAATAAATTATTTCATGAACTTTGTGATTCACTTATACCGGCATCCGTAAACGTAGATAATTTTTTAACTTTAGATAATTATAGAAGACTGTTTTCAGAATTTAACATTGAAACATCACAGAATTACCTATACTATAGTATAGGTATTTACCCATTTGACGATATAAATGATTTACATGACGGTATTTTAGACTCGCACTTGTTTTATCTTGATGAGTCTATACCATGGTATCAGCGAATGGCAAGCGTTAAACCTTTTATAATTTGTAGAACACGATGAATGTAATTAAAAGAAATGGTAGGAAAGCAGCTTTTGACGAAAGCAAGATTAAAGCTTGCGTTATTCGAGCATGCGAAAATCTAGACAATGTGGATGTAGATAGTATTATCTATAATGCTCGAATTAAACTGTTTGATGGAGTTAAAACATCAGATATTGATAAGTCTCTTATTAAGTCTGCAAGAGCTTTAATTGAACAAGAACCACTTTACAAAAAGGTAGCAGCAAGACTATTACATAAGACTATTGTAAAGGAAGTATTCAAAGAAAGTGCAGATAAAGATGCGTATGAACTACAATACCGTAAGTGTTTTATCACCAATTTAAAAACTCTTATTACTCAAGGTATTGTATCAAAAGAACTTAACAAATTTGATCTCAAAGATCTGTCTAATTATCTTAAGCTTGAACGTGACGATAATTTTAGTATCTTGGT
>Ga0208644_1003091_pt1 | contig 13035 bp, 13 predicted proteins | sample VirMetDEL_Nov_18_FD_184517 | JGI IMG/M metagenome (GOLD analysis project Ga0208644, IMG submission 184517) | Aqueous microbial communities from the Delaware River and Bay under freshwater to marine salinity gradient to study organic matter... | ecosystem: Environmental > Aquatic > Marine >... | reverse complement strand
TTTCGTAGTCGTCGGCAGTGCTGCCTTCAAATACAAGGCTTGCATTATCCAGCGTCAAATTGCCGGTCATCGTGTCGCCAGCTTTAGCGACCTTTTCTGTGTCCAGCTCTTGAATTGCTAGCTGAACGTTGGTGGCAATAATGTTTCCGGCAGGCGCAAAACTGACGTTCGTTGCAATCTGACTACCGATGCCGCTAGATACATCGATTAAGTCCCAGCCAGCGCCGTTGGACAAGATCATGTCCGGTGGTGCCAGTGCTTCTGGTGGTGCATTACCAGTGCCAGTGCCGGAATCAGAAACAACTAAGTAGTATTGATTGTTGGTACTAGAAGCAGCAGGCAAAGCAACACCTACCGACAAGCCAACGGCGGAACCCGCGTTAGTAACCGAGGCGACTTGGTTGACGCTGGCGTCATAAGTACCGGCGTAAATAAGTTCACCGGAAATGATGGTGACTGGCAGCCAGGCTGAGCCAGACCAGATATACAGGTCTTGGTTGATTTCGTCGTAAAAATACTGCCCTTTAAACGCAGCGGTCGGGAAGGTAACAACGCCTCCCGTATCTACGGCACCACCAAACAAAACCGTGGATTGATCAGCAAGCTTGGCACCGGTAATAGCCTTGGTTCCAATTAAGGATGACCCGAAGGTTCCGGTAGTAATTTTGCTGGTATCAAGACTTGGAATGTCGCTGGCACTCAGCGCGTCACTGTTAATAATCAGACCTGAACTATCAAACGTTACCTTCGATGACGTTGCGCTCGCAATCGTATTGTTAATACTGATAGTGCCGCCAGCATCAACAATTAAGCCGGCACCAGGTGTTACACCACCGATTGAACCGCCAGAAGGTACTGGTAAATTGGCTGCCGTCAGTAAGGGAACATCTCCAGCGGTTAGCACCCTAAATGTCGGTCTTGCGTCCGCGCCAGAAGCGGGACCGATCAGAACTGCTTGCGCGGCCTGAGGAAGAAACTCGCTGCCATCTAAATCGTCTGCCAGTTTGGCGGCAGCAATCGTGCCATCGAGGATTTTGGCATTCGTTACTGCATCAGACGCCAGTGCGGTTGCATCTACAGCACCAGCGGCAATCTTTGCGGAGGTAACGGCGTCGTCGATAATCTTTGCCGTGGTGACGGCATCAGCGGCAAGCTCAGAAGCGCCAACACTGCCGTCTGCGATTTCAGATGCACCAACTGCACCAGCTGCGATCTTGACAGCGGTTACAGCATCATCAGCAATCTTGGCTGTTGTAACGGCAAGATCTTGGAGGGCAGCCGTATCTACTGCTCCATCTGCTAGTTCACTGCTACCAATCGCACCGGCGGCAATTTCAGAAGCGGTGATGGTGTTGGCAGCAATCTTGGCTGCTGTAACTGCTCCAGCTGCAATGGCCGCAGTATCTACGGCGCTGTCGGCTAGTTCAGATGCACCAATCGCATCAGCGGCAATTTGTGTAGCAGTAATGCTGTCGGTTTGGATCTTGGCGCCGGGGATCGTGTTATCGCTGATCTCGCCCAGACCTGCGGTGACGACTGCAGCCACCGTGATCTTTTTGGTTTCAGCCGTGCTGACGTCCGCAATCGGCAGTACGTCCACCGTTGCTTGGGTATCCGCCGCTAGCAGCGGATTGAGCTGAGTGATCCTCTGATCAGCCACTGCTTTGGAAACGCACGCCTATAAATCAGTTTAGGCTGGGACTTCCAAAAGGATGCCAAACCCAGATTCTTGGAGCACCTTGTCGTTTGGCGTCTGCTCCTGCAGCAGATAGTCGGCGGGGAAGTCAAACAACAAGCGGATCGGTCCGGTTGTTACAAAGTTGATCTTGCTGTGTATGGGCTGGTCCGCGATTAGTTCCGTCGCGACAGAGGTAATAACGCAGTCAGCTGTGTAAAAGAGTTCTTTTTGTGCCTCCGCGGCATCAATCAATGTTCCAACGGGCACCGTATCAGTGCGCTTCATTAGAAACACACCAGTAAATTCCGAGCCGATATCTTGCCGCAGGGCTAGCTGGTGCATGTAAATGGCTGATTCCTCTGTGCCGACGTAATCCGGCGCTCCGCCACGCCAGGTGGTATCAAAAAAGCAGTCAAGTTCACCGCTGCCCGATACCAGCGTGGACATTTGCTGCCTGAAGGTATCTCCAAGGCTTGTGTAGTCAGCAACGTCACGGTCAGTGTTAAGCATCCAGCTGATTGTTTGAGCTAGGTAGCTGTCATCTTTTGAGACGATTTCGTAGCTGACGCGATAAGTAGACGCGGGCGTTGCAAGTGTGATTGCTGCACTAGCGCCACCGGCAATCGCCTTATCCCAAGTGTCGTAAAGCCTGATGCCGCCTACGCTATCAACATTGACGAACCACTGACCATCGTTACGTTGAACGCTATCGGGCCAGCCGGATGCGGCGATAAAGTCTAAAAGATCTGCTGTTGGAGTCCCGCTGTCGTCTACGCGGCGAATCCAGATGCGATCACCTGTAATTAGGCTGTTTGCTTGATCCTGAAAACCAAAACGTTTGCCGGATACATCAATATCGGAAGGCGCTATATAGCTGTAAATACGCTCAGATTGCTTCCGCCCAATGCGGATGCCGCCTGCCTCGCCGATCCAGATAGCCATCAGCCCAAGTTAGCGGTGGTAAGAGCGCCGCAGACAGTGAAGGTGATGTTGGCTTGGATGATCTCGCCTGTCGAAGCACTGACTTCAACTGAATTTAGGGCGCACTTAAATTTGACGGCACGGTTAGTGCTACCGCCAGAAAAACGTAGCTCCAAAATATGCGTTGGTTCTGTCGGTGTTTGCGTAGTTCGTACCACGTCCGTCAACAGTCCCCTGCCGTCGATCAGATTGGAGGCATTTTCGTAGTAAAAAATAGTGGCGCTGCCATTGAAGGACTGGACGCCGTAGACGTAGTTGCGGGCAAAGTCGCCAAGGCTGGTGGTCTCCAGCACGTCGGCATTGGCTGAAAAACTCCAGCTGCTGACGCGGGCAACCTTTACGTCGTCAACGTACAAGGCACCATCAATACCGGTGTACTGCTTAGCCATGAACGTTTCGTGCTGCCGGCTTTAGTTCCATCGTAGCTGCAGCTTAGATCTTGACTGCTACCAAAGAAACGGAGGCATTGCCAATACCCGGTGCAGTCCATTCAACTGTCGGCGGTCCGATGTATCGCCACTTGTAGCCGGAAGGTGTGACACCTCCGTAATTCGACATTCCCGCAAAAGTGTTTGCCGGCAAGTCAAAGACCTCGTACGTGCCTTTGGCGGTGGCAAAGTGGTTAGTGATCTGCAGGAACACAGCTTCGGTCAGATTCTGAAAGCCAAGCGATAGCGTGGCTCCAATCGGGTTTGGGCCAAGCAGTACGCGCGCTTCGTAACCAGAAAGAGCAGTGAACAACTGAACTGGCTGGCTGCCCGGCGTCCATGTACGCGATGAGGGCTTGATGGAAGGGAAAGCGGCAATAGCCACGTCAAATGCCTCCGGTCATGTCTGCGATAACTTGGCTTGCGCCAGATGTGGTAACAGGGAAATGCGTCGCCTCAACTCTAAACACGCCGTTCACACCTTCTGTTACTGCATCGACTTGATACAAGTTACTCGACGCTTCACCACTGCCAACTGAAGACAGGTAGTCCCATGTCACACGAATAATGTCTGTTGGACCTAACGTACCTACCACTTCTGTTGTTTGGAAGGAAATTACATGCGATACGTGCTTGCGTGATGCAATTATGTACTTTCCAATCATGGTTGCATGTTGTTCGGTCGTGCAGAATTCTTCCATATCATATTGCTCAAACGGACCGTCAATAGCTGAACTTGCGTAACGTACTTCATTCGTCTTTGGAACTCCAAAAGTTGCAGCAGATTGATAGCGCCAAGTCATCAAGGCACAAAAGGGTTTTCGTTGGCGTGCGTCTACATAGTTTTTGACAAAACTGCCTGCAACAATATTTAAATCGTTAAACGCTTGAATAGGCTCAATAATTCCAATGTTGAGATTGTTGTTACTAACCACTGGGAGGGCTGGACGCAAGGCAAACTTGCCGTTAATTTGTACAAATCGTAACAAAAACATAGGCGCAACCCGCGATAGATAGTCGCGTAAGTTGACACTGTTTGCTAGCACTCCATTGAAACGCATTCCCTGATGTGCCGTAAATGTTTCAGCTGCTATGAAAGAAGGTTTATCGATTAAGGCTGTTGGTACTCTGCCAGCGCTAGTCAAGAGATGCCAGGCTAAATCAGGAAAACTATCGCTACTATTTGTTGCACCTGAGAGTTTTGCCACTTGCATACCCTTGCGGACAAAACAACGAATTTGCTGTTTGGCAGTTGTTTCGTCTACTTGTAATCCATAACCGCCTTTTACGGCAAGTGTTGTCATGTTGTTAAACGTACCCCCGCTACCAGGAAACAGCGGCAAAGTAGAAGTTACAGGAGGCACTCCAGGGATTGCCGGAGTTCCCGGTGTTCCCGGTGTTCCCGGCGTACCAGGGACATAAACAGAGTACTTTCGCGTTATATTGTATATTGTACGCTCAGAAGCGCCTATAAGGTTGTCATGTGAAAAATCAATAGATAAAGCTGAGCCGAATGATGAGGAACTCACTCCACTGTAACTAGCACTAGTGACACTTTCATACTCTTTGGTTTCAAATCCTAGCGAAATCTTTCCCGTTGCGGGACTGGGTTCCCAGTCTGTACCTATGCCGTACTCTTTTCTTTGAAATGTTAAGCTTACATCTGCTGCATCATAATTAGTATCCAAAAAAAGAAACAAAAAACCAAGGTCTATTCCATTTATATTCTCTGTTTTTTCTTGGCTGTATCCAGGAGTGCCTGGCGTACCGGGCGTACCGGGCGTACCGGGTATCTCTGGAATCGCTGCTGTTGTATATGTCAGCGTGTAATTATAGCCAGTAGTCGCTAATCCGTTGTAAGTTGTATCTGTTTTATAACTCAATAAGTCTGTTAATACCGAAACGCCCTGATAGATGTCGGACGCATCAACAGGAGGTACATAGCCTTCGCTTAGAACTAACCCGAAAGAAAACGAATACCCTGTGTTTTCATCAATCTGTAAACCATAACGAGTAACCGGCGGAGTAACCCATACACCTCCTTTATTTTCGGTAAAAAGACCAAATACAATAGGGATTGAGTTGCCCGTTGATATAACACGCTGATCCGCTGTTGCGTCTTGATCGACTGTTTGCAATGCCGCAAATTCATCCTTACGGAGGTTGGTTGTGATCGGCGCAGAAGCACTCTGTGGGACAATGTAGCCAGCTGGGGTTGTCATAGCTTCGGTGGTGACCCAATCAACGTTGTCGTAAATTTACGTGGAGGCGCTTGCGCCTCAACCGCATTTAAGGTTGATCCGATATTAAAGGTTATGCTGTTTTCATTTTGAGAAACAGACGAAAGCTCTCCAATAAACGTTGCAAATAATGTTTTACTCGCAGGCGGGCTTCCATCTGCTGCCGGTGTAAATTGGTAAAATGCTAGTTCGACTAGATAACCCTGGACAAGACCTGCTTCCGCAATAGCAACAGTACCTTGAGTAGGTGCCAATTCAATGCTTAGGGACTCTTGCCCTCCAGAAGCGTTCGACAAAATAGCATTGGCGTTAAATGGATAAAAGCTATGGTTATCTACCGTTTGTCCTGGCCAATAGCTTTGATAGCGCGCCACGACTGTTGTGTAGTCTGCTTTGCGTATTGTCATAAACGCTGCAATACCTATTGTCATCGTGCCACCCCGACTGATCTACGAACGGATGGGTTGTTCTGTAGCTGACTAAGGGCAAGATTGGCGCCTTGTTGCGCTGCCGATGATGTTGCTTGCTGCAGGTCGTTCATGGTGACGTAGTTGGTGCCATCCATCTGAGTCACCGGACCAGTGGTGATATTGACCTGGGGCGTTACCGTGCTTGCTCCAGATCCAACACCGTAACGTTGGATGCCCGACAGCATTTCCGGTGTGCCGGCTGTCTGTCCCGTGTACTTGCGCCAGTTCTCTACCGCTTGTGCGTTGCGTTCGGCGGCTACACGGCGGTTGTACTCTTCTGCACGCTGCATAAAGGATTCAGTAAGACGCGCCCAAGCTCGCTCTCCGGCTTCCACGCTGTACGTCTGCTCTGGGCCTGAGATTGTCTGGCGCATGAGTTTATTGCGTGCTGCAGCATACTCAGCCATAAACGCTGCATTTTGGCCCGCTGCGCCGAATTGGGCTCCGTAAGCAATGTTCCCGCTAACAGTTTGCGTAGAACGGCTAATAGCGCCGGCAGCTCGTTCCATGTTGCCGGCATACGACCCGGCGGCTGCGGCAGCGCCTTCAGTTTGAACGCGCAGGTTTGCTGCTTCTACAGCTGCGTTGTACACGGCATCTGCTGCTCTCCTTTGTTGGTCAGCCACCCTTGTAGTGGTTTCTAATGCTGCAGTGGCGATTCGGTATGCATCACGCTGTGCATTTAATGCTTCGACGTGTGCTCTTGTTAGTACGCCCTGTGCTTCGGCAAGTTTAACTACTGCTTCTAGCTCTTTGTACTTAATTACAGCTATTTCATTGGCTATACGTTGTCTTTGTACTTCAGCATCAATTTGTGCCAGTGTGGTTGTACGGACGAGTTCTGCGTTAGCAATTTCTAGATCCCTTATTTCAGAAAGTATTGCGTACCGGGCTTGTTCTGAGCTTGTTTGTTGTAGTCGTGTTCTTAAGTTATCTATTTCAATGTTGTTGATTGTTTGTGCTGTGCTTGCTATAGCTTGTGTAATGCTTAACTGATTCTGTACAGCCTGCTGTTGTGCGTTTAGTGCACGAGTGGCAGCTTCTGTTTGCCGCGTGTACTCATCCGCGTATGCGTTTACAGTTTCTTTCTTACCGATCAGGGTAGCAGTGGCTTTTTCATGATCACGCACAGCAGCAGCCGCTCCTAGTTCAGCGTCACGGATCTGAACGCTCGTGTTGTAGACAAGTTGTGCTTTTTGTAAAGTCTGCTCGGTAGCAAAACCGCGTTCGTACTCTGCTTCAACAGAAGCCAGCTCCAATGCTGCTGTTTGTACTCGGAGATTTTGTTCTCTTAAAGCGGCTTCGTAGCGAAGATCTGCTTCTACCTGCCTAAGCGCCGTCATCTGCTGGATTACTGCGGTCTCTTGGTTTAGAGACAAAACAAATTCTCTTTGTTGTTCAAGCTTCTGCATATTGATGGAAAGTAGCGCCCCGGCGCTTTTTGCTTGTACGTCAGCAACGCGGGCTTGCGCTTGTACTACTTCAAGGCGTAAGCGATCGTTAGCTACGATCTCAGAGTTAATTACTTTTTCACGCTCACGTAGCGCAATAAGCTCAGCCTGCTTAATGTTTATCTGAGTCTTTTTCTGTTCTTCTTGTACCAGGGCGCTTATTTTTTCTTCGGATGCACCTTTGTTTTCTTCGCGTACACGCTCCTCTGTGTTCCAGAGCTGTTGGACAAGCTCCAGTTTTTTCTGTCGTAGGCTGATATCTATGTTTTGAAGCTGTTGTTCTGCCGTTACACCTTGAGTACGTTTAGACTCAAGGCTGAACAGCGCGTTTGCAATCATAGTTTCTTCTTTTAGCTTGCCGAGCTTTAGCTGGGCTGCAGCATTAGCCTGATGCTGTAAAACATTTAAGCCTTCGAAAGCTTTTTTAATAAAATCTACCGCTTTCTGACCTCCGAATAAACGCACTACAAATTCACCGACAGCTTTGGTTGCTGCTCCGGCCATAGAGAAAATTTTGTTCCAGCCGACGACTACGAGGTTTACTAGCTCGAGGATTCCCGCTATTGCGGCGGCAAAAGGAGCCGCAAGCATGGATAACAGTGTCGATACTGTCCCAGATACTTTTGTCCACGAATTACCTAGTAAAGCAGTAGCGTTGGCAGAATCTTGGATGGCCGTGCCAAGGGCTCCTGTTTGTTGGGCCGCAGCAGCTGCTGCCAGTGCTCTGGCGCCTTCAATATCGCCGAGGCGGATGGATCGTGTAATTGCTACTTCGAGTTCGTCATTGACGAATACAAAACTTTCTCGCAGTTTGTCGACGTCTACAAGCTGGATTGCGTCTCCTAAATCTTTGACTTTCTTGATTGCTTCGTCAAGCTGTTGGCCGACGGCGGAGAACGCGATGCTCAGCGCCATGCCGCCAATCCCGCCCATTTGTCCTCCTACGAGACCACCGATAGCACCGCCTGCCATAGCGCCTGGGCCAGCGCCAAATAGAGCTGGGAACGCGCCACCGAGGATGGCGTCCATTACGCCGGGTGCTTGTAGTCCTGTTGCAGGTTTAGCAAGGCCGCTTACTCCGGCCGGCAAACTCATGGCGCCGCTAGGGAGTTTCGGACCTTGCACCCCAAAACCGGCTTCAGTGCCTTTTGCGATTGCACCTCCCTTAAGTTGCATCAGTCCGCGCTCGGCCAGTTTGCGCTGTAAACGCTCTTGATCCGCTAGTTCTTTATTCAGTGCGGATGCTTCAGCTCGTGCTTGCCGCATAGCGCGGCTATCAGCAACATTGGCCTCAACGCTTTTTCTGATTGCACTGGCAACTGCAGTGCGTTTGGTAATTTCTGCATCTATGAGTTTGTTTTGATGGGTTCTAGCAATATTGGAATTTTGTAGTGCTGTGACGTAATTGTTTACTGCTCGTTGTTCTTGTTTAGAGCCGATTGCTGCTAGTTGTAGAGCTTTTTCTGCTAGTTGTACCTGTTTTGTGAAGCGCTCCAGATTGCGTACAGGTTCGCCCATACGCGCAGCAGCTTTATTTACTTCATTGATCTTACGGATAGTACCGTCTAGCGCTTTTTGTATGCGGTCTAGATCTCTAAAGCCGCGTACATTTATGAGGATGTCGGCCTGGTATGCCACGACGGGTTGACGGACTTATGTTTAGCAGTCTATCCGGCATAAAGCCGCCGGGCTAGCGGCGGCGTCTGCGGGCCTTTTCGTATGCCTCTTGCTCCGCGTCGTTTCGGATCTTGAAGTACGTGCTCCAGCCGAGTAGCTCGGTGTCCGTCATCCGGCTGCGTAGTTCGGCCAGTGTCAGGCCCAGCTTCTCGGCGACAAAAAACTGGACCTGCAGATAGCCGTCTTTTTTCAGCTCGGCTTCAAGCGCTTTTGATGTCGGTCTCCTCCGCATCGTCAGTAAGGATTGCCAGCATCAAAGCTTGGAGATCCTTGTCCTTGACTTCGTTCTTCAGAACGTCAATCTCACCAGCGCTGAATAGCTTGGCGCCGTTCTCGTCGAGGGCTTTTGAAATCAGAAGCTGGAGCGCAAATGCAGTGGCGTCCTCAGATTTGGCTTGTTTTTGGGCGCGCTCGCGTTCTGCCATTGTGAGAGGGGAAACCCACATCTCGAACGTGGAGCCATCGCTAAGATCCACCGATTTCTTGGTGGGCTCAAGGTTTGCAGCTTTGCGCAGACGGTCAATCGCGCGAAGGGCGGCAGGCATAAAACTGCTAATCAAGACGCAAGTAGTGTAGCGCAATAGAAATAAAAAGCCCCAGTCCGCGAAGGACTGGGGTTGATGCGCTGATACTGCTACGGCAGCAGACTATCAGGACTTCGACAGGTCGAAGGTGGGGGCAGCACTCGGGCGGAAGGCGATCTCTACGCTTTGACCGTCGTCGGGATTCACATTCAGGCTGGCCGAAGTCAGAATCACAGGGACGGTGATCGAGCGGCTGAGGGTCTCGTCGACAGTGCCGCCGCTGACGATGCGGTCGATGTACAGCTTCATGGTCGCGCCAATCTGCTGGCTCTGAATCACATCCTCGACCATGCGGTTGGACAGAGAGGTGCTCTCGTCGGTCGAGTAGATCGTGGCCGAACCAGAGCCGTCTGCGAAACCGGTGATATATGCGCGGAAGGGAGCGTACTGTCCGGCGGCTTGGCCGATCGTGGTTACGTCGATTTCGCTGCGGGTGATCTCGAAGCTCCACTCGCGGACGGATCCGACAGCGGCAGGGGCAGCGTAGGCAACCTGGAAAGCGTTGGGGCTAACAGCTGTGCCGTCGTCGGTGATCGTGATGGTGCCGCCGCCCAAGCTGGCGGATACTTGCAGCACACCAGTGCTAGCGGTGTAACCGATCACGTAGTAAGTCGTAGCTGCGCTAATACCGGCAGGAAGGGTGCCCGTGCCAGCGGCGCCTGTTTCAGTGTTGACGACACTGAAGACAACAGGATCGCCCACCTTGAAGTTCAGATAGGTGGAGACGGTGATCTCGTCGTTCAGCGTGCTTACGGCGGTTTCGCCGAAGGTGGCCTTGGTTCCGGCAGGCGAGTAATACAGGGCGCCGGAGGTGCCCGAAAGGACGGTTGCCATGGGTAGTACCTATGGGTGGACGTTGTTGCGGGCACTGCCCGGCTTAGTACAGGTTAGCCCCAGTGCAGTCCTGTATTAAGAAATAATCTCGGCTTGGAATCCTGCTTCGATGCGCGAGATAAAAAACGGCGTAAATGCTCGACGGGATTGTTGGTCGGGTGTAGTGCCTCCAAAGTCAGGACTGAACGTGGGACCATCAATAGTTCCTGTTCGGAGATACACGCCAGAGGTAGGTTTTGCTGTGTTGTTGATTGTGTTTATGACGTTATACGCGGTGCTAAGTAGCGTCTGGTTACGGCCTGGACCGACGCCTTTGGGGGTGTAGATACGGATAACGACTGTCCCGCGAATACGCTCGTGGCTCGTCGTTAAAAGGGCTTCTGTAGTAAGGCCAAACTGGATGTTTACATGTACAAATTCTTGGGCGCTGTCGGCCGAATCGTTTAGTACGTTGTCGAAGTAGACAGGTACCCCGGGCATTAAATCGTTGTACGCCGTAAGGAGTGGTGCCTCTAGAACAGCACGGACAGCTTGGTAATTCACAGGCGGACTCTCCCTAGTTCACGATCCAGTGTTAGCTGTACTGTACGGTCTAGATTTCCGCCGCGCGCGTAGTTTGTGTACCAGTCGAGGGGGGCTGTGGCGCGGTTTGGTCCGTCCGATTGCAGAGATAAATCACCCCTATACCCGCCAATACGAATACCCTCAATAACGGGTTTTATGGGGGTAGTCCCTGGATCTATATAGGTGCTTTCCTCTAAATCCATTGCGACGAAGGCGTGGGAACTAAAGTTCGAGATTTTGAACACTGTCTTGTCTTTTAGAGCAAATCGCTTTCCAGCGGTAAGTAAAGCTTGAGGACCGGTGAAAGGACCTTCCTTAAAACGTACCGGTACTGGACGCCCAGGTGTTCCCGTACCTTTTGCGGTCTGATTTTGCGGGCCTGTTATCTGCCAAGAATTAGAAAATTCACCGCTCCAAGCTGGTCCGGCTTGTTGGAGTTCTTCAATAATTCTTTCGGCAGCGCGGATAGGTCCGATTTGTGTTGCAGATGCCGCAAATCGGTCCAAGTTGACTAAAAGCTTGCCTAAGTCTTGGCGTGCCATTACTGGGGCCTCAACAGGATTGTGTGTAGTACAGGATTAGCACCGCGTAGTGTCTTGCAGGCGATTACGCGGCCTGTCTTTGTTGTGCCGTCTTCTGTGTATTGGATGCGGTCTTTGATGCTCGGGATGTGTGCGCCCAGCTCGGCGTTACCGATCAGGACTTTTACGTCGGATGTTTGATACACACTTTCAAATTCTTCAGGATTAACTTGCATGATCAGTGCACGCACAGTGATACTTGTGTCTGCACCAGTGGTGGTCCCCGTGGTGGGGTTGTACGTGATAGATGATGCGGCTTTTAGGTAGGTGACGTTTTGGCCCCATTCAGCGAGGAGTGGAGCAGGAATCCCACCGAAAGTAGTGTCGATGAGGCTCATATCAACCTCGGAAGAGTCGGACGGCGTAATTTGTGGCGCCGCCCATGCAGTACGGTCCCAGGTATGACTGGAGCCAGGGGTAGACGTCGAAAACGTTGTTGATGACGCCCGGCGTCATCGAACTGTCCTTGTACTTGACCTGAAGGTCGCCCAGCTTCACCTCGTCGTAGAGGCCGGTGGTGCCAGTGCTGCCGGTGATGGCGTCGGTGTCGTTGGCTAAAGCCCGTGCCAGTTCGTAGGTGGCGACTTTGATGGGCTCGGGGATCAGCGTGCAAGCCAGTGCAATGCCGTCAATTTTGTAGTCCTCGCGGGGCCACTTGAGTGCTTGGGTCTCGGTGCAGCGGTCGCCGTAGAAGCTCAGGGCGTCGATCCAGCGGGTGGCGGAGATGATGGCGCGGTTTTTGGCGTCGTCGGCCTTGTCTGTCCAAGTGCTCGAGTCCGGCACCGTCTCGAAATACGTGTTGGCCTCGGCCAGCGTGACGTAGCTGTTGGCCGACGCGCCCTTCAAAGTGGCATCAATAGTCGCGGCCACGGCTTAGTACATCCTTTGTTTGAGTCTAGCGCCAGTCCTGTAATTCCTTGATTTGGGTGGGGAGCTAAGTAAAGCTGCGTGATACACGTCCGCACCGGCTAACTCCAGTTCGGCTTGCTTTTCGGTGTGCTCGCCGTATGGAATGTCGAGGAAGAAACGCCGGTTATTGTGTAGTACGAACAATCGGACCAGTTTCATGTCGCCGCGTCGTGCCTCTGCAGAAACCAGCGTAGATGCGCTGGACGTTCAGACTGCCGAAACCACCAAACAAGATCCAGCCAAGCCGCGTAAGTGGGCGGACGTAGCAAAAGAAATTCAGGCGCTGCGTGAGAAAGGCGCCAATGTGCCGGAGATTTGTGAAAAGCTCAGTGTTTCGTATGTGCTGGTGAACCAGCTCATCCTGCAGTCGTACAAAATGGCGATTGACTCGGAGGCTGTGTTTCAACGGCAGGAAGAAATTAGGCTTCAAGCTGAAGCCTGATAAAAGAAAAGGCCCCCGAGTTGGGGGCCTTTTTGCTGTACGGCTGAAAGATCAGGCGTAAGCGGTGGTGTCCAGCGGGGTGTTGCAGAGGAGGCGCACGATGGGCACCATCTTGGTGGTGCTGTACACGAGGTTCCAGCTGGCGGTAGCGGCCAGGTTGCCAGAGGTGCTGGCGTTGCTGGGGTTGTCGCCAGCG
>Ga0208644_1003090_pt1 | contig 13035 bp, 11 predicted proteins | sample VirMetDEL_Nov_18_FD_184517 | JGI IMG/M metagenome (GOLD analysis project Ga0208644, IMG submission 184517) | Aqueous microbial communities from the Delaware River and Bay under freshwater to marine salinity gradient to study organic matter... | ecosystem: Environmental > Aquatic > Marine >... | reverse complement strand
TTATTTTGATGATGCATCTGGGATGATTTTATCTACCGTAGTTACGAGAGACCAAATTCTTAATATATATCCTACGTTAATAGATTCTATAGATGACATTGAGGCTATAACAAACGAAGAGGATTATCCTAGTTCTCAAATGAAAAACTCAACTCAGTCTTTTACGCCTGATGAAGTTTTAGGTAGAGATATACAGAGAACAGAGAGATATAGAATATTAGAAAGATTTCAAAAAGTAAAAGTTCCATTCTATAGGCTTTTTAACAGACAGAATGGTCAAGAGCAGATATTAAATCAAGAACAATACTTTCAGTTTATTGAGCAGAATGCAGAAATAATTGAGCAAGGCCTTGTTGATTTAGTAGAAGTTCAGCAAACAAGAATTAAAATTACATGTACAGTTGGCGATGTATTGCTTTACGAGAACATATTAAATACTGATGTGTATCCGATAGTACCAGTTCCAAATATATGGACAAATACTCCGTATCCAAAATCAGATGTATCTAAGGTAAAGGATTCTCAAAGACTGTTAAACAAACTTTTTTCTCTCACTCTCTCTCACGCACAGGCCTCTGCAGGCCTAAAGCTACTCGTTCCAGAGGGTAGCGTAGATGACTTGGGGCAGCTGGAAAAAGATTGGGCCAATCCCAATGCAGTCATACCTTATAATCCAGAGTTTGGGCAACCACACTTTCCTGCCCCTCAGTCACTTGCTGGTGAGTTTTATGCGTTAATAGATAGAGTAGAGCATTATATAGATTTAAGTTTTGGTATTCCTGAGTTGATGCAGGGCTTTAGAGATAAAGCTCCCGATACAGTTAGAGGAACTGCAATGCTATCTCAACACGGTGAGACTCGAGGTAAGTCAAAGTTAAGAGATATTGAAGGAAGCTTAAACAGATTAGGTAGGTGTATTTATAATTTAGCCAAGGGTCATTACACTTATCAAAAAACTTTTAGAATTGTACAACCGAATAATGATTTAACTGAATATACAATCAATACGAAGATGTACGATGATAAAACTCGTGAATTGCAATCGATACAAAATGATATTAGTATTGGTCAGCATGACGTAAGAATAGTATCAGGCTCAACATTGCCGTCTAATAGAGTAGCTGAATATCAGATGTACTTAGATGCTTTTAAGATGGGCTTGGTAGACGATGTCGAGGTCTTAAAGAAATCAGAGATTTTTGACAAAGAAGGTGTCTTGAAAAGGAAAGGTCAGATGGCACAAATGCAAAGCTATATTAAACAACTAGAAAAGCAAATAAAAGACTTAAGCGGAGATTTGCAGACTTCTCAACGTGAAAATGTTCACTCTAGGAAGCAGGTCGAAGCACAAAAATTTAAGTCACAGCTTAAGGATATTATGACGGACATGAAGTTCAATAATAAAGTAAAGTTAGAAAAGTTGAAGAATGTAGTAGATGCGCAGGAAAGACTAGGAAAACAAGAACCACAAAGGTAGGAAGGGTGTCCGTTAGGACGTTTGAGGAACACACGGTTCTGCTTTTAAATGACATCCGTAAGGGTGAAGCTATTAATTAAAAGAAATCGAGGAGTTTAAAATGGAAGATAACCTTAAACAAGAAGAAACTGTTCAGGAGGAAATGGCAGATAATCATTTTGAAGAGGTAGTAGCAGAGCCTGAGGCAAATCCTCAGGACGATGCTAAGAAGTTTCAATCTATGTACGATAAAAAATCAGCAGAATACGATAAGATGAAAGCTGAGTACAATGAATTGAAACAGTTGGAAAAACTAGGAAATGTATTAAAAGAAAGGCCAGATGTAGTGGAAGCAATGAAACAAACCTTGAACGGTGAACAAACTGGGAATGTAAGTAGTCCTCAAGACCCACAACAGGGACTTGATGAAAACTCATTCGACCCATGGGAAGCCTACTATAAGCCCGGCTCTCCATCTTACGAGATGAGAGTTAGGGAACAGAAATCTCTTGTAGATAATGCTGTAAATGAAAAGATGAAGGGCATACAAGAGACAATGGCTGTCAATAACTTAAAGAAGGAATTATCTAGTAAATACAATATGACAGATCAGAATCAAGTTGATGATTTTGTCCAGTTTGCTACAAAGCCTAGGCAAGATGTTCCGCTCAATATATTAGTTGATGTATATAGGAAATTTAATAACGTTCCTGAGACAATAACTAATGAGAGTATAGAAGCTGTAAAGAGGACTAAAAACATTCCTCAAACAGCTGGCGTCTTACAAGGTGGAGAACCTAGCAAGCCAAATGAGCTAGATGAAATCTGGAATGGAGTTATTGGCACGAATAGTAGAAATAATAATATATAAAGGAGTCTTAAATGGCGAATTACAATGCAGGAATTGTGAACGTTGGTGACCCCGGTTCGGCAGCTTCAGGCTATCATACTAGGCGTTTATTCAACTTTTCAGACCGTGTTGCAGACTTAGCTCCAGACGAATCCCCGTTTTTCGTGTATCTTTCTAAGGTAGCTAAAGTTCCAACCGATGACCCACAGTTCCGTTTTCTAGAAGATAGAACAAAAGTATCTATGACTGACCGTTCTTTCTCATTAAAAGGTGAAGAAGCTATACCTGCTGTTGGTTCTACATTATCTTATAATGTCGACACCTCTGGAGGAGCTTCAGTTGATTGGCTTATCAAAGGAATGGTTTTTGCAATAGGGCAAGAAAGTAGTTCTGTATCAGACCCAGTTATCGTAAGAATTGAGTCTAATCCAGTTGATGAGGGAAGTGACACTTCTTTTATCGGTAAGACAATTTCTGGTGCAGATTCTGGTGGAACAGTTGATAATGCAAAGTGTACTGTAATCGGTACTTCTTTTGCTGAAGGTTCTGGTTCTCCAGACGTATGGTCAGAAGAGCTTGATAACGATTTTGGTTATACCCAAATCTTTAAAACAGCTTGTGAAATGTCTAATACTGCAAGAGCTACTCGTTACCGTGGTTACGCAGATGAGTTCCAAAGAATTTGGAATCTTAAACTTCGTGAGCACAAAGTAGACATCGAAAGAGCTATGCTTTTTGGTCAGCGTGCTAGTCAAGGTGGAATCCAGTATACTGAAGGTATTGCTGGACATATCTTAGCTAACGGTACTGCTGTAACAGGAAGTGATGACCTAGCTTACTCAGCTGGCTCTCCTTACTTTAGGAGTGCAACAAGAGCTCAACTTACTTATGATAGAATCTTAAGTGATTTTGAAGTTCTTTATGACCCAGCAAGAGGTAACTCAGGTTCTAAATTAGCTTTGGCTAGTTTACCTGTAATTACTTTCTTTAACAAGATGGATTCTAATAGCTTTCTTGACGGTTCAATAAACAACGAGCTTAGATATAATATAGAAAAATCTCAAGGTTCTTTTGGACATCAAGTCTTACAGATTGAAACAATTCACGGTACAATGAATTTAGTTAAGGAGCCTCTATTCAGAGGATTTGCTTCTGGCTTCTTGTGCTTAGTTGATATGGACAATGTTGCTTACAGACCATTAGTCGGTAATGGTGTTAACAGAGACACTCAAATCATGACTAACGTTCAAGCAGCTGATGAAGACTTACGTAAAGATATGATTTTAACTGAAGCTGGATTAGAAGTATCACTTCCTGAAAGCCATATGTTAATTCACTTACAAGGAGTTTAATCATGAGAGCTAATGTACTAGAAAAAAACATAGGTGGTGGAATCTACACAATTGACCATAATTGTGGAGCTTCTGCTTCTCAAACAGTTGATATACCATCAGACGCACCTGCGGATGGTTACGCAATTGCATGCCTTGGAAACACAAATACAAACGGAACTTACGTTGAAAGTTGTTCAGTTTCTGGTAGTGTAATTACAGTTACCTTAGGTGCAGCTGCATCCGCTAATGATGACCTAACAGTCATGTATTTTGGCGATGTTGGTGCTAAATCTGCTGACTAACAAATAAAGGATATGTGGGGATGTCTTATGATGTCCCCACTATTTTGAATATGAATTGTATACATTGTAACACACCAAATAAAGATAACTGGTTTTATTGTAAAGCTTGTGGTAAAAGAGCATCAGCTCCATTGTTTACAACTAATATGTTTATGATGAGCGAGCAGGGTAAGAGAAGCGATATAGAATTTAATACAATAAGTTTAGATGACCATGTAGCTAGTGAGGTAGCACAAAGAGAAGCTAAACAAAAAAACTTTTGGAAGGAGAAAGTAAATGCCATACGGTAAGGGTACATACGGAAGTAAAAAAGGCAGACCGCCTAAAAAGAAAAAAGCATCTAGCAAAAAGATGAAAAAGAAAAAGAAGTAATAAATGGCTTGGAACTTTTCACAAGAGATACATGCATTAACTGGGTTTGACGCCGATAGCTCAGACAGTACTGCTACTGGAGAAACTTACAGAACTTTAACAGATCAATGGTTAAAGGATTCTGCAAAGGAAGTTATAAACATGCTTCCTAAAAGACTTCTTCATTTATGTGCATCTGAGGTATCATTTACATCTGGTTCTCCTAGTGTTTTAAATACTGGTCATATCTTACATATAACAAGAAATGATGGTAGCATAGAACAACCTTGCAGGAGAATAGAGGCAAATCAAAAAGGTAGGTATTCTGATGCTGATGATATTAATCAAGCAACAGCTACAGACCCTGTATTTTTTGTAGAAAATAATAAGGTAGATGTATTACCTGCTTCTGGAGCTTGCAAGTATTCTGAAGTTCAGTTTCCGACTATATCTTATGACGATACAACTATAGCTACATTTCCAGATGAAGCAGAGAGAGCAGTAGTCTTATTAGCTTGCATAAAAGCTTCAGAGTATATGTTAGCTCACGACCAAGATGTTGAGTTAATAATACCAATATTAGCTCAGTTAAAAGACGATTATAAAAGAGAGATAGAAAGTTTATAATATGGCAGTTCATGGCATAACAGTAAAGCAATTAATTAGTAGAGTTCGTGAAAACTTTCCGGGAGCACCAGAAAAGTATATCATGACTTTAATTAATGATGCTCTTGTACAAATAGGTATGTATGATACTAAATCAGTACAATCAAGAATTAGTACAGTTGCTAATCAAATGTGGTATGATATAGGAGATGGGGCATCAGATTCTTCTACAAATAAATTAGAAGCAAATAAAATTTTTAGAGTTGACCTAATGGATAACGAAGGCGATTATATACGCATACCTAGGTTAGTTGATGATAATATTTTACTAATGGATTCATTTGAAGACACAGGAGAAGTATTGTCGTTTACTCCGAATACTAGTACTGCTATTACTACATTATCTGGAGCTGGTGGAGTTCCAAATACATATACTGGAACTTGGACTGCTAATCAAACTCATACAGATGTTGCACCTCATAGTACAACTGGTAGTGGAGCAAATACACTTAGAGTAACAATTACAACTAATTCAAGTGGTCATCCAAAATTAACTGCTGTTACAACAGCTTCTTTAGGATATAAAGTTGGTGATTACGTAATTTTTACCTCTCCCGGTAATGGTGAGAAAGCAACATGGACTGTTAATAAAGTTAGATATACTTATGAATCAGCAGTAGAAAGGCCAGATTAATATGGCTAGTAATATAAAATATCCAGAGAGCGTTGCTAGATGGTTTATCGAGGGAGATAAACTTTGTTTAGTAACTAGCGTTGATAGTAATGGAGACAATAGAAGCTCTCATAGGAAAAAATTTCAAGCTATAGCAGAATCAGTTACTGATGGATTATTAATACATTATTATGGAGAACCTAATAGTGTAAGTGCAATAACAGATTCTTTAGATATAGATAACACAATGCATAGTGCAGTAGTTGATTATGTTAAGAAGTGTTTATACATGGATAGAGCTAGTCAAGCTCAAGACCCTAATGTATCAGCTGCATCAATACAACTTGCAAATATGCATCAGAAAAATTTTGATGAAGCCATAAGAAGATTTGGCTCAAAGAAAAGAGATAAGACTGGCGGTACAAGATCTATAGTGCCAGCAGATTTTAGATAACCAATATGCCCATGAGAATTGTCACGCTCGGTAAGGCATAAGATAGGAGAAACAAAATGGCAGATTTACATAAATATTCAGTTAATGAGTCTAACAATGTAGCATTAGGACAAGCTGGTTGCTTGCTTGAGGATGGTACAGATGCAATTACAGGCAAAAGTATTGTAGCTATTCAATTTTTAGAAGACGCTACTTTTAGTGCTTTATTACCAGAAAGTTCTGATTATATAGGAACATCAGGTGGTAATGGAGATGCTGTAGACTCTGGGAATACATTTCCACAAGGTGTTACAATTTTTGGTAGATGGACTGGATTTACTTTAGCTAGTGGTTCAGTTGTAGCATATTTAGGCTAACATGCTAGGATTATCTAGTAGTTTAGTCAAAGGTGGTGCATCCCTTTTAACCTTTGTTAAGGACAACCTTAAACTATACCTCGACTTTAATTCTAAAAAGTCAGACACGCTAAAGTTCCCATCAGAAGGTTCAACAGAGTTTGATGGTAGTGGTGATAGAATTGATTGTGGTCAAATAGATGTAAGTGGGCAAAGTATTACTTTATCAGCTTGGGTTTATAGAGATGGAACAACAGACGATACAATAGCAGGTAGGTGGAGTAGTAATGGAGCAATGCTTTATTGTAGTGGGAGTAGTGTTTTATGGTATGTTAATGGTAATAATTCAAATGTGTCAATACCAGATAAAACTTGGGTTCATATAGTAGGTACTTTTGATGGTGTAAATAGAAAAGTATACAAAGATGGTGTATTAGGAGATACAGATGCAGATACAGGCACAATAGTAAATCCATCAGAAAATTTTGAAATAGGCAATGCTGAATTTTCAAGTGGTAAAGATTTTAAAGGTAAACTTGCTAATGTTGCTATGTGGTCAAGGGCATTAACGCAAGAAGAAGTCCAATCCATAATGAACAAATCCTATAGCCAACTAAAGGGTGTAGAAAAAACAAGTTTAGTAGCATGGTGGGCATTAGACGATGTACAAAAAGTAACTGACAATAGTGTAAGTAGCGGATTAATAGAATCTGAAACAGGAGAAATATTAAGTAGCGATGTTAAAAGTTTTGATAGCATTACAGGATTAGGTAATAACTATACAAATAATATTTTAGAATTTGTAAAAAATGGATATGCTTTTTTTAATATTAGCGGTATAGCTCAAGGAAAACTTTATAGACTTACATATACTGTACTCACTCAAACAGGAAGTGGTCTGGCTCACAGCGGTGGTAGTTCAGCTTTTACAGGTGGCATACCAACTACTGTTGGTTCTCACGAGCAATATTTAGTTGCAGGTTCTGCAAATCTTCTTGTTATGCGTTCTACGGGATTTAGAGGAACTATAACAGATATTGTTCTTCAAGAAGTATCAAACACAGGTGTAGTTACAGGAGCAACAACTACCACATCAGTATATGGTGGCAATGCACCAATCTTACCTCGTGCAGTTGATGTAGCTAAAGAAGGACAAGTAGATGCGATTGGAGATGGTAGTGCAAGTTTTAACGGAAGTACAGATTACATTGATGTTGGTTCAGATTCTTTGTTAGATGATATTTGGACAGGTGGAGGAACAATTACAGGATGGATAAATAGTCATTCTATAGGTGAAAATACTGGATTTTATGTTGTAAAAAGAAGTTCTCAACCTTCTGGATGGCATATAAGCAATAAAGACGAAAGTGGGGATACTTGTAAGTTAAGATTTGCAGTTCGTTGGGATAATTTTGGACAATGGACTACTACATCAAGAGATATAACATATAATGAGTGGATTCATATTGCTGTTTCTTATGATAATAGTTCAACTTCTAATAATCCCACTATATATATTAATGGAGTGAGTGTTGCTATTACAACAGTAACTGCACCTTCTGGTACTTATGTATCTGATGCTTCAGATAATTTATATATAGGTGGTGAAGCAGGAGATTTTACTACTGATGGTAATATATCTCAATTAGGAATATGGCAAGGTATATTAACTCAAGCACAAATCCAATCCCTTATGGAATCTACTTCATACTCAAACATTCCTGCTGATGTAAAGAGTACATTGGGTAGTGAAATACTTACTACTAATGTTGATACAAATTGGAGTGCTTACGGAAGTAATGATGTAGATACTGTTACTGATGGTGTAAAAATTACTCATGTTGATAATGCAGGTGGGGCACAAAGAACTATTGCAGGTAGTTCTGGTAAACTTTATAAAGTAGTATTTAATGCTTATTATAGTGGCGGTACTGCACCTAATGTTAGAGTGTGGACAGGAGCAGTTAATTCTGGAACTCAAGCATTAACAACATCAAGCACACAACATACTATTTATTTTGTAAATGCGGGTACATCTTCATTGTATTTTGATTCTGTAAATGGCTCACAAGAAATATTTATTACTAACCTTTCTGCAAAAGAAGTAACTAACGACATCGTTGCGTACTATCCACTTGATGGTAGTAGTGAAGTTAAGGGATTAAATTTTGATGGTGTAGATGATTATATAACAGTTGCTGATAATGATAGTTTAGACCAAACAACTGAAATTACTATTATTACATGGGCAAAGCATAGCACATCTACATCAGATTATGATGAACTTGTTGCTAAATACACATCTACAGGTTCTAATAATAGGTCTTATGCTTTTGCTATAGATTCTAATGAAAAATTAATTTTTACTGTATCTGCTGATGGAACGGATACAATAGGTTCACAAACATCAGATAGTGCTTTATCTACTATAGATGAATGGCATCAGTATGCTGTTACATTTAGTTCTGGTACTTGCAAACTTTTTCAAGATGGAGTAGAAATAGCATCTACAGCTTCAAGTATGCCATCATCCATATATGCAGGAGCATCAACACTACTTATAGGTGCAATTAATACAGGTGCATTAAGTTGGGCAGGGCAGATAAGTTCTACATCTATTTACTCCACAGCCAAATCAGCAGAAGAAGTATTAGCAATATACAATGATGGTATAGGAGGAGATGAATCATCTAACTCTGGTCTTGTAGGATATTGGAAAATGGACAATGCTACAACAGTAACTGATTTAAGCGGCAATGGAAATAACGGAACTGTAAATGGTGGTGCTACATTAATAAGTGCAGGTACAACAGATTCTGTAGGTAACAACGATGGAGGATTATACTAATGGCTACGACAATTAATTCTGGATACGGAGACTCTCCTAAACTTACTGCTAACATTGCAGATCACGCAGATGTCTATGGTGGCAGAGCATTAGTATTTGATGGGGTATCTGATTACCTTGATTGTGGAGATTTAACATTTTTAAATAGTGCTTCTGCATTTTCAATATCTGTGTGGATTAAATCAGATAATACAAATAGTTTAGATTATTTATATAATAAAACATCAAGCAGTTCAAATCTGATACGCATGGCAATAGCGTATAATATTATGTATTTTAATGTTTATAATGGTGGTAACGCTTATGGAAGTGTAGCTTTTACATCAACAGATTGGAATCATATATCTTTAGTGTTTAACGGAAGTGGCACAGGTAATAGCAATAGGCTTAAAGCATATATAAATGGGGAAGAGCAGTCACTTACATATACAGGAACTATACCATCATCGACTGGTAATTTATCTGGAACTGCATTTCAAATTGGTAAATATCTTACTGACCATTTTGAGGGCAGTATGTGCGATTTCAAAATATTTAATTCTGCTCTTACAGAAGCACAAGTACAAGAGCTTTACAAAAAACCAGAAAACACACCAAGTGCAGTACAGGACAACCTTGTAGCTTGGTATCCTATGATTGAGGGTAACCCAGAAAGTCCACAATCAATAGTATATGACCATAGTGAGAAGAAGTTGGGTGGTAATATAATTACTAATGGTGATTATAGTAATGGAACTACAGGGTGGAGTATTGGAGCAGGAGGTACAGCAGATACTTCAAGTGGTGCAGTAGTTTATACTTATAGTGGTAGTGGTAATAATTTTGTAAAGCAAGAAGGTATAACAGCAGTTAATGGAGCTTTATATAAAGCAGTATTTACTGTTACTGAATCTGGAGGTTCTGCTTATTATGGATATTGGGATGGAACAAATTTATCAAGCTCTGTAATTAATTTAGACACAGGTCAAAAAACTTATACTCAATATTTTACTGCAACATCTACATCTATTACTATAAGATTTGTTAGTGGATATACTAATGGTAATTCAATAACAGTAGACAATGTTTCAGTCAAAGAAGTCCTCATGGGCAACCATGCTATTACAAATTTCTTTGGGGATGATTTAACAAATGGGCATGGTGCTTTTGATGTTACTACAAATTGGTCAGTAGTTGGTGGTTCATTAGGAACTGAATGGTCAATAGGGAGTAGTAAAGCAACTCATGCTACAGGAAATACCAGAAGTTTAAGGTATGAAAATTCGTCAAATCCAACAACAAGTGGTAAGAAATATCAAGTAGATTTTACAATATCTGGAAGAACAGCAGGGAATTTAGATTTTGCAGTTGGAAGTGGCCCTGCAAGTGCATCTGATTTTACTGCATCTGGAAGTGTTATTCTTACAAGCGGTGGTTCTGCAAGTAGGATAGTAGATATTATAACAAGTTCTGATTTCGATGGTTCTGTAGAATTAATTACAGTTAAAGAAGTAGGAATATCCTCATCTGGATTTGAGACTGCTGTAAATGAACCTGTAGTTCCACAAGTACCATTGATGAAATATAATCAGAAGATGTTGTTTGATAATACAGATGATTATATTGACTTACCATCACCTATCTTAACAACAACACACTCTATATCTTTTTGGATACATACAAATGATATTGCAAGTTTATTAATGCCATTTTCAGAAGAAGATAGTCATGAAGATGGAGTGCATATATATTTATTTAATAATACAATTAGTTATAGAGTTAATTCTGTAAGGAAAACAGAAAATCACACTTATCAAAACAAATTAACACATTTCTGTTGTACATACGATGGTTCTACAATGAATATCTATGCAAATGGAATTGTTTTAGGTAGTGGTGCAAGTAACTCTACTACTTTGAGTGTTACTACGGCAGGGAATATTGGAACAAGAAGTTATGCCCCTAATTATTTTTCTGATGGCATTATAGATGATTTTAGTATTTTTAATTCCGCATTAACACAGGCTCAAATCCAAGAACTATTTAACGATGGTGTCGCATTAGATGCTACTACACATAGTAAAGCTGATGACCATTTATTAGGTTATTGGAGAAATGATGGTGTAACTACATGGACTGATAGAGGTGATATACAAGCAATAGGATTTGATGGTGTTGATGATGGTATTAGAATACCAACAAGTTTTCAATTTGCATTAGACGATTATGCAACAGGTGCTTATTCTATCTGGTTTTATGCGTATGACCAAAATCCAAGTTCTGTTCAATATATTCTTGGTGCAAGAGATGGAGAGACAGCTACAAGAGTGTATATTCAAATAAGGTCAGATGGTTTACGAATAGCACAAGGTAACGTTTTTAGTTCTTATGTGTCTTATTCTGTTAATCAATGGAATCATATTTTAGTATCTTGGAGTTCTGGAACTGCAACTTTTTATTTTAATGGAAGTCAAACGGAACAATTTTCATTTACCACGACAAGTGGTAGTAATATTTATAATTTTATATTGGGTGGTAGTTATACAGCAGCAGGCAGTTTTTTTAATGGTAATCTTGGTCAATTTGCTTTATGGAATACTGCTCAAGATTCAAATATATCTGCTATATATGCGTTAGGTCGCAAAGGTTCTTTATCTGATTATTCAAATGGGCTTCAAATAAACTATTTATTAAATCCTACTCACTCTAACCCAGATACAACAGGTACAGATAAAATACTTGATAGAAGTGGTAATAATATTCATGGCACACAACTTGGTGGAGTTAATTTTCTTGGTACAAACGATGGCACAGTACAAGGCTCACCAGATTCTATAACAATCAGAGAAGGACTTAACTCAAACAGAGATGGACTTGGGTTTTACTTTAAAAATGCTGATAGTAATACTTTAAGACTTAATAGAAAATTAGAACATTTAGTAATCCCTTATACAAAATCATTAAGTGCAACATCTATGAGTGATGCAATAACAGTAGAGTGTTGGGTAAAATTTCACAACCATCCAACTGGATATAATGTTATAGCAGGAAATGCTTCTGGAGGTTCTTGGTCTAATGGGTGGGCATTAGCTATGGTAGATAATGGATTAAGATTTACAATTAATAATTACAATTCACCAAAAGCAACATTTCAAATAACTGATTTTACAAAATGGTATCATATAGTTGGCATTTATGATAGAAGTCTATCATCAAATAATGTTGCATTATATGTTGATTTAGTCAGAGGAACATCTGCTCATTATACTACTCCTATTGGAGAAAGTAATCAAGGAATACATATTGGATATTTGCATGGTGAAGGTGCAGGTGTTAAAGCAAGTACTTGTTTAATAGATGAATTAAGAATTTATAACAGAGTGCTAACCGCATTTGAAGCAGATGGTTCTACCCCTGAAGATGGAGAAACAGCTATATCTGGAGAAATAGTAAAAAATTATAAGCATGGTAAAGGAAAGCATAAAAATGACTAATACATATTTGATATTAACAAAAGCAAAGTGGGAATCAGCATTACCTGCTAAACTTAAAAAAGTTGATAGATTATCTTGGAATGAGTACACATATCGAGATGAAGAGCGTACTGCTACAAGAATGGTAAATAAATACTCATACTATCCAAGCATGGACAACACGAAAGATGAAATTAAAGCGTATATGGACGATTGTGACGTAGATTATTCATCAAGTGATACTAAAGCTGAATTATTAGAAAAACTCATGTTAGAGCCTCATTCTGTACCACAAGAAGAAGAGACATATACATACACAGAACAAGTAGTAGACACTACTACATTACAATCTCCAACATGGAAAGAGTCAGCAT
>Ga0208644_1003087_pt1 | contig 13043 bp, 20 predicted proteins | sample VirMetDEL_Nov_18_FD_184517 | JGI IMG/M metagenome (GOLD analysis project Ga0208644, IMG submission 184517) | Aqueous microbial communities from the Delaware River and Bay under freshwater to marine salinity gradient to study organic matter... | ecosystem: Environmental > Aquatic > Marine >... | reverse complement strand
AAATATATCCAGCGTTAAAGAATACATTCGCTTTTTCGTTAAAGTTATAGTTTGCACCACCTTTAATATATCCACCACCTACATTTTTCTTTTCAGAAAGGTAATTAGTTGGTTGATCGAATAAATCCTCTCTTTGGAATGATTGATTAGAAAGTCCAGCTTGAATAACAGCAGTTACACCATCATAAGCGTATTCTGCTAATCCGTTTAAACCTTGCCATCCTACATATCCGATGTTATAGTAATCGATTTTAGGACCTCTAATTCCTGTATCCTTAAATGGTGAAGCCTCAATAGTATTCTCAATGATCTGTCCAGCTGAGTTTTTATTACCAGTTGAATAGTATCCGTCAAGACCCATTAGGTCATTTAACACTCTATAGTGGTAACCTTTATAGTTTCTAAGATCAACACCAATTGAGTATCTCATTTTATCACCTTTAAAGTTAAGGTTTGAAATTGCACCTACCCAGTCATGTGAGTTCATAGATGCTCTTCTTATTAAGGCAGCTCTATTTACTCCATTATCTCTATATCCGTTTGAACCAATTTTAAGTCCACCGTACTTAGAAATATCACCTGTGTAAGGGTCTGTATTTGATTGATTATAGCTAATTAAAGCATTATAGTTAATAAATCCATTAGCATCTCTTGATCCTCTACCGTTTTCTAGGTAGTGTTCAGTAAGATCTTTTCTGAAAGGTAAAATGTCTGTTTCCGCGTTGTAGTAATTTCTACCTCTTGGACCAGTTCCACCACCTCTACCTGCAGATGCATAAAGTGATGTATTTAACTCTACATTGTTGTTGATTTTCCAATCCCAGTTGAATGTAGCTAATGGTTTGTTATAGAAGTTTCTTCTCATAGAGAATTCTTCTCCATCTAAAGTACCTCCGTTTGAATTCCATCTTGGGTCAATTCCTTCGTTACCGAAGTTTTCGTAATCTCTAATTGAAACCCATACATCTCTTTGGTGGTGCCATTGACCGGCTCCTAAAAGAGAAAGGTTCAGACTATGTGCTGAACCCTCTGGTGAATATCCTACTGCTGCGAAGTATGTTAAACCTTCTCCAGAAGTATTGTAGATGTAACCATCTCCTTGCCATTTCGTAAGCAAGAATGAAGTAGCCCATCCGTTATCATTTACACCAGTGTTGTAAGCAATAGTTGATTTTAAATAACCGTCATTTCCTATCAATTGAGTAAATGACCCTCCTTTAGCTTTTTCAGCTGATTTTGTGAAGATAGAAACAGTACCACCTACTGATGGAACAGCTAATCTTGAAGCTCCTAAACCTCTCTGGATTTGAATACCTGATGCAACATCAGTTAAACCTGCCCAGTTTGACCAGTACACCCAACCGTTTTCCATATCATTGACCGGTTGACCATTGATAAGAAAAGATGTATTACGCTGATCAAAACCTCTCAAAGAAATACGGCTATCACCATATCCTCCTCCTTGTTTAGTAGCATAGACACCTGGTGTCTTGTTCATGATTTCTGGAAATTCTAAGTTACCTGTTTTTAAGTTAACTTCTTGAGCTGTAATAGTACTTAAAGCAATTGGCGTTTCTCTTTCTTTTGCAACGTCAATAACTCCTGAAGTTACTACAACTTCTTCAAGTTTCTCAATGATAACTTCTTTATCTTCACTATTGTCTTGAGCGAATGCTCCTACTGTTAAGAATAATAACAATAGCGTAACGAGATTTCTCATTAATTTTAATTTAAATTAAACAAAATATAACCTATTTTATACTCAATCTTGAGTATTCGGCACCTCATAATCCTCCCAATCTTTCTCCGGTCTTTCATTTGGAAATGAGTAACATTTAGTATTGTTGTCAGATGTGAATTCAATACACTTAGTAAATCTACTAGGTATAGTAGCTCCTGTAGGTAGTATAGAATCAGAAAATTCTATTTTAACAGTAACTATCAGATCCTGCTCGTCGTCCCACTTTCTTTCTTGCTCTTCAAGTAATCTCCATTCACCTCTATTGAGGTATTGGTTCTGTAGAGCAGAATTTAAGTAGGAAAATGTTTGTTTTAAATTATCGTAAGAGTCCGAGAATGTTGCAGCAGGGGCTAAATGTCCCTTATCCCATACATTTCTGTAGTAGTCTGCGTTATCTGATGTATGGTAATCATCCTCTGTGTAGAAGTTCATAGACCCTCTATCTACATTTTTGGGTCTATTGGTTGATTTATAGATTAATTTAATTGGTTGTTCTTTCGTCTCAGAGTATAATACTGTAAAGATTGATGTCTCTACCAATACCTCTTCCCTTAAATCTTTTTGAATAGTTGGCTCTCTTAAATCTTGAGCCTTTGTACATGCTAGTGTTAAAACTAATAAACTTGTTAGGTATAACCTAACCATTGAATTCGTGACCATAAAATTGATAATTTTTTTTAACGTATTCATCGGTACCATCCTTTTCAATAGCGACCTTCTCACTATCATAAATAGCATCGACTGGACATTCTGGTAAGCAAGCTCCACAATCTATACATTCCATTGGATCTATATATAATTGCAGTCCTTGAAGCTGCTCTTTTGTCATATTCTGTACTTCTGCACCTAGTCCTTCTTTATCTATAGGCCCATGAATACAGTCTACAGGGCAAACGGCTACACAGGCCGTATCACAAGTACTTACACAAGGTTGGCCTATTATATAACTCATTATTCCGGATAGTACCTTTCTAAGGTATCTAATACATCATCAGCTTCTGCTAAAGCTTTTGCTGCTTCTTCTGCATTTTTGTAGAAATCTTCAGTTGAATGATCTCCTATACCTGCAGGATTTTCAGTAAGTAGTTCGAATGTCATTAATGCTTTTTCTCTCTGTGCTTGAAATGTTGCACGAAGCATTGTAATTACTCTATATTGCATATTATACTTCTCTTTCTGTGTTAAACGCCATTATGTGTGCTCTACCTGTAAACCTATATCCTTTATCTCTTGCAAAATTCATAACTACAGGATAACTTTCAAATAACGATTCTCTATCATCACCAGCTGGCATAACCCAAACCTTTTCATTTGGTATTTCAAGATCTTGTAAAAACTTATAAACTTCCCCATAAATTGTTAGATCTTTATCCAATACTGGTTTAATATGATAATCATTATGATATTCTATTGACTTTTTTATAGCCTCTTTATTTACTCTTAAACTATTATGTTTATCTATCATCCTCTGGTCAACAGTAGCTCCTTGAGGTGTCTCAATCCCGAGATTAGGAATTGAATTACTGAATTTAGGGCTAATACTAAGGAGACCAATAGGAAAATCAGTAGGAAGGAAATGTGACCCTTCAGTCTCGATAGTGATAAAGATATCTCGCTCATTTGCAAAATGTGTCAGTTCGTTAACCAATTTAGGATGCATTGTAGGAGATCCTCCTGTTAGCATCATTTCCTTTATGTAAGGATGTTTATTATACATATCAATTATGTCTTGAAATGTATATTTTCCCTTTTCCGGATGTATGGATGTATACCATGAATCACACCATCCTCCTTCACCAAACCAACATCTATGTGTACACCCGGTAGTTCTAATTACAACCGTAGGATAACCTTGCCTTGAACCCTCTGATTGAACCGCTGTATAAACTTCTACTATTGGTAGTTTTTTACTGTAGTCTTCAATCCTGCCTAGGCTCATATATTGCTGAATTTTTTCCGTGTTCTCTAAACTCTACTTTTGCTATTTTTACTCTACCGTTAGTTTCATCCATAATAAAAGGATTCACCTTATCGTATATAAATTGAGCAAATCTCTCTGCTCCTGTTGCAGGTACTTCTCTCAATTGTATGATTCCTTGTTTATCCAAATCTCTAAACGTCTCTAAATGAGGGTCATCAGTAGCCATAACAACTGTATGATCAAACATATAATCCATCCATTCTTTAGGAGTTCTGCCATCTATCTTACCTTTAGCTCTTTTCATTCCACCAAAATCCCAAACCCAATTTCTTTGATCTAATTGACCTTCAAACCATAATTTAAACGATATACCATACCCATGTAAATACTTACAATGTGTAGTTTCAGCTTTCCATTGACGAAATACTGTAGAGAATCCGTCAAATACTTTTGTTGATGTAAATTTTCCCATTATACTAATTCTTCAATTATACCGATTATCTCGGATACTATTAATACGCTTGCCCCTGCCAGTATGTTTATAGGCAGTAGTATATATCCAAATATACGAATTCCTGATTTAATAAACGACACAAATTGATGTTTCTTTGCGTCAGGGTAGTCTTGATTCATAACCTTTTTATCTGTATTTTCCATATTGTGTTTTTAAAGTGGTGCTACGACACTATAGTCTATATTCTATAATATAAGAATATTATTATAATTATACAACTTTTTAAAAATTTTTATAAGTAAAAGGATCTCTTTTTTTGAGCTCTTCTATTCTCTTTTTATACTCTTTTTCTTTTTGCCAGTTTCTAATTACTTTCTGTATTCTTTTGATCATCTGTTTTCTTTTTAATTAAAAAATTATTTATAACTAAAAAATTAATTTTAGATTCCAAGAACCTTTTTATTGCCTGATCTGGGTCTAATGTAATGGTCTGATCTTTTAAATTAAATGATGTGTTTAATAAGACAGGAATATTACATAATCTACCCATTTCTTCTAATAATAAATAGTATTTTTCGTTTTGTTCTTTTGTTACTGTTTGTACCCTACAGGAACCATCAATATGTGTTGCTGCCGGTAAAACATCTGTTTTTGCATCTACTACCATATTCATATAAGGTACAGGTTCTTTTAGATTAAAAAACATATTAGCCTTATCTTCTATAACAGAAGGTGCAAATGGTCTAAAACTTTCTCTCTTTTTAATAACCTGATTAAGTCTTTCTCTCATCATTGGATGTCTTGGTGAAGCAAGAATTGATCGGTTTCCTAAAGCTCTTGCTCCAAATTCCATTCTACCTTGAACCCATCCTACTATATTTTGTGCAGATAGTAACTGTGCTGTTTTCTGTGTAATTTTTTTAGGACTAAGTTTATAATAACTAATATATCTTTTGTATTTTTGTAAAGATCTATATACTTGTCTATCACTAAATTGAGGGCCTAAATAAGGTGAAATATTTGTATGTGTTTTAAGACATGCACCTATAGCAGACCCGGCATCAGATGGTGCAAATGGTACATGAACAGAATTAAAATACTTATATGCTAAGGCGTTCGCCACCCCATTGTACGCGCATCCTCCTCCTAGACATAAGTTGGTGGTACCTGTAAGCTCTTTTGATTTTTTTACCAAATATAAAAATTCTCTTTCGTATATTTTCTGTAACGCTGCTGCCAAGTCCATGTGATCTTGAGTGACCGGTTCCTCTGGTAGTCTTGGTGCTAATTCTAATAGTCGACATAATCTTTTATTAAACATAACCTGGTCAGAATACTCCCAGGTAAAGTATCTTTGTAATAAATATAAATCCCCCTTAGATCTGTCGAATAGCTCATTCAGTTTTCCGAAATATTTACTAGGATCACCATATGGGGATAAACCCATTACTTTATACTCACCTTCATTGGGTTTAAAGCCAAGAAATGATGTAATTGTTGAATATAACATACCCAGAGAATGAGGAAAATTTATAGAATATACTTTTTTTATGTTTTTTCCTATAGCATGAGATATAGTTACTGTTTCCCATTCACCAACTCCGTCAACTGTTAGTATGGCTGCTTCTTTGAATGGACTTGTATAATAACTAAAGTTAGTATGTGATCTATGATGATCTACAAATTTTACTCTACCTCTATATCCTATAGATTTTAGTAAAACAAATGGATTTTGGGTCTTAAATCTTTTTCTTGCTTTTAGTCTTAAAAGTAAAGTTCTTAAAAATCTTTTATTGAAGATTTTATAGGCTCTTTGCTCTTTAATTTTAGGTTTTTCATACCAGCATACTTCTTTTATATCTGATATTTTTATTCGACCTTGTTCCAGGCAGTATTTAATAGCATTTATTGGAAAACTATCATCATGTTTGATACCGGTAAATCTTTCTTCTTCTGCTGCTGCGATAACTTGACCGTTAACTACCAGACAGGCAGCTGAATCGTGATAAAAAGCTGATATTCCTAATTGTGTCATGATCTAGGGTTTGGTACCATTCTAAATGTACAGGCAGGTCTTCCATTTATTATTGGCATACCGAACTCGTCAGTCTCAATGGTCTTTATCTTAACTTTTTTATTTTTGAATCTACCCATTAGGATAGTATCACCTACTTTTACGTCTAATTTTATCATTTATTCCAAATTTACTAAATTTATACCATGCTCTTTCATGTAGAAAGTACAATACCATTTTTGTAAATACTTCTATACTACCTATTGCTAATCCCCATTCCCATGAACCTGTAATAACCCAGGCAATAATCATAGTATCTAAAGTACCAATGATTCTCCAGGTAACTGTCTTTAAAAAGTGTCTCTTATAACTTACCATATAATAAAAATTAGAGTATTGGGTATTTTAAGTATTTATCAAAGTTCTTAATATTAGTCTTAATATATACAGTCTTGTAATTATATAAAATACCGCTATACCGAGGATAATAATCCTCTCTTTCAGTAGTGTAGATAAAATATTTACTCTGTACATTTAAAGGTATACGATTAGGTGGAAATCCTGATGCAACTATATAGTCCCAATATCCTTCTAATTCCTGGCTGTCAATCCTTGTAGTTGACTCATACGGTGTATTACCATTATCAACCGACGTAACCTTAAATCCTTGTTTTTTTGCTAAATCAGATAAAATTCCTTTTCCGCTCCCTAGGTCTAATAGAGTTAAGTTACTTCCGTCTGTTTTCTTTAAAAACTGTTGTATTGGTATATAAGCAGGAGATTTAATTCTCCATTGATTTTCTGATTTAATATATCTCATTTTTTTCTACACTATATTAAATTTCTTACTTTATTCTTGAGTATATAATGTAATGAATACCTAGTTCCACTTATTACAGGTTGAACACGATGTAATACTGTTCTTGTGATTGTAAAAGGCAATCCAGCTATTTGAGGCTGTGTTGTTTTATCTTCAAATTCAAATAACCCTCCTTCGTAGTTCGTATTTAAAAAAACACCACCAGTAAGGTTAGCATCTTTGGAGTACATATTGTCTCTATGCCATTCTAAAAAATCATTAGTATGGTATCTAAATCCGATAATATACCCAGGTATGGTGTATCCTATATGATATTCATTTAATAATTCTAAAATCCACTTTTCAGTAAGTACAATCTTATCAGCAGATTGCATTGAATTGTCTAATCTAACAAATTCATTACTATCTATTGTAGAAACTATACGGTTACAAACCTCAGATGATATTATTCTTTTGTTAGAGTTTACCATCTTTTCTCATCTGCTCTCTTATCTTTGTAGCAGATATTTCTTTTACGTCTGTTGGAGGAACGTGTTCTATAATCTCATATCCTACTCCTCTACCGTAATTAACTGATTCTATATCCGGTATAATAATTACTTTTATTTTACCTTGTTCTATTTCTTCTTGGAACCTAACCTCTAAGTCATTTTTTATAACTTCTGGTGGCCAAGGTTGGTTATCATTTGTTTCAACATCTCGTATTGCCAAACAAACGTTTTTACCTTCTTTTAATCTTTGATCTATTAACCATTGATGACCGTCATGCCATGGTTGCCATCTTCCTATGAATAAACTATATTTCATTTAATATTTTTTTTAATGATTCGTGTGGTGTATCAAAATTTGTATTGATATTTATAAAATTTTCAGAAGGTGGAACATATGCTATTGCGGCAAAATGATCTCTTTCCCTAATTTCAGTAGTATGCACATATATTTCTTTTATACCATCTCCTAGTAAAGTTTTAAAATCTTCTCTTTGATCAATATAAGGTGAAACTAAAGATACTATCACATCATGCCCTTGATTATGTAAATAATGAGCAATACGTTGAGCAGTACCTACATTTTCTACTCTACCTTTTATAGAATAATCTTTATTTGAGAATAACTCTCTCATATCATCTCCATCTATTCTAAAAGCATTAGGAAGATGTTCTTCTTTTAACATATCTGCTAAAACTGTTTTCCCAGCACTTGGCTGGCCTGTAAACCAATATACCATATTATAATATATGAATTTTATTAATTATATCAAACTTTTTTCGTATTTAACTAAGTGATTAAAATTATGAACTACATTATTTTGTTCGTTTATAGTTTTAATCATTTCTTTGAATTCTTCATGATCTGGATGATCCTCCCTGCTTATATCTTTTTGCTTATATTCTTTCTCACTAAAAGTACCCCAGTTAGTGATACGGTTAAAAAAGATAGTAAAATTTTTATCCTTTAAGTTATGTAAACTATTAAACAGCTGACAAAACATTAACATTTCTCTAAAATTAGTATCTTGAGTTACAAACGAAAAAGTAAATTTTTCTATAGTTGATATAGATGTTATAAAATTTAAATTATGTAAACTATTAAACAGCTGACAAAACATTAACATTTCTCTAAAATTAGTATCTTGAGTTACAAACGAAAAAGTAAATTTTTCTATAGTTGATATAGATGTTATAAAATTTAAATTATCTAATAATTTGTTCCATTCTCCTCCTAATCTTACTTTATTTTCATATGTATCTTTTGTTGCCGCATCAATAGAAATCTCACAGGTTTTAACATATGGATGAATTTTATAAAGTTTATTCCATAAAGATTCAGTCCATAAACTACCGTTTGTAAGAATATGTATATTTTTTAATTTTGGAAATTTCTTAGGTTCAAACCTTAATAAAAATTTTCTAAAACTATTAGAAAAAAATGGATCTCCTCCACCTGTTAATGTTATTTTTTCTAGAGTAGGAGCTAATTCATTTTCTACCTGTAGTAGTTTTTCTTCAACTGTTTCTATTTCTTTACCCTTAAAGTTTATAAAGTCTAATCTACACGATGGACATTTGTAGTTACAGCTTTCATCAAAACATAAGTTAATATTTTTAAATTTAATATTATTTAAAACATAATTTATATTATTTTCGTTTTTTAGTATAAACCTACCATCAATGGATTTGCCTTGCTGTATTAGACTTAAATGAGGGCATTGAGTTTCACTACAATATTTATAGGTACCGTCTAATATAGAATCTCTTATTAATTCTGATTTTTTACTATGAAAATCTTTGTACATATTTCCTGTTTCATACACATTTTCATTTAACCATCCTGGGCAACATAAATAATGCCTGTCTTTAAACACTTCTGAGTATTTAAAAGGAATTGTGCATATGTAGTTAGATTTATGCATTAAATTATATTTGTAGTTTTTCTATATTTATTTGCAGGGTTTAAAAATTTTTTAAATTTTTCTTGATCGATGTCCAAGGCCCATTCTTTAATTATACCTGTAACAGTATTTTTATTACCTAAAAATAGATCTTCGTACCATGTTATGGGTATTTGTATCTTACTAGAAAGCTTTACTAAATCTACTGTGTTTTGTACATAATCTTTATATACTTTATCGAAGTTTTTAAATTTTTTATTTTTAGAAATAGAATAACTCGTATGCCAGTCATTTGTCCAGGGTCTGTTATTTTCTAATGCGTATACTAAACTCTCAGTCATTTCAGTTAAATTTCGTCTACCTAATAGAATAGTACAATCAAATTTTTTATAGTATTCTAAAAAGAAATCCTCAGAAGATATATTTAAGTTTTGAGGAACATGTGTTATCATTGATTTTTCTACATATTTCTCTTTTAATTTTAAAGGATATATTTTCTTATCCGGTCTTTCTTGAGACCACGGTTCTGATACCATTTCTATATTCAAACTTTTCGATAAACCTATCATTAAAGCGGTTGAACCAGTTCTTGGTAGAGCTATAATTAAAACTTTCATAAACTGTTTATTATAAATAGAGAAAGCCGCACAAGGCGGCTCACTATATCTTTCTACGGATTCTTATAGATTCTCGTACTCATTAATAAACTCGATGAACCATAAAATTAACTGTGATTCTTTAGCAGCATTCCATGCAGCAGTTAATTCAGTAACAAGTGTTCTAAAGTTAACTACATTTGTATCTGCAGAAGTATCATAAAAACTGCTAACTGCAGTAGTCATTGAAACTGTCCCAGATTTAATGGCATTATCAAATAGCCAATCTGCTTCCGTGCTTATCAACCCATCTAATACAGACGGTGTAAGACTTGTGCTAGTAAGACCTATAGAAATAGAGTCAATAGCAGCATTAAGGTTAGTATCCGTAATAGTTGCTGCTACCATAACATCTAACTTATCTCTAAGAGATTTAAAGTTCTTCATAGTTAAGATATCAGCCTCTAAAGCATCTGCCTCAGTCTGTAACGTAGCTACTTGAGCTGCTAATGTAGTATTAGTAGCTGTTAAAGTAGTAATCTGACTTGTTAAGTCAGTGTTAGTAGCACCTGAGTTTGTAATAGTAGTGTTTAACGTTACTATATCTGCCTCTAGTTCTGCAACTTCTGCTGTCAGAGTTGTTACTTGAGACGTCAAATCAGTCACATCATCGTTTAAACCGGCAATAGTCGTTACATTAGCTGTATTAGTAGCCTCTAACGCTGTATTTTCGGTTGTTAATGTACTGTTTGATGTAGTTAGTGTGCTTACAGACGTGGTTAACGTTTCAACTTCAGAAGTTAAATTCGTTACCTGTGTTGTAAGATCAGTAACTTGGGTAGTTAATGCAACATTTGCATACTGCAACTCATTAATCTGCACGTTAAATCCAGACTTAATTGCATCTACCTCGTCAGGAGAAAACCAATCGGCCTTCTCACAGCTCACACTCACTCCAGCAAGTGCAAACATTAAAATAAAAATTGATTTATTCATAATTACATTTTTAAAAAACGTAGTGGCGGGGGTAGGACTCGAACCTACGACCTCCGGGTTATGAGCCCGGCGAGCTTCCAACTGCTCCACCCCGCAATCCTTAATATTATAATCTTGTAAATACCCAAGCCTGAGAACTGTCAGGTTTAGCTACTACAAAAATATCTTCTCTAACAACAAATCCTAAAGAGTATTCTGTTTCAACATCAGTTCTAATAACTAATAACTCTCCATCTTTTACCAATAGTTTACCTTGTGAAATAATCTCTGATCCATTTCTTCTGGTAAATGTGTTGTTGGGCTGAATAATCAGAACTTCACTGTCCATATTTATCCAGTAACCGTATAGTGTTGGGTCAATTTCTTGTACTTTTTGAGCTTCCAAACTATTGAAAGTAAAAAATAACGCTATTATTAAAAATAATTTTCTCATAAAATTCTTCCAAGTATAAATCCTAAAGCAAATATAAACCAATCAAAAATAAAATGCATTATAAAAGATATTGCAAATATTTCTTTCCAATGTAGTTTACAAATCTTAAGATATTCAGCTAGCTTCTTGAGCATACTCTGCTAATAGTTTTTCTACGTGTTGTTTTGCTACTGAATAATCTACTGGTCCAGTCTCGTCCTCATATTGAACAGGATCATTGACACCCAAGCTAATAAATGCTTCAATCCTTTCCACTGAACTTGCGGATTTATAGTCGCTATTCCCGCTAGGAAAAGGTTTATAAGAAGTATTAGTACGTTTATATACATCTTCAAAATTAATTCCAAGCTCTTTAACCAATTCTTGTCCATTTTGTAATATTCCAAGTTTATCTGTATCTATGTAAGGTATAAAGAACCCTACCTTATCTGCATCCCAGTTACCAATTTTAAATGCTTCATAATCAGCATCTCTAAACTCTTGTCTACAGTCAGGATAAATTGCATGATCACCTGCATGTATACCTAATGCAATATCACACTCTTCTTCAGTTCTTTTAGATATTGATAATGCAACTGCTTGGGTAAGAGAAGAGAAAATTTTATTTCTATTAGGTACCACAGTCGCTACCATATTTTCTTCTTCATAATGACCTTCTGGTACATCATCACCTCCTTCTACAAGATTTGAATCTAGTAAATTAACTAAACCATCTAACTTAATTACTTGATAAGTAACATTCTGTCCATTTTCGTTTAAATAATCTACTAATGATTGTGCTCTTTCAAGTTCAACTCTATGCTTTTGACCGTAATCAAAAGATAAAGCAGTAACGTTATCATAATCTGATAAACATCTTAATAATAAAGTTGAGGAGTCCATCCCTCCACTGAGACTAACTACGACATTTTTTGCCATTTCTATAATAATTAAATTTGCCAGGTATTGTTAAGCGTATAGGCAAACGCTATTGTAATACAGAAGTTAAGGAATTTTTTACAGACTCCCAACGTTCTACATAACTTTTTAAATCATAAACTTTTCCTCCTTCATTTAGTTTTTCTCTGGCTACCATTTGTAGTGCAGATCCAAAGTTTGAAGGGTAACCAAGACTTTTAATATATTTAGTATCATTATCGCCTTTAACTACTTGCTCAAATACGGTGTAACCACCTGTTTGAGATCTTGTAATGAAAAATGGATCCAATACTGGATCTTTTATAACTGTATCCGTTTCCGGAATACTATTTGGATTTCGTAACATTTAAGATAATATTAGTTCTTCTAATTCATTTTTGGTTAATAAACCTGTTTTAGTAACTTCTGAGCCATCTTCTTTGATTAATACAGTAAATGGTATAGATCTTACTTTGTATTTAGCTGCAAGACCTGTAGTGTCCTTATCAACGTCTATGTTAACAAATTCTACCTGTCCTTCGTAATTTGGTGTTACTTCATCCCATATGGTTGCATATGTTTGACAAGGCCCACACCAGTCGGCATAAAATTTAATGAGTTTTTTCATCTTCCACCTTTATTTTTATAGTAAGACATTCTAGATTGTTTTCTAGAGAACTTTTTATCTTTACTATCTTTATTTTTAAATACAGGAGAAGCTTTATATGTTTTTAACCACTCCATAAGTTGGGTATATCTACCCTTTGCTGAAATTTTAG
>Ga0208644_1003085_pt1 | contig 13044 bp, 19 predicted proteins | sample VirMetDEL_Nov_18_FD_184517 | JGI IMG/M metagenome (GOLD analysis project Ga0208644, IMG submission 184517) | Aqueous microbial communities from the Delaware River and Bay under freshwater to marine salinity gradient to study organic matter... | ecosystem: Environmental > Aquatic > Marine >... | reverse complement strand
TTCCCATAACCCCTCCAAGGCGTTCGTTTGTGCTTGTAACCCGCACACCGTCGAAAAATAATCATAAAAGGCGAGCCAACTCGCTTCGTGTTGTCCATATACACTGTCCCACACGCTGTCCCCCACGCTGTCCCCCACGCTCTTCCCCACGCTCTCCCACACGCTGTTCTCCACGCTCTTCCGCACGCTGTCCCCCACGCTGTCCCACACGCTCTTCCCCACGCTCTTCCACACGCTGTCCCGCACGCTCTTCCACACGCTGTTCCGCACGCTGTCCCGCACGCTGTTCCCTACGCTGTTCCACACGCTGTTCTCCACGCTCTTCCACACGCTGTCCCGCACGCTGTTCCGCACGCTGTCCCGCACGCTGTCCCGCACGCTCTCCCCCACGCGGTCCCCCACGCGGTCCCCCACGCGGTCCCACACGCGGTCCCACACGCGGTCCCACACGCTCTTCCACACGCTGTCCCGCACGCTGTTCCCTACGCTGTTCCACACGCTGTTCTCCACGCTGTTCCGTACGCTGGCTTGTTGTCTCTTTTCACATACAATAGCCCGCACCAATCCTTGTGCAAACGGCGAGGTAGTCCAGACAATACGAGTGGGGGGGCGCACCCCTCCTTGGTGATACATGACACGAATCCCGCGTTCTGCCCGTGGACGATCCGCAGGGTCCGTACACAATCCAATCGCGGTCCATTTCTGTATAAACTCAGAAAACCTCTCCACTTGTGCAGATGTGAGTGATGAAATCATGGTCCCTCCTCATTTGTTCCAGGCACGACCCAGACCGGACGCGATCCGTCCATGTCCATCTGGGCCGTTGTCCAGCATTGTGTTGAACGGTACGCGCAATAGCTACAGTAGGTGGGCACTTTCAACCGTCCCGTGGGCACATCGTACCCATAGATATTCCCGTTTTTATCCTTTCGCCCCACGGGGTCCCCATGAACCAACCATTCCGCTTGGAGGGTTTTGGAGCGCAGAAAGGACGTTTCTGGATCTGGGGTGAACGGAATCGGGGGCACGGTAGGTCCGTGCGCCACGGCCCGTCGATCATGCCACGCCGCGACTAACGCCGGATCATATGGGACGAGCCATTCGGCAATCGAGCCTTGTCGGGAGCCTGTCGAGACAGCGACAAAGACGGTGTGCGACACAGGGATGCCCGCTTCCCGCCACGCCGCAATTTCGACACTCGCCTGGGTCAGGTAGCCCCACGTATCATCCGGCCCACCTTGAGCGAGCCACGCATCAAAGGTATGCGTATCCGCGCTTTTCACTTCGACGTTATAGGACACGCCTTCCGGTGTGACCACACGCCCATCAGGATGGACGGGCACCCGCACCCCATCCCGCCCCGTGATAGACAAGTCCCGATTGTTGTCGATCAGTTGCACCCCGGCGAGTTGCGCGAGTCCGACCATGGACAGTTCGATAATGTCGCCCACAAAGAACTTGAGCCGAGGCCGAGCCATCAATTTTTCCGCCTCCGCCCCCTCATATTGCAATCGTGCCTTTCGCGCACACGCCCCCGTGTAACTGGTACAGGATTCGACGCCGACACGCCGATCACGGGGTTGCATCAACTGGCGGTAGACCGCACGCATAAACGCTCGCGTCATCGCCCGCAAAATGCGAAAAGAAAAGGTTTTCTCGTCCTGTTCGAGATACCGAATAATGGGAACTTCCACCAACGACGAGGCTGGTGGGTCCTGGTAGGTCGGAATATCGTAGAGTGTCGCCATGTTGCTCCCCCCTCCTTGGCCCCAGGGCCTCCACCCTAGGGCCGATGATGATGTGAACCCGCTAGCCCTGTGGGGCTTTCGGACGGACCCGAATCGCTTCCACCTGCTCTGCGCCGAATTGGACTTCGGCAATCATCAGCGTGATGCGCTGTCCGATCCAGCCATCCATCTCGTCGCCGTAGAGCTTCACAATGGTATTGCCATTGGTTTTATTCAGAACGAGGCCCTGTTCACTCTCACGAAAATACAAGACCCATCTCTTGTCCTTATCCGCCCCAACTTCCTCCTGTTGATACGACTCAATCGTCAGGGTGAGTTCCCCTCCGTTTAAGTCCTGGTGTTTGAGATATTTCCCTGGGACGCTGAATTTCATGTCTCCTCCTCCTTTGTATGAACCCACTCTGTCGTAAAAGCGGCTTCCGCCACTACTCTCCGATCTGTCCGTGCCCGATCCCGGCACCGTGCGGTTCGTATCCGATTGCCAATTTGCCGTTTCACCTCCTCTTTTGTGTGCCAGTGTCGATAGGACTGATGTTCCAGAATCGAGCACAAGACTTCACTGGCATAATCCTCTAAGGCTTCCCGCTCGACCTGGCCCTTGAATCGGTGATACAGGTCGTCGAGTATCCCCCGAAGTTCTTCCTGCCAGATGGTGACAAACCGTGATGATTTCACTCGGCATCAGTATGCTCTTTTTTCCGCATCCGTGCAACATCAATGTGGTGTGACAGTGCATCAACGTGCTGCGATTGAATGAGACTCTGGTAATACTCCCATTCTTGTGCCATCCGGTGCCCATGCTGCACTTCCAACTCCCCCAATTCATCGTAAATCAAGTGCATCAAGGCGACCCGCAACGCGAGCGGCACCTGGGCCTCTGGATAACACGCAATCAGACGGTTGAGCTTTTCTGTAATTTTCCCTTTCATCGTTCCCCCTTTCGATAGCGTGCCCAAGCTTTTTCCATCGCGACCTCTTCAATCCAGACTATCGCATCTGATTGGACTCCCTGAGTTAAGATCGTGACTGACTCAATATAGGGACCATACGAGTCGGATTCCTGTATGATGACTTCGACTTCCACGCAGACTTCGACAATCATACGAGCCTCCGTTGATTCTCGGTAAACACACGATCAAGTATAAACGGCTTCCCATTCGGACGTTGCCAAACCCCGCCCCGATACCCACAAATGATACACCGAGACAGCCAGATGGCCCCCGTGTTTCGCTCAAAGGCGCGTTCCAAAAGCTGAAATCCACCGCATTTTGGGCAATTCATTCAAGTACCCCCCCTTCCATCGGAGCCACACAATCGGTATAGAGTTCTGAAAATTCCGCCATCACTTGCTTGGTCACTCCCTCCCAGGCATTCATTTTCGTTGAGCGCATCGCCACGGCAAACTGGCCGAGTGTTTTGACCCCGTGCCGTTTGAGTAGTTGTTCGGCTCTCGCGGAGAGGACCGCCAACTCATCGACTGGCGTCAGCCAATACCGAGCGCGAAGGGTTTTCATAAGAGCAATCGTCAAGATTTGCTCATCCTCTTCAGTCAATCGATCATACCGAGGGAATATCGCGTCTCCTACCTGCATATCCTGATACGCGCACAGATGGATCGGTTCCATGTTCTCCTCCTTTTTCTCTTGACAGTTTTGTCAATCTGTCTTTTCCCTCTTTTTCTCCTCTCTCTGTTCTAAAACAATCGTTATAGCAGGGGGCACTGGATGAATCCATCAGGGCACACCAAGCACGCTTTCCCGTTAATCATGACCACTTGACAGCCAGCCACATACAACCCGGCTGCAAGCCAACATCCGATAGCGAACACACTAATTCCAAGTGTTTTGAGTAGGTCCATGAGTTTCACCCCCTTCCCATTGTTTTATAGCTATGAAAGCAGATACCAAAAGATTGCCGCCAGCCAGATCCAGAGTGCCAGGACCACCCCCCAAAGAACCCCTTGAGCGGGGCGAAGCTGGTCCTGCATATCTCGCACCATCTTTTGTCGAATAACCTCTTGATAATCAATCACTTCGTTGCGCTTCATGTCTGTTCCCTCCTCCGTGCTCGTTCGCGAATCGCTCCACAAGAGATCCACAACCAACGCGCTACATTCATGTCATGGTCTTGTAATTCCGTTTCATCCCATGCCCCATATTGCTTTAATTCCATGCGTAGCTGGTCGGGATGTAACTTCTTTAGTTGCCGTTGAATACTGGGGACTGTACGCAAGTATCGAATACCATCATCACAATCCCCAGGGTGTGCCCCGAACTCCGCATGCTTTTTTGAAATGTTCAGATCGTTTCCGTACTCGCTGTCATTCCACATAATCCCCTCCTCCTTGATTGTGTGTTATGATTGCTTGTTAATAGATGCACAGTCCATTGTGATAGTAACGGTCTACCTCCTTACCTTCTGGAATGTCACCGGGGCGAAGGATGTAGAGCGCCGCTCCTCGCGGATCGGTTTGATGATAAGCCTGTACCTCATCACGACGGAGTCCATAATAGTCGGTATTGACCACGTAACGGCGTGCGTTTCGAGCATTAATAATAGAGTGGAGGCGTTTCAACGCTCCCGTTTCACGGTCTGGAATTGACCGTCGGCAGAGCTTACCAGGTCCCCATTGTGTGCCCCATGAGGATACCCAATACGGCTTGTTCGTGACTTCGTCGCGCTCAATACAGCCATGTTCGTTGCCACATTCCCGTTCCCCCCAACGATGTAATGCGAGGCTGATTCGCCGTAATTGTGCGGCTTCCGTTTGGGTAAATCCTAACTCCATCAAGAGATTGGCTTGTCGTGTTTGCCGTTCGGCTTCTTTGCGTGTCATGGCCCCCCCCTGGTTAGCATCCGGCGGAATGGCTGGACGCATTCTCTGGTTACGTATGTTAGGCTCTAGTGGTCCCTTTTTCATATCTTATGGTATCATCTAGAAAATCTTTAACTTGACGAACTTCGTTATACGATAAATTCCAGTCTAGAACCCCACCATCTAAGCACAATCCCCCATCGTGATGAAGAATAGTTGACAAACTATAACGGCTTACAAATTGGCCTCTCTTTGTATGCAAATGTCGTGTGTCATAAAATTCAACTAAAGGTTCATTCTCTTCATGCTGCAACATATCGTGCAACCCATATTGTTCGCCCTTCCATACAATTCTAACATTGAACCAATTTATTTGCTTTATAGTATCCATCATGCTCCCCCTTGGTTAGCATCCGGCGGAAGTGCCGGAGCTTATCGTTGCACCAATTTAATCACCGTATGCGGACTCGATTGGCTGGCTACAATGGTCGCAGTACAAATCGGGCTCTTCCCAATTTATGTCGATTCCTACGACATTCCAGCCAGTATTGAGTGATTGGCTGATTGCGGTGACGATGTTCTTTAGTTCCTTTTTACAGCATGCTGCGCATAACGCCGCCCCATCTGATGTCACGGCATATTGGAGGTAGCCTCCAGGCCAGGCATACGGTGCGCGTACAAATGCCTTAATTTGCTGTATGGTTTCTCCTTGCTTTGTCATGTTCTCCCCCTCCTTTTCATTATGCCCCCCCCGTGGTTAGAATCCGGCGGAAGTGCCGGAGCTTAATGGCTCTATTGTTGATTAACAGTCTACCGTACGATCAAGCATGATTGGCGCATGATAGGATAGCTGTTTTGCGATGGCTTCCGCTTCCGATACGGTACGACAATGCGGATTCGATGCGCGACAATCACGCATAAAGGCCGCGCCTCGCAGGGTACGAAATGGGCCTATCACCGCTTTCGCATACTGCCCAACATTTTCCACGGTCGGGCTGGCTCCCATGGAAAATGTAAACATGCTATTCCCTACGCTATAGCCTACATAGTATCGTTTCTTCATGTTACCCCCCCCCATTGGTTAGAATCCGGCGTGATTGCCGGATGAGTATAGTCAAAACTTCCATTCTCTTGAAAAGTCTAGTTGTGAGAGTCGTACCTTATGGACTCTGCTACGCACGCCTTCCCCTGGATCAAATCTTATCAATGCTGTACTCGTGATGGAATTGAAACTTTCAACCCAAACTCTTCCTCTATTGATATAGTAGGCATAAACTCCGCCTTGTGGTTTTCTCTCTAATCTCATGTTCCCCTCCCCCGTGGTTAGAAGTGGTCTGCCAAGTGGATGAGTTAGGTTAACAAGCACCTTGTAACGCTTGGACTGCGACACCCCATGGCAAACCAATCAAGCAAGCGGTCACTACGCTATGCCAGAAGAGTACGGTCACCACTAACAGAATCGCACCGATCAACTCCCATGCGTCCATAATCATGGCTACTTTCCTCCTTTGCGTTCTTGTGTGGTTAATACTTCCCTGTATCTCGCTTCTTCGGTTAATAATTCCTTCGCGACACCAGCGTTTCTCATACTCGCTCCAATGGAATAATCCATCATGCGTAATTCGGGATAGTCTCCTTCGAGCGCTGCCAGCAATGCCCACCATGCTGATCGCATGGCATAGCGCTGGCAAGGTTTTGGGCCTTCGTAATCCAAAGCCGAATATTTGGCTACAATGTCCATCGCCTTTCGGATTGCTTGCTTCTCCTCTTTTCTAATCATCTTACGTCCCCCCCGTGGTTATAATCCGGTCTTATGGTATCATCTAGTTACTAGTACCAGTCTGTCTCACATTTTCCCGTGGCTCGTAACTCTGCTTGTGTCAAGCCGGAATAGGGACCGATTGCTTGGTGTATTACTGGCCTATCCCGTAGCGTTCGCTTTTTGAGATAGGCAAGTACACGATCTGCTTGATCTTGTTTATTGTCTGGATAAAGAAAAATTTTTGTGCGAATTTTTCGCAATGCTTGTTCACTTGTCATAATTGCGCCCCCCCCGTGGTTATAATCAGGCGTGATTGCCGTTTCTACTCAGAGGGAAGAAGCAAGAACCCCGCCACAAAAAAATACCATGATAACCCCTTGTTTTTCCTCATGATGGTTGAAATGCACCAGCGAAAAAGTATGTCATTTCTGCCACACTGTGAGGAAAAACACACCACAGTTGTGGGATTTTCACCATGAGCAGGCTGGTTTCCCCCATGCCTTCGCCCGCAGGCTCAAACGAATGGAAAGTCCGTTCCCGAAGGCCACGCTAACTCTTCAATTTCTAAACTGATTTTGACAAAGTGAAGGATAAGATAATAGGGGGGCAACTAGAAGAGAAGAGAAGAGGGGGGAGTGTGAGGGGGGTATGAGTTCCTTGTTTCCATACGACCCTCAGAAGCCGGAACGGATTCGGCTATTCGCCACGCATAAATACTTGACATAATTACTCAACAATAGACAGGGTATCATCTGGCCTGACTCTTTGCGCTCATCTAACTCTCATCGTATTCTAATCTAATTCTAATCTTGGTGGATATGCACCACTTTTTTCCCTTATGGCCTCTTCAGCCCGGAGAAAGGCAAGATGGCCTGGCCTGGACTGTAGCATTTTGCCACAGTGGGCATGGGTACTGGTGCATTATGCCACAGTCGCCTGGGCATGTCATCATACCGTCGCGTGGGCATGAATCGAAACAGATACAGTGTTGCATAAATGACACAGTGTATCCAATCTGATTCTGTATCCAATCTGATCCTGTATCCAATCTGATCCTGTATCCAATCTGATACACCTCACACCCCCCACTCGGCACACACCCCCCATGCTTGGGCTTGGGTCCCATCTCCCCTTTGCACCACCCCAGACAAAGGCGGCATAAGTCGTTGATATGATTCATGTTGTGTCCTGAGTGTGGCAGAAATGACACAGGTTCGTGCCCGTGAGGGGGTCGAACCCCTTGATTCTGTGGCATTTTTGACACACATGATGGGAAGGTAGATAGAGAGGGGAGTATGCCGGTAAGCACACGGGTACGCATTCTAAGGCCCTCCATTACTGGTGCTGTCAACCGCACAACACGAACGGGAGCATAACGCGAGAATGCGTGCCTCTCTCTCTACGCAAAGCGAAAGAAAGGGGGGGAAGTATTGACGATGCCGGTGAAGCCCTACAAGCCGGTGGATTGGTCGAAACCCTCGATGGCGTTACAGCCGAAGAAGGTGCCAGGACCGAAACCGCGTCCACGGGTCCCTGCGGTGCCACCCCCACCGTCGGTCGATCCGCCCAAGGCGCTGTATTCCAAGGATCAGTTGCGTGACGATATGAAGTCGATCATGCAACGGATGACCGCCTTCATCAAGGATGAGGGACGGTTGGAACAGTTGATGGCCGAAGCCAAGTTTAAGGAACTGATGGTCGGGTTGGCGATTGGCACCGACAAGATGCTCTTATTGGAAGGCCAGCCGACGCAGATTGTCTCGAACGAACAACACGCCAAGATTGACCAGTTGATGCCCGCGATTGCTCAGGCGTTGCAGCAACGGAATTTACAGGTGGCCCTATCCGAACGAAAAGTCATGATTCAGTCCCAACCCGATCCGGGGAGCGGTCCGCGCTGACGGTCGGCTTCGCGCAGGTGCGGGAGTGGCAGGACGGCTATGACCGGCTCCTGCTGCGCTTGGCGTCGCTGGAGAAACGGGTGGCGACCCTGGAGAAAGCCCGATGAATCCTTCGTCCTCCCTGTCACCTTTTGCGTTCTATGGAGCCGGGGTGCCGTATGCCGAAGGATTAGGACTTCGCTATCCACAACGGACTCCCACAGAACATGAACGGAGTTTTTTTCATGAAAATCCCTCTGTGGCGGGCTATGCGGCTGATGATCGGTCTGTCGTGATGAATCCAGAGTTCACCGGCAACCACGCCTCGGTGTTATTGAATGAACGCTTACGGCACCTCTTTCGGGAGACGCCACAACTGGTACCAGCAAATTTAACGGTGATGCCGCATCAGGTGCCTCCCACACATTATTCTGAAACGGAGACACCGGAAGCGGTACGGGCGACCATTCTTGCACGACTGTTAGCGGGAGATCCGAGTGCGGCTCCCTATTCATTTCAACAGCAAGATGCCGCCCGCGCCATTCTTCACTTTCTTCAGCAACTCAAATGAGCTTTGACATTCTGCCAGAATTGGAGACGCTCACCCCCGCCTCCATTACTCGCCTGAGTGATGAGGACCTCCTGCGTCTCGCCAAAGGGATGCTGGAGGTTCAATCACACGACCGGCAGGTCAATCAGCTCCGGTATTATCAGCCTGTCTCGCAGACCGCCCGCTCCATTCATGGCTGTACGAAAAAGGTCATCGGCGTGGGGGGCGGCAACGGGGCCTCCAAAACCGACACCGCGTTAGTGGAACTCTGTATCCGGGCCACCGGACAGATTCCCTTGTCGCTCAAAGAAGTCTATCCCCGCGAGAAACTCCGGGGGCCGATTAACTGCCGCGTCGTCGTCGAATCCATTACCAACACGCTCGAAACGATTATTCTGCCGAAGCTCCGGTGGGACTGCTGGCAAGGGGTCGATGCCCCAGGCGGGGCACGGGGCCATTTCGGGTGGGTGCCGAAACACTGTCTCCGCAAGGGCAGTTGGGAGGAAAGCTGGACGGCCCGCACCCGCATCTTGGAGGTGCTCTACTACTCGCCGGAGACGGGGAAGTTCCAGGGCTATTCGCGTATTCAGTTTATGTCCTACGACCAGGACCCGGCGGATTTTGCCTCCGGCGACTTTCATTTCATCCTCCACGATGAGCCGCCCAAGGAAGCCATTTGGATTGAGAACTTGGTCCGCGCCAAGCGGGTTGATGGCACGATGATGATGTCGATGACCTGGCCGGATGACCCGACCACGCCCGTCGATTGGATTATCGACCGCGTGTATGAACCCGCCCAACCGGGACGGGACCATGATGAGAGTTATGCGTGGTTTGATATGTACGCCACGGATAACCAGAATTTGAATCAAACGGCGTTGGCCGAACTCGCCCGTTCGCTCACCGCCGAAGAAAAAGCCCGCCGGATTTACGGCCAACATTTACGACTCTCGACCCGCGTGCATCCTCTCTTTACCGATACGCCGCATGAGTGGTGCTTTAGTTGCCATGATCTCGCCATCCGTACGGCGACGGGAGCCTGCGGGCGCTGTGGAGGTGAGTATGTCTCGACGTTCACGCATGTCCAGCCGGTCCTTGTCAACCCGACCTATCCCTGTCTTCAGCTTTTGGACCCGCACCCTCGGAAACCGCACATGCTCTGCTGGCTCCAAGTCACGCCGAACGACGATCTGGAGCAAGTGGCGGAACTGGAAATCGATGATACGCCGCTGGTGGTATGGCAAGCCGTCCAAGACCTCGAAGCCGAGTACGGGTGGTCGTCGATTGCGCGGTTAATGGACCCCAATATGGGCCGGTCGCCGTCGGGGACCGAACGCAACATTTCCTGGCAGGATGCCTTCGATCAGGTCGGGATGCGGATTGATTTGGCGGACGATGGCGAAGTGGGCCGCCGGGTGCTCAACGAATATCTCAAGCCGGACGAGGCGACGAAACGCCCCCGCTATATCGTCGATCCCCGCTGCATGAAAACGATTTATCAGATGAAACGCTATGCCTGGGACGATCACAAACGGTCCCTGGAAAAAGATCAGAAACAAAAGGCCAAACAGAAGCACGACGATTTCCCGACGATGCTGAAATATGCCGTCAATGCCTCGCCGTCCTTCCGGGGCCTGAAATCGCTCGGTGCGCCGCTCACGCGAGTCGGTCATCGGTCTAAAGGATACTAAATGGCAGAGGATGTCAACGAAGTGAGAGAGGATGTGCGTGAAGAGGTGGAGGACCCCGAACCGGCTCCTCCGATCACCGCGCCTGTGCGTCGGCGGTCCCTTCAGTTCGACCAGGACGAGGCCATTCACACGATTCTGTCCTGGTACGACCAGGATGTGCAGGATCGGTCGGAGTGGTCGGAACGGCGGCTGCAACGCTATGCCAAATATCGGGGGTGGCTCGAACCGAAAGATTATCCCTGGCCGGATGCGTCGAATGCGTATATCCCGCTCATGATGACGGATAGCCAGCAGATGCAAGATACCTTGCACAATGGGGTCATGAGCCAACGGCCCGTCATGTCCCCGCAAGCCCTCAATCCAGCCGATAAAGAGAAAGCCGACGAAATCTCGCAGCTCTTGGATTACCAGTTCTTCGTCGAACAAAAAGGCGAACACAAACTGGCGACGTTGATTGAATCCTTTGTCAACGACGGCACGATGTATTCGCTCCAAGCCTGGGTGAAGGACGAGCAGGATGTCGAGCAAGTGCATTTGTTCCCGCCGATTCAGCAGGGGGCCGGTGCGCCGATCGTGAATTACCAACTTCGGCAGATCGTCGAGGGTCTGTTTCAGGATCAACCGAACGCCTTTATCGATTTGCATACAGAGGGCAATCCGTGGATCTGGGATGTCAAATGGTTTGATGAATTCCAGAAGCCCCGCACGGCGAAGGTCGAGTTCTATTCGCATGACGATGGGCAACTCCTCTGCATCGTCAAGCGCAAACTCTGTATCTTTGATGGCCCCTGCGTCATTCCGAAAAGCGAAGAAGATATTGTCTACCCCTCGCGGGCCGAGAATCTTCAGCCGCCGTCTCCCTCGAATCCGATGGGGGCCCATCATGTGTTTCTGGTGGATTATCCCTCGAAGGACGAAATCAAACGCTTGGTCAAGAGTGGCTATTACGATCTGGTGTCGTCGGAACAACTGGAGGCGATTGACCAGGCGAGTCAGCAGCATCATGGCGGGCTGGACAACGCCGACGACCCGGCACAACATAAGATTCAACGGGATCTCTTGGCCGGTCAGACGTTTGGCAATAGCGACCTCGCCTCACAGACCTTTACCCGCCTCATGTGTTTCGCCCGGTGGGATGTCGATGGCGACGGCCTGGATGAAAATGTCGTGTTCTGGGTGTTGAAGGAACACCGATTGCTCCTCCGTGCCCGCCTCCAACAGGAACTCTTCCCTTCAGAAGATGGCAGCCGCCCGCTCATGTCGAGTCAGTTTATTCCCGTGCCGGGACAGATTCGCGGCATTGGCTTACTCGAACTGCTTGAACATCTCCACGACCTCATGAAGATTCTCGTCGATCAAACGATTGACAAGAACACGATGGTCAATACGCCGTGGTTTACGTTTCGCGCCACCAGTGGGGTGCGCCCGGAAGTCATTCGCATGGCTCCAGGGGAAGGCTATCCGGTTGCGGACCCGCAACGCGATATTGCGTTCCCACAGATCCCCAATGCCGATCAAACCGTCTCCTTGAACTTATTGGCGATTTTCAACCAATGGGCGGAGCGGCAAGCCGTCATTGGCGAATTGCAGTTTGGCCGGGTGCCACAAGGGAAAGCCTCAGCACTCCGCACCACGGCAGGCATGATGAGTGTGTTGCAGCAAGGGGCCGCACGACCCGAACGCATTGTGCGCCGGTTCTTCATGGGCTTGGCGGAGGTGTGGTCGCAGATGCACCAGCTCAACAATATCTATTTAACCTCGAAGAAAGTCTATCGCGTCCTTGGGATGGCGACGCCGGGATCGGACCCTTATCGCCAACTCGATGATCCGTCGAAGATCAAAGGCAAGTTTCAGTTTGAGTTCAAAGCCAATTCGCTCAATACGAACAAGGCCGTGAAAGGACAGATTTTGCAGCAGTTGGGGGCCATGACGTTTAATCCCCTCACGATGCAGCTCGGATTGGTGACGGCGGAGAATTACTATCAGTGGTTGAAAGACATTTACGCAGAGAGTGGACAAGACCCGAATCGGTATCTCAATCCGCCGTCACCGGCTTCTGCAAAACCGAAGATTACCGCTGAACAGGCGATGGGCTTATTGGTGAACGGGGTGATTCCCGACCAACTCCCCGCCGAAGGCCCGCAGCTCCATTTGGAACGCTGTCAGCAACTCCTGCAACAGATTCAGCGCGAAGGGGAGATTCGACCGGGTGATCCGTTCTATTCCCTCGCCACCGCGTATCTCCAGAAAGTGCAAGGGTTGGTCATGCAAGCGCAACAGGCACAGATGGCGTCGGCGCAGTTCGCGGGCATGATGAGTGGTAGCGGGGGAGGCATGTCATCTGGTGGAGGCGGAGCGGAAGGTACGGCGATGACGCCGCAACCGCCAGGACAACTGATGGATGAAACCTTACCGAGTGCCGGTGGTGGCGGACAGGGAGCCTTTTAATGCGAGAACTGGAAGCAGAATTGTGGTGTCCGGCCTGTCACACCCTCTATGCCCAACTATTTCGGGTCCAGCGGCGGGAAGGCATCTGGGAACATGAAACCGAACCGGCCTCCTTTCCGCATGTCTGTACGCGGTGTGAAACCATTGTGG
>Ga0208644_1003084_pt1 | contig 13044 bp, 27 predicted proteins | sample VirMetDEL_Nov_18_FD_184517 | JGI IMG/M metagenome (GOLD analysis project Ga0208644, IMG submission 184517) | Aqueous microbial communities from the Delaware River and Bay under freshwater to marine salinity gradient to study organic matter... | ecosystem: Environmental > Aquatic > Marine >... | reverse complement strand
TGTTTCTAATAACTTCAACCGCAGTTCTAAGCGCAGTCGTTCGGCTTCAATATCTTGTGTGTCATTTTGCACAGGCAGACCCTCAGGTTCTGAAATTTTTATAAGTATACCCCCCTATGGCCTTTTTGAAAACAAGGGGGTCCTTTTTGGACCCTCCCCCTTCGTTCTTGAAAGCTATTTCAGGGGCTAAATTTGAGCTACGCGCTTCGCTGATTGAACCCGGTGCCTAAATGGCCCTCCCCCTCTCCTAATACCTAAACTTCAATATAAGAAAACAGTAGTGAGTCGGGCCCGCCCACCCCCTCCACCACCTTTAAGGGAAAAATACAGAAGAAGAGAGAGTGACACGGCACGCGCCGCGTGCCGTGTCAATAGGGGTATATCCCTATTGTGTGCTGCCTGCCTAATCCCTCTGCGATTAGGCAATAAAAAAGCCAGCCCCACGGGGCTGGCTTATGCGACTGGGGGCAGTTGCCCCCAGTCGGTCAGGCGGCGGCGGTCTCTTTCGCCTTGCGGGCCGCCTTGTCTTCTTCGTGCAGGCGGCGGGCTTCTTCTTCTGTCTCTACCAGCAATTCACCCAGCGTGATGCTGGGTCCGCTGGTCTCAACATAATGCACGGTGCGGTAGTTGTCATTCGCCCAGAGACCGTGCGTCTCTACCCTGCGCAGAGTCGCAAGGTATCCAGCCAACTGCTGGATCTCTTTAGAGGGCATGCCTGTCGGCAATTCCAAAGTAATGTGACCGACTGTGATTGTCTTGACTGTGTGAGTCATGGCTCTATCCTTTCTAGGGTTTATGCCCCACCGACCGGTGGGGCTGGTTCAATTATAACTCAGTTACCGCGTCCGTACAACTAAATCCATCTCATTTATGGCGGACTCCATATGTTCCGACAGGTCCAAGTTACCAATCACTTCCTCGATCTTGTTATCCAGATCAAGCTCCTCCAACGCTTCCTCGATTGCTTCGCCCATCTTAGGCTGGGCATTGTAGTTCATCCAGTGCTCGATGGTCGAGCCCGCGTTTTCTTCCAGCCAGTCCTCAACGTCATGGTTGTCGCCGCACCAGTCGGCGACCATGTCACGGGCGTTGGCGTCCATCCAGTCCTTGACCAACGCGGCGAGCACCTCAGTTGTGGTGTCGGCGGCGCGACGGTGGCTGACGTAAACATCCATCCAGTTGATGACCGTGTTCAACACCACGTTGACCGCGGTCAACGTCGCGACTGAATCGGCGCTCGCGGTTGCCAGCTGGTGCGCATAGTCCACGGCGGCGCGAACGTCAGTGCCGCGGTCAGAGAACGCGGCGGCTTTAGTTAATGGGAATTTTGTCATAACACTTTCTCCTTTGAAATAAGTCAATGCGGCGTTCCACAAGAACAACGCATCCATGACGCCGGTATAGTGAATCGAGTCTTCAATGTCTTTGTCCGCGGGACGTTGCACGAAATCTTTTACATATGCCTCGGGTGCCGAGGCAATGCATTCTGCGTATGCCTTAACGAAGGCGGCTTGTTCTTGAGTCATGGCACTTTCTCCTCTATGAATGCCCCACCGGCCGGTGGGGCTGGGTCAATTATATCACCAACTAGACTGATACGCAAAGCTCCAGACATGCTGGCTCGAATCTTTTAGGTCCAAGCAACGGTCGCAGATTCTGACCGTCAGCTCTAAGTCTTCCCAGTAGTAATCATCCACCTCCTGCGAACCGAAGAAAAAGCCCGCGGTCGGTGGCAGGTCAGCAGGATCCCGATCCTCCAAGATATACGCGCATAGGTCTCGCAGTTCTTTTAACTGCGATCGTTCAAGGACATACGGCTTGCAGTCATCCACCCCACCCTGCACGCGATTCACGAACCAGCCGTGAATCGCGTTAGCCTTCCGCCAATAACCAGCGTCGTATTTAATGCCGCTGATCTCCAGCCCCACCGCGTCCAGCCCCTCGATTTCCACGCCGTGCTCGTCGTGGACGTGGGCGGTAGCTGTCAAATACATATCTAATCCCATGGCACTTTCTCCTCTATAAACCAGCCCCACCGCGGGGCCGGTTCATGAATCATACACCAAAATTCAAGACAGTACAACCCCAGCCCCACGGGGCACGGTTCCCGTGCCCCGAACCATGCAACACGGCGCACGCACCGCGCGCCAAGTTTCACGCACCAAGCGCCAGCGACCAGGGGGCAGGTTTCCCCCAACGAAAGCAACCGGCGAAAAAGTATCGAATCAACCGCAAAGCCCCGGGATTATGTACTTTTTAGGCAATAACCCCGGGCGGTTAAGCGATTAAGCCGTCAACAGCTCTAAAGCGCGGTTTTTAAGCGCGGAACCCGTGCCAAACCATGCACTTTCAAGGCGTGTATTTGTTGAGCGGCCCCGCTCATGGTCTACCAACTCGGTTACCGCATTAAGCGCGGCCCAACGCGTACCAGCAACCCCGGCGATATCCGAACCAATAGCCGCACCGCTGAATAATTCCATAATGCGTTTATATGCCCGGGTTTCTGTTATCTCAAGGCGCCCGGCGTGGTACGGCTTGAGCAATTCCGCAACAAAGCTATCCGCCTCGACTTTATCCATGGATTGATGCGCTAATTGCCGGGACGTGACAACGAACCGCTCGAACTGGCTCGCGACAATACCGAGCTGCTGCCGGACCGCGTCAGGATCGAACCGCTCGCTATGCAATACCCGAACCGATGATTTTAGATAGCCTTTATCGGTTTCGGCTTCCCCCTTAATCGGGGCGCCGTTAGCGTAACCGCCCACGGCGGCGGTTATGGTGTTATTGCATACCACGCGAATCGCGGTAAATTTCGCGATCGTGGCCATGGTTCCGTCGTATGACGTACCGAGCAAAATATAAGGCTTGACCAAATCATGATCAAGCACCGGGGCAGCATCCCCCACTTTTGCTAATGCCCAAACCCGGCGCCCGAAACTAAGGGCTCCCGCGGTTTCAAGCTCAAACCCGCCAATACGGGCCAACTGGCCGAAAAAATCCATTATTTCGGACGGCTGCACCACTTTATAACTGTCACTGACCACGGCTAAGGGGGCCCCGGTATCGCTGCGGTGTAGCACTTTCCGCTCGGGCCAGCGTTGGGGCTCTGATGCCGCGGGACTGTTATACATAACGGGCGATTCAAGCACGGTGTAATCTAACCCGGCTTCCCTTGTCCATGTTGGGATATCTTGACCGGGCGTCAGCGCTTGGCCTAATCCGTGCCATGGGGTTTTACCAACATACGCCATAGCGGCGCGGCCTGTGGTTTCATCAATCATGTGTGCCATTACTCTATCCTTTATAAAACCCGCTACGACGTGTAGCGGTGAATGAATTTTAGTCTAATGTCCGTTCCGGTCCAATTGTAAATTTTAATCGGTTCCGGGTTTCCGATAGCCTAACTGTCGAACAGGGCCCACCCGATATAAAAAATAACGGCGACTAGCAAAATAAAAATCATACCGCGGCCCCCATATCGCCAACAACATGATGACGTAACAGCGAGCCGGGCGGCAGACTAGCCGCGAATCGCCGGACGGCTGCGGCGTCGTTTTCGGCGCCAGTTTCCCCGGCTTTTTTCCATTGGATCATTACCGGGCCTGACGTGCCATAGCACCCACCGCGCTCGGCCTTGCCCACTTTCTTTTTTTGCGCCCCATGCCCCACGAATACCACAACGTAACCCCTATCACCACGGGCGCACAGTGGCGAACCATTACCGCATTGTGTGCAAGTAAAAGATTCGGACAGTTCAGCGGGACAACGAACAAATTGCACCCCATGCACTACCCGGGGCCAGCTCTCGGCGGTATCGGCTGCAGCGGCCAGAACAGCGGGACGGCCTGACTCTACGGCCAGCACAGCATCCCCCACGGTGTCACAGCTCGCATTAATTACGGTTTTCCCGGGTTTCGGCATGGGCAAAGCCGCGGCGGGGAAGTGTGAATAAGTCCACGCTTTACCCCGACGGGGCACGCTATCTTCAACAGCGGACAAATACTCCGGGTCTATTTGCACGGTTCCGCACTTATTAGCGGGCATTAATGCACAGCTATTCGGGCAAGTTCCGAACGGGTCCGTTTTCCCGGCGCGATAAGTTACCGCTAAGGGCCCGGTTTTTTTGTTGCTAGATTGCACGACGGTTTTTAACATCTCGATATCCTTTCTTAGTGAAACGACAGTATAACCTAAAATTCCAACCCGGTCTTAGGTAAAACCCTAGTCCGTTTGATAACCCGTAGCCAAGTTTCCCCGGGAAAAGCCAGCCGGGGCAGCTCTTCCGGCTCGGGCTGATAAGCTCGGGCGGCTTTCAGGGTTGAAAACGTTTTTAGATCCACGCCTTCAAATATCACGGTGTATTTATAACGCGTGCGGCTCATAAGTCCTCCTCAGTTTCAGCAATAACGCCGGGGCACTCGCCTTCGGCCAGCTCGTCCAAAATATCGCAGGCCCGATACGTCTCGTATACGGTCGAGCCCCAATAAGGGCGGGAGTCCCGCTCTATGTGGCAATGCATACAGTCCGCGCAGGCTAACCCCTTATCCCATACCCGCGATATCGCGAAATAATCCGGTTCTTTTTTCATTTCGAAACCCCCATCAAGTCGTTGAATAAATGCGGGGCCAACTGCACGACGGCAGCGGCGAGATCATCATTACTTAATTGTGAATAGTCGTACGCCAACTGCTGGACGGCAAAAGCCCATAGGCTCTCAATATCCATACTATCGGCAACATCCAAAGCCAAACGGCTGATTAATTCATCGCGTGTCATCTATCTATCCTTTCTGAAATTGCGGAAACGCAAAGCAATATTAAACCAAGCCAACGGCCTGTCCAATGAATTTTTACTATCGACTGAGCACTTCCGATAGTTCGTTCCACGGCATCCCCCGGTTAGGCCACTCATACAGCGGCTGCAGCCGCAGGCCTTCAACAGCTAATTCCATGGCCTGATTACCAGAGTAAAGCCGGATTCGGTCCAAAGCAGCGCATTGGATCAAAACAAAGGTCGGTCTACCCTTCAAGCCGTGCCGGGTTAAAAAAGCGATCTGGTGGGGCCGCAGCTTCACCTGCTGCCCACGGGTCACAACCTTCAGCTCCACCGCTGCAAAGCGATCCCCAGCCCCAACAAACATATCCGAGACGCCAAGATTCACCCGGTTTTCTATCCGCTCTACGTCGCAGCCGTGTTCTTTCAGGCCTTCCCTAACCCGAGCAGAAAAACGCGCTTCAGGCGTCAGGGCCATCGTCGTTATCCCGCTCGAAAATATCCAAAGGCGGATCGGGAATGCCGGGGTCGAAAGCCGGATCTTTCTCCCGAGCGACTGAATCCAAAACAACCCCCGTTTCCGCATCAATTAATGCGGTCGGAGGTGGCCCATACAATTGTTTCAATTCATCCAGTTTCCGCTGCACTTCCTCTTTGCTCATGCTATCGATCGTGCCGTGTCGAATCTCTTTCCGCTCGACATATATAGTGCCCAGCGCTTGGCCGCGGCGATACTCGGCCTGAACGGCAGCAGCCCATGCCCCGTTTTCCATTGCCTTGTCGCGGATCAACTGCAAGTCCCGCATATGGCGTTCATAACTGGTGTTATATTTCGACGCCAGCTCCGCCCGGTACGCCTGAATAGCGGCTACAACATGCGGGTATTCTTTGGGGTTGGTCAGCTTCCACGCCATGACAGACGCACTGGTCTCTTTATACCCAGCGCGAATAGCCGCTTCTTTTAGGGTCACCCGGCCATCACCCGCCACATACTCCTGAACAAACTTCCACTCCTTTGCGTTCAGGACTTTTTGTTTGCGCAGCGGTTTGACTTCAGTTGCCAAACGGTTCTTCGCCTTGTCCGGGATTACCGGAGGGACGTTCCAAACATCACGCTTCGGCATTAGGCAGTCCGCCAAATACGCCAGCCGTTCTCAACTTTGCGCATAACAAAGGACCAATTAGGCTCTTGTCTCTTCACAAAGCGGATCGAAGCCACACGAGCGGAGTCGGCTTTCTTACGCTCTTGGATTAAAAAGCTATCGCCCGGGAGCATTTCAGCAAACGGGTACATCGAACGGTGACTAGGGATTACAACCCCAGATTCTACTTGTATCAAAACAACCCTCCTGTGTCGTGTGTTTCAGGGTAGTATACCTAGTGTAAAACAAGGTCTCAAGCAAAAACGAAAACCTATATAGGGCAGTCTGAGAAAAAAGAAAATTAAAACTAAAAAATTAAAATGCGACAACCCCCCAGAAAATTACGTTAAAAAAACAGACGTAATGTCAACGACTAGCTTGAAACCCGCATAAACACTCACTTATTACGGCATTACGTCTATTACGTCAAATCTCACAAAAAAAATATTTTTTTTATTTTCTCCAGAAATATTCCTATAGGTTTCCTCAAAAACACGCATTTATAAGGGTTAACCCCTATGTTTTTCGACACAAACTGGTTGACAACTGTAGATTCCGAACCTAAACTGTAACTTCTTTAACCAGTGAACACAAGAAAGGATAGTGTATGTTGATCCCTGAAGCGCGGTACACGGCAGACTTATTACTTAATTTGCCAGTGCAGGTCGAATACGGTCTCGATGGGAATGGTGATTCAAGAATTTTCAAGGTAACCGTGGTCCATGGTCCGGGGTCCTTGGATGTTACGTCGTTATTGTCGCAGGATGATTTTTTTGACTTGTTTATTCAGATTGATGACTGGTACGATGAGCTATGATAAACCAGACTAAATTTTCAATCATGGGTAAAAATAGTATGTTTGATCCAAACAATCCGGATGATGGTGATTTCCGCGAGGAGTGTGCTCTGGGTGCGGGGATGTTGTTGGAGTACATTGCTGATGGTGAGCCGGGGGATTTAGAGGATCCTGTGGCGTTGGGGGCATTAATTGTAGCTGCAGCGGCGTTAGCGAAGATGCAGGCTATGGACTTGCATGAGTTATTGGGTGCGATGATGTCTGCGTATCGTGGTACGAACGTGATGACGGTTGATCGCGAGGATGATGACGAGGAGGGGGAAGATGATGACACGAGACACTAAGGATGATCCGATTGAGCCGAAGCCTGTTGGGGATTGGTGGGAGGTGGAGGATGAGTTTGATGGTTGGTCGGACGTTATTTTTTGGTTTGTTTCTTTTGTGGGTGCTATTTTTCTGGTGGCATTTATAGTGGGGGCTGTTGTTGGATTATTTGGGCTTTGATGATGGAAGCGTATGGTTATTGTTCGAGGACGGGGATTTGTTTTAATCCGTTTGGGGTGAAGCCGCGGTGGGTTCAGGAGAGGGCTGCTCGGATACGTCAGCGGATTATTTTGGAGCAAGCGCAGGAGGCTTTATTTTGAGAAAGAAGAGTAAATATCGGCCCAAGGGTGTCATTCTTGATGCGATGTCTTGGGTGAAGCAGGGTTTAGAGCCGGTGTCGGAGCAGGGTGATGCGTTGATTACTATGCGGTTGCGCAATCATTCGGCGCTGGAGGCGTTGACGACGGGTCGTGCGCAGCGTGAGGAGATTGATTTATTGATTGCGATGGTGAACATGACAGAGGCGTTGTATCGGATGGGCGTGGGCCGTGAATATAAGGACGAGGTTCGTGCTGGGTTGGAGGCGTTGCGTTCGGTTGGTCGGCGGTACATGGAGCTTGGTCGGTTTGTATTGAAGGGGGCTGAGATGGAAGCGCTTAATGTGGTGTTGGAGTTGCATGATGCGCAGTTGGAGGTCATCAACATCAAGCAGATGGAGCGGGCGTTGGAGATTGTGAAGGAGGAGATCCGCGGTAAGAGGGCCACGCCAATCGTGGAGAGTCCATGAGGGGCGGGAGTAGGCCTGCGCGGCGCGTGGATGCGTATTTATTTGCAAAGACGTGGCGTTTATTTGGTTCTGATCGGCAGTTAAATGCGCATGAGTTGGCTGATATCTTAGAGATATCTAAGCGCACGTCGTGGTTATGGTTGCGCACATTGCATGAGATGCGCTGCATACATATTGTTGGGTGGAAGAAGGACACGATTGGTCGCGATCAGACGCCGATATATGCTGGGGGTGATGGGTTTGACAAGCCGAAGAAGGTTCGCACGCCTGAGGACAGGAAGCGGAAGTATCTTGAGAAAAAACTACGATTGGAGGGGAAATGAACTATACAGAGCCGGAAATTGAGACGTTGAAGCGCTTGAAAGAGGAGCGTTCAAAATTGGAAACCAAGAAAATAGAGGATAGATTAATGGACAGAGAAATGTCGATAGCCTTGATCCGTGGTGCGGGGTTACTGCCGCCTGAGGAGGACAACTTAGATTGGGCGTCTACGAACTTTTGTCAATTGAACCAGTTGGTTTTGCTGGTACAGATGGTGGAAGCGGCGACGATTATGTCTTTGATGCAGGGGGTCAATGATTTAGCGGAGTTGGAACTTGCAGCGGAGGAGGTTGCGCAGGCGCAGCGAAAGGGTGTGAAATTATCATGACGGTCAAGAAGCAGGTATATAAAAAGATTTATTCACCAAAGCCGGGGACGGCTGCGCACAAGGTATTGGCGTTGTTGTTCCATGGTCAGATGGATGAGCGGTCGTTGTACGCGAAGACGCGTACGGCGGGGCAGAGTACAAATTTGTGGCATGCGAAGGTATTAGATCCGTTGTGTGGTGGGAATTGGGTTGAAGTAAACGCGTCGTTGTATGGTATGACGCCAATTGGTTTGACAATGTTAGAGACGCTGGAAGAGGTTAAGCCGCAGCTGGGGGGCTCGGACCCGCAGAAGGCGACAAAGATGCGTCGTTATTTGGAGGATGAGGATCCGTGGACGGGGGTTAGCATGTTGCCGGTGCGTCCCGGGTCGATGGATTTCTTGGATTGTCCGACGCGGGTTGGGAATAAGTTGATTTATAGGCCGGATGCTAAAAATGCAGAGTAAATACCCAAACCCATTTACGCACCCCCCAAAGTTATATACACCACAGGAACTGAAAGAGCTGAACCGCAGCGTGACTAACAGTCGCAATGGCCGCTCGGGGGCGGAAAAGGTGCCGCGTAGGGGCAGCAGGCCGGTGAAGCCGAGTTAAGGGAGAAGAATACATGACAGAGCCAATCTTGATTGAAATCGAAAAACTTTTCAGCGACGACGTCATTCGCTCCTTAGTGATTCGTGACTTGGAAAGCATTTACAACTTCAACATGGGTTATCTAAAAAGATACCAAGAGAACGACACGTCGTTCATCGCCGTGTTTTCCACAGACCCCGTTGAAGACCAATTGCAGTTGGAGACTTTCACTCAGGCTCTAGCGGTTGTTTTGGAATACTACGGGGTAGAGGTATGAGACCCGATAGCCCATGCGTTGCGGTATGCACTACCCTGTACGACGAAATCTGCAAGGGTTGCGGCAGGACGTACGTCGAGGTGGCGAATTGGGTGTTTCTGACTGATGAGGAGCGCGAGGTCGTGTGGCAGCGTATCGATGCCGAAGCTACTGCTTGGCGCTACAACAAATATAAGGATAGGGCATGACTGAAGAAGAACGTGAATTAGATTTAGAGGTCGCTGATTTGCGGCACGAGAATCGAGTTCTTAAAGCACAGCTTGAGAACGCGGTAGAAGAGGCGCTGCATTTGCGGCATAAGATTGAGCACATTTATGCGTTGGCAGGGCTAGCGCTACAAGATAGGAGGGTGAAAGAACATGACGACAAAGACTCTTACTGACGGTTTCAACGGTACGAGTGCCGATGACTTTCAATTTGGTGGGACGCATTACAAGGACATGGCTATCCAGCCGTGGTCCGTGATGGAAGCTGTGTTGACCCATACCGAGTTTGTGGGGTACTTGAAAGGCAACATCATCAAATACAGCTTGCGCCAAGGCAAGAAAGATAGTCCGGACGCGGAGAAAGCCCGGCACTACATGCAAAAACTGAGTGAAACTAAGGAGGACTGGTAATGAAACTAGATACAGAACAAGTCGCAAAAGGGCTTTTTGACGAAATTATGGAAGTTTTGAAGAAATACAACGGCTCGCTGCTGACGCCAACGGTGATTGGCGTGATTGAAATGGTGAAAGCCGACTTAATTCTCGCCGTGGCAATGCCTGCGGATGATGAGGACGACGACGAGGAAGATGAGGACTAAGGTCCTTGGGGCGTGCTGCGGGCCGCTTTGAAATCGCAGCTTTTTTGTAATCTAAAGGAGAAACGAGATGGTAAAGAACATAATTGCTTTGGCAATGGTCCTATTTGCTAACACGGCGGTGTTTGCAGCTTGCGCAACACACACATACACAGCCAATGGTAGGTATGTGACTTGCACGACATGCTGTTACGGTAACAATTGCAACACCAATTGTTATTAAAATACTTTGAACCAGTAAAAAGGGCCCGAGGGCCCTTTTTATTTTGCTGATCCCCAGTTGGGACCTACTTCTACGTCCACCCGGCTCGGAACGGCAAGCTCAACAGCATTGACCATCAGTTTGGACGCCTCCACCGCGTCGTCTTTATGGTCCACACTCAGAACAACCTCATCATGAACCTGCAGCAGAAGGCGATGGCCGCTCTTCCACAGCTCCAGCATAGCTTTCTTTGTCTGGTCGGCAGCAGAGCCTTGGATCAAACGGTTTAGGCCTTTGTAGGTGCCTGAGCGCTTGATTCGTTGTCCATACTCAATCACTGCTTGCTCCCGCGGCAGAGCCTTGTTGACGCCCCACTCAACGGGTTCCCATAGCGGGAATCGGCATTTGCGGCCCAAGAGGGTGCGGATTGCGCCTCCTGTTGCAGGGTGGTCGATACGATTCATGACCGCATTGACGGTACCTTTCAAAAAAGGCACATTTCGGTGGAACTGTTGAATTAGATCTGTAGCCTCTGTTATATCTAGGTCTAACTCATTGGCTAATTTGGCCTTACCCATGCCGTACATCAGACCTAATCCGATGGTTTTTGCTTGTTTCCGCTTAATTCCTGCCATATCGGCCACCATTTGGTGGAAATCAGTATCGGGATTACCCTGATAGGCGTCAACCATGTTGCTTGCGCCGGGGAGGTCGAGCAGGCTAGCGTAATGTACCAAGAGCCGGGGCTCTTGGGAGGAAAAGTCGCAAGACGCCCAGACTTGTCCCTCTTCGGGCAGGAAGAGTCCGCGCACCATGGGGCCGATGATTTCGTGCCGGGCGGGGACTTGTTGTAGGTTTGGCTGGGCCATGGACAGTCGTCCGGTAACCGTACCGCCGTCATCCGAGCGCATTTGGTTGACATGGGGGTGGATTCGCCCGGTCTTCTCGCTGAATTCTAGGTATGGCTGCAGGAATGTGCTGTGCGTCTTGTTTGTTTCCCGCGCTTCAACAATTAATTTGGCGATGGGATGCTCACAAGAGTCCAAAAACCCTTTTGTAAAGCTCGGTTGACCGTTTGCTGTCTTGAGATATCCCAGATTAAGGGCGTCAAAAGCGTGTGCGATGCTTGCCGCGGCCCAGATATCGACAGAAGAACCGGCCATTGCCTTAATTTCTTTGTGCAATCGCTTTTCGTTCTGCTGGAGCTGACCGATGAGGCGCTCACACTTCTCCCGGTCGAACCGGATGCCCTTGTAGGTCATGTCCATTAGCACAGGGAAGACGTCGGTTTCCAGTTCAAAAATGGACTCCACTTCTTCTTTGCGCAGCTGTGTCTTCATGTAATGCCATAGGCGCAGGGTCAGTGCGGCATCTTGCTCGGCGTAATCGCCCACATACATGGCCGGGAGCTTCCAGAGTTCCTTTTTTGGGTGTACACCAAAGTCGTTGGCAGCCTGTTTCAGGCCCTGCTCTGATTTGGTCTCTTTCAGGTAGTCAAAACCAAGGGAGTTCAGGGCAAAGCTGAATCGGTTTTCATCGATCAGGGGCGCTGCGAGCATAGTGTCGTAGATCCGGCCATTGACTTCAAACCCTGATGCGCGGAGCCAGCCGCAATCATAGGCGGCGTTATGCATGATCTTGTCGCAGGGCAGGGCCATGACGTCCTTTATCCAGCGCTCTACGCGTTTTTTATCGAGGTTCCCACCTCCGGCATGGGCAACAGGAAAATAACCGCTCCAGCCGTCTACAGCAAGCGCGTAGCCAACAATAAAACCGTCATTTCTAGGCCACCCGGGCCCAAACTTCTCCAAATTAGGGTCGCAAGTTTCAAGGTCAATTGCAATCTCCTTAGCGGTTGATAGGTTAGGGAAAACATCGGGCGCCACCCACTCTGTTGCGGTGGGAAACATGGGCATTGTTCTCAAAGTCTAAATCCTTTTTCTATTCTCTGGGGCATTACTAAATGCAGTGATTGTTTGGCCCGCGTTACGCCGACATAAAACAGTCGATGGATGTTATCCGCGTTGTGGGCATATTCTTTTGCAAACTTTGGCGATAGGTCCATGAGCAATAAGACATGATCCGCCTCACCGCCCTTTGCTCCGTGGATCGTGGACAGTCGTACGCGGCGCATGTCTGAGAAGTTGCCGCCGCGCTTCAGGACCGAGATCAGGTAGTCGCGCTTATCGTCAGCAATCTTGGTCAAGGCCTGATGCCATATCAGATCAGTCTTGAGTCCATATTTACTCTGCAATTCCTGCATCCCGTAGAACAGGGTAGGGTCGCCTTGCTTAAAGGTTTTGTGCCCACGCTCAACTGCCTCTGTATCCAGATAGCGGTAAACGGTTTTAACGGCCTCGTAGCTGATAGCGGTCCCCTTTCTAAGTCGTTCCCAATTGAGCACAGCATTGTAGACGGCATCTGTGATACTGGCTACCCCATTACGTTCAAAAATGATGCCCATACTTTTGAGCCATTCATGCACCGGATTGAGCAGGTAGTTGGTACTAGCCAAGATGAGCCATTGTCCTTGGCCCACGGGAACATCTTCAAAGCGGTGGTACGTCAGTACTGCGCCGTCAAAGTCACGCGGCTTCCACTCTTTCTCTTGCCGCTGCCGGATACGTTGCACAATTGAATCGGCGAGTCGGTGCACGGTCGCGGGTACGCGGTAGGACTGATCAAGAACCGTGATATTGCCATTGAAAGCCAAGAA
>Ga0208644_1003081_pt1 | contig 13048 bp, 18 predicted proteins | sample VirMetDEL_Nov_18_FD_184517 | JGI IMG/M metagenome (GOLD analysis project Ga0208644, IMG submission 184517) | Aqueous microbial communities from the Delaware River and Bay under freshwater to marine salinity gradient to study organic matter... | ecosystem: Environmental > Aquatic > Marine >... | reverse complement strand
GATCCGCTACCTGGCGCTGGCGAACGCTGCCGGGCAATACCTCGCGCGGCGTGACTGGCAAGCGCTGACGTTCGAGCACACGTTTCAGACGGTTTCGGGCACGCTCGAGTACGCGCTACCGACCGACCCGCCGTTTCATCACCTCAAGCGGGGCACCGCGTTTGACCGCACCAACACGCGCGCGATCGCGGGCCAGCGCACGCCGGCGCAGTGGCAAGAGGGCGAGGCCTTGCTGCTACCCTCGACCGGGCTGGGCCAGCAATTTCGCCTGCGCGTCACCACGGCGGCGCCGCGGGTGCGGAAGTTCTACCTGCTCGACGACCCGGCCGGCGCCTACGATCTGGCGTTCGAGTACGTGACCGACGCATGGTGCTATGACGGCAGCAGCGCGCACACGACCACGATCGGCACCGATGCCGCGATCCCTGTGTTCGATGAATATCTTTATGCGCTCGAGTTCCGCTGGCGGTTGCTGCGCTCGCTCGAGGCGCCGTACTACGATGAAAAGGACGAGGCGATCAGGCTGGCCGATCTGCTTTACGGGCAGGAAAACCCGCAGTCGATCGACATGCGCCGCCGCCGCCGCAGCGTATTGACTGCGAACACGCCGGAAAGCGGCTACGGGGTGTAGCATGCTGGCGAGTTATGCACAGGGGCGCGCCGCGCAATCGCGGGGCACGCAGCGGCCGATCCAGATTCAGGCGCCGATCGGGGGCTGGAACACGCGCGACGCGCTCGACGCGATGCCGCCGACCGATGCCGTGATGCTCGACAATTGGATTCCTGGCACCGGCTCGGTGTTCGCGCGCGGGGGCTATGCCGATCTGGCCGTGGACATGGCGACCACGCTGGGCGGCAGTTTCGCGAACGACCCCGTGCATACCTTGATGACGCTGAGCTCGGGCGGCACGGAAAAGATGCTGGCGGCATTCTCGGGCGGCCTGGCGCGCGTCGATACGGGCTCCCCAACATCGGTTAAGGCGGCCGCAACGTATACGGTCGATCGCTGGCAACATACGGTGTTTGCGGACAGCGCGGCGCCGGACACGCCGAAGATCATTGCAGTCAACGGCACCGACGCGCCGTGGACGTGGGACGGCACCACGCACGCCGCGTGGGGCGCGAGCGGGACCGGGCTCACGCTTGCCGATCTTGTGTGGGTGCAGTCTTACAAGAACCGTATCTATTGCGGCGAGGCGGGTTCGCGCAATTTCTGGTACGGCGGGCTCGGCGCCGGCGCGCCCACGTTGACGCGGTTCCCGCTGTCGGGCGTGCGCGGGGTCCAGGGCCACATTCTGTACATGGTCCCGATCACAAGAGACACGGGGAGCGGCGCGGACGACTTCGCCGCGTTCGTGACGTCCGAAGGGCAGGTGGTGATCTACGCCGGCACCAATCCCGGCGGCACGGCCGACGAATGGGAGCTCGTGGGCATCTACTCGATCCCGCGCCCGATCCAGTCGCGCCGCAGCTACGCGCCGCTGTTTGGCGACGCCATCATCGCAACGGAGCTCGACTACATTCTGTTGCGCGAGGCAATCCAGGCGGGCGGCGGGCGCTCCCTGATGGTGCCGTCGAAGCTCACCGGGGCAATGCAGGCGGCGGCGCTGCTCTACCGCGACGTGCCGGGCTGGGAGATCGTGATCGCCGAGCAGGCGGGCTTGTTGCTGAGCAATGTACCGCTCGAGGAAGATACGCAATATAACCAGCACGTGATCAATATTCAGACTCGCGCGCCTACGCGGTTCACCGGCTGGAATTTCCACACCTTCGGCAAGCTCAATGGGCGGGTGTACGCCGGCGGCGATGGCGCGGTGTATCAGCTATTTTCCGGGCTGTCGGACGATGCCGACGGAGCTGAGGTGGCGATCGCGTTGCGGGCGCAAACGGCCTGGCAATCGTTCGGCGCGCCGGGGCACAAGCGGGTGCATGCGGTGCGGCCGATCTTCCGCGCGGATGGCATGCTCGAGTACGGCGCCGCGGTGGGCGTCGATTACCGTAACCCGGCGCCGGTGGTGAAAGCCTCGAGCGGGCCGGCCGGCGCCGCGACCGTATGGGGCGACACCCCGGGCGCGACGACGCTATGGGGCGACACCCCGGGCGTTACGACATACTGGGCGGGCACGACAACGGCCAGCGCGGGCAACACGCGGCAGTGGCGCACGCTCGGCGGGCGCGGGTTCGCGTTTGCGCTCGGCCTCGCGATGGACGTGAACGATCAGCGCGTGGAGTGGCTAGCTACCGATTGGCGCGCTTCGGCGGGCGGGGGGTTTTAATGGGCCTTTTCGACATCATCACGGGCGGCGGCGGCTCGCCGAAGGTGCCCGATATAGACATTCCCGACTTCGACAGCGCGGGGGCGATTCGCACGGCCGCGCGCGTGAACCGCGTGAATCAGGTGACGCCGTTCGGATCGGTGCGATTCAAGGGGCCTGATCGCAATACGCTGAAGTTCAAGCTATCGCGGCGCATGCAACGCCTGCTCAATCAGCAATCGCGGTTCGGGACCAAAGCGGTGAGGACGGGCCGGCGCCTGCTCGGCGGCATCCCGGGCAGCGGCGACGCCGCGACGGCCGCGATCCTCGAGCGCCTGGCGCCGGAGTTCGAGCAGCAGGACGCGGCGCTGCGGGAGCGCTACGAGCAGGGCGGGCGCCCGGCGGCTTTCGGTTCGGCCGCGCTCGACCCGGGGGCGTTTACGGACATGACCCGGCTCGATCGCGCGTTCAACGATGCGCGGATCGCCGCGGTGCTGGCCGGGCCGCAGTATCAAGGGCAGTTAGCCAGCACCGCGCTCGCGCTCGGGAGCGGCTCGCCGATCTCGGTCCCGCAGTTCAATTTCCAGGGCGCCACGCCGATCGATACGCTCTCGGCCGAGCTCGCGCCGTACAACGCGCGCGTGCAAGCGGCGCTCGGCCAGCAGGGTTACGGCACGCAGGCGGCGATCGCCGGCGCGGGCAATGCCGCGTCTGGGCGGAGCGACGTGCTGGGCGGCCTGTTCGACATCGGCTCGGCGGCCGTCGGCGGCGGCTGGTCGCCGTTCGGTATCTTCGACTGAGGGCGCAGCGATGGCTTTACCGTTCCCGATGACCCCGGCGCAGGCGGCGGCGCTCGGGATGGCGCCGCCGCCCGTCGCGGTGGTGAACGGCGCGCAGGCGCCCGTGGGGGCGGGCGGTTTCCCCATGACCCCGGCGCAAGCGGCGGTGCTCGGCGCCGCCACGGCCTCGCCGGTGAGCGGGGCGGCGCTGCCGGTTGCGGGCGCCCCGGCGGCGACGGCGGGCGGCGCGGTGGGGCCTAACCCGATGGCGGCAATGCTGCTCGCGCGGGCGAATCGCACCGACCCGATCCGCTCCGGCGTGGGCCTGCTCGGGCGCCTGGCGGCGTTCGGCGTGGGCACGAAGCTCGAGCGCGACGAGCGCGAGCGCCAGGGCGCCGCGCTGTCGGAGGGGCTGGCGGGGGCGACCCCGGAGGTGCAAAGCCTGGCGCGCCTGGCCGTCGCGATGGGGGGCAATGCCAGCGAGGTGATGGCGGCCATGCTCACGGCCAGGGGGCAGGACAAGAGCGCCGCCACGGCTGCGGCAGGCCAGCAGGTGACGATGCGCGGGCAAGACTTGGCCGCCGACACGGCGGGCCGGCAGCTCGAGGCGAACATGATGGTTTCCGCGGCCGAGCTCTCGCAGAAGTCGGACATTGCGGCGGCGAAGATCAACGCGAGCCGCGAGGCGCTCGCCGAAACGCACCGCGCGAATATCAGCGACGAGCAGATCAAGCGGGACCGGCTCGAGTTCGACCAGTCGGAGGCGGCGGCCGCGCGGCTGGCGGAAAGCGCGGAAGGCCTCGAGCTCACGGAGGCGCAAGGCAAAGCGCTGTCGCTGGTGTCGCAGTTGGCGCCGGCGCTCGAGCTGCTCAACGATGAGCAGTTGCGCAACTACCGGCCCGGCCCCAAGGTTCAGGGGTTCATCGACACCCTAGCGAGCTACGGGCAAGCGGATTTTGCGGGGGTGGTGCGAAAGCTACTTACCGGCAATGTCTACGCGAATATGTCCGAGGCCGATCAGCGGTTCTTAACGCACGGCCTCACGGTCGCGGACATGGCGCTGCGGGATACCACGGGCGCGAGCATGAACGCGGGCGAGCTCGCTACCACGTTCGTGCGCCTGCTGCCGATGCAGGGCAACACGCAACAGCTAATCGACGAAAAGCGCGCGCTGCGCGAAGCGGTGCTCGATGGGCTACTCGCCAAGCTGCCGCCGGGGGCGATCGACAAGCTCGCCGAGGTGGCGGGGCGTGAGTGACCGCGACGCGCTGAGCCGGGCCGCGGCCGCCAGGCGGGCGCGCGTAGGCGTCACCATCGACGGCGGGACCGGGCAGGTAGTGACGCCGGCCGCGCCCGCGGCGCCGGAGTTCACCGGGCGCGGCAAGAATGCGCTGATCGCGCAAGGGGCATCGTTCGGTTTTTCGGACGAAATCACCGCGGGGCTCGTCGCGCTGCTCTCGCAGTTGGGGCACGCCGGCCGGGAAACCGGGATCGGGCAGGTGTACCGGGACACGCTCGAGGCCGAGCGCGGCGAGGTAGAGCGCGCGCGCGAGGCGGCCGGGCCGCTCAAGGCCTTCGCCTACGAGGCGGGCGGATCGCTGCTCACCGGCGGCGCGCTCGCGAAGGCGGCGCAACGGTTCCAGCAATTCCGCACCCTGAGCGCCGCGCGCCAGGCAACGGCAGTGACGGCCGCGGAAGGCGGCCTGGCGGGCGTGGGCGCATCGGAGGGCGACTTGTCCGATCGTCTCGTGGGCGGTGCCGTTGGAGCGGGCACGGCGCTGGTCGCGAAGGCGGGCATCGACGCATTCGGGCGCAGTGTCGGCGCGCGCCTGGCGGGTGACGTGGCCGACGTGCCGACGGCGGCCGGGAAAACGATCGTAAAACGCGCCGACGAGCTCGGGATCAAGCTCACGGGCGGAATGGAAACCGGAAGCCGGGCGGCGCTGCTCGGTGAGAGCGCGACGCGGCGCAACGCGCTAACGGTGGGGTTCTTCGAAAAGACGATCCGCCAGAACAAGCGCCAGATTGTCCGCAAGGTGCTCTCGCGGTTCGGCGAGGTGGGCGACCGGCTCGACGGCGACATCCTCGAGAAAATCGAGATCAAGATCGGCGACGACTTCGGCAGGCTCGGCCGACAAATGGCGCGCACCTTCCGGCCGACGCAAAACGCGGTCAATCTGTTGCAACAGGCGCAGCAGTACGCCGACGACATATCGAGCGACGGGCTGCGGGCGTTCAATGCCCGGCTTGAGGGCGCCGCAAAGCTCTTCAACAAGTCGGCGGTTGGCAAGGTGGACCCGCAAGTGTTCATGGCGCGCCTGACGGAAACCCGCAACAGCGCGATCCGGGCCGCGCGAGCGGGGCGCGCGGTAGATGCCGAGGCGCTCAGTCTGATCGAGGATTCGCTACTCGAGGCGGCATCGGCGAATAACCCGCAGATGGCAGCGCGGCTCGAGGTGGTGCGGGCCAAGTGGCGCGACTTCAAGCTGATCAGCGAGGCGAGCGTAACGGACGCGACGACGGGCACGATCAATCCCGTCATGTTGGCCAACCGGCTCGCGCGCAACAAGTACACCGCGCGCGTGTTCGGCACGACGGACGAAACGCATAATCCGATCATGGAGATCGGGCGGCTGGTCCGGCAGCTTGCGGACGCGACCGACGACCCCGGGCAGTTCGTCGGCAAAGGGCGCTCGAGTTTCACCCCGGAGGGGCAAAGCTATTCGCCCGCCAGCATCGCGACGTTCCCGATCCGGGCGCTCGCGGCGGCAGGGCAAACCATGCGCCCGGAGGCGGTGACGCGGGCAACGCAGGCCGCCGGCATGGCGGTGCCGCGCGCCGCGGCGCTCGCGGCCGGGCGCCCGCGTGAGAATGACGAAAGGCGCCGGCGCCGGCGCGTGGAGCAGTAGCGATGCCGTGGAGCGGAGGCAGTTACACAAGGCCGGGCGGCTCAACCGCATGGGGCGACGACCGCGACGGCGCGGTAGAGCTCGAGGCGGGGCTGCACGACACCCACGATCAAGACTTGGCCGAAGGCGTGAATGCCTGCCTTGCGAAAGACGGCAGCAACGCCGCGACCAGCAACATTGATCTAGGTTCGAACAAGCTGGTCAACGTCACCGACCCGACAGCGGCGCAGGATGCCGCAACGAAGGCCTACGTCGATTCAGGGCGGCAGTTCGATTACGGCGAGATCGCGACCACGGGCGTGCCGACGACCGAGACGAAAAAAGACGAGCTCAACATCACGATCCCGGCCGACTGGAACACCTACGATCTCGTGATCACCGGGGCCGGTTACGTGGTAGAGGCGACGGCCAGCGGCAACGTGATCCACACGTTCCGCGTGCGCGATGGCTCCGGCACTTCGGGCACGATTATTGACACGCATCAAACGCGGCTCAGCAATGCGCAGCCGGACAACGCGGCGACGGTGGCGCTGCATGTGTGCAAGGTGGGCGAAACGACTACGGGCGCGCTCGCGTTCAGTTTCACCGCGCAGGCTGACGGAGAACATAACAATTTCAACCTGACCGCGTTCAAGTGGTCAGTTTCGGCGTTCAGGACTTCGTAACGTGGCCGACATTCCCGACAATCCGACATGGCCGGAGCTGCAAGCCGGGCTCGAGGCGGCGGCGGCGACGTTCAAGGGCGCGCAGGCGACGAAGCGCGCCGCGGGCGCCGCGATCAGGGCAGCGAAAGCCGAGCTCGAGGCCGCCCACACGTTACAGGAAAGCGCCCGGCTCGAGCTCGAGCAGTGGGAAGCGGCGTTAAGGCGGAAGCTGCTCCGCGGCTGATTGCGCGATCTTCACGGCGACGTGGTAGCCAGAATCGCCGAGCGCGGCGCCGCGCCACACTTGGCGCTCATAGGTGGGGAGCTCGGCCGGGATGGCGGGATCGGTGCCCGCGTAGCCAAGAATGCCCGCGGCGACGGCGCGCAGCGCGGCGGCCTGCCACGCTTCCGGCTCGAGGCCTCGAGGGGCGTGCGGCCGCTCTCGCACCTCGCGGAAGGTGAAGCGCTCGCCGGGGTGCGCGCCTACCTGGCGGCATAGCGCGAGGTAGGCCGCGGCGCGTTCGTTGTGCCGGCGCACGCTGATCGCTGCGCGCTCGAGGTGAGCGCGCAGGCGATCGTCGATCGAGGCGCTCACCGGGAGCGCGCCCGGTAGCCGTCAAGAATCCCGCGGTAGGTCGCGATCGTCCGTTGGTGCATGGCGCGCACGCTCGCCTCGTCGCAGATCATGCGCCGCACAATCGCGCGGAGTTCATCGGGCTCGAGCTCTTCCACGGGCACGCCGTAGATCGTGAACACGTGCCCGGCAGGGCAGGCGGTGCCGTCGTCGCCGTGCTCGGCCAGCAGCTTGTCGCGCAGGCGCGGGGGTAGGCCGCTCATGCGCCGACGAGGCCGGGGGCGCCCGTCCCGTAGTTGTGGCGCTGCACGTAGTCGCGCCACGCCGGCGTGGCCGGGACTACCCATGCGTCGCACTGCGCGCCGAAGCTGCGCACGACGTCGGAAAACCAGCGCGCATTGCGCAGCGCGTCGGCCGCGGTGGCGTAGGTGAGCACCGACGTCGCGCAGAACGACGGACAGCGCCGCCGGCGGTCCATAGGGGGGTAGAAGCGGAACACGGCGCAGTAGCGGTACGGGGCGTTCGACCTGGCGAACGGGAGGCGGGCGAGGTACTCGCGCCAGCGGGGGAAGATGGACTCATTCATGGCGGGGGTTCTCCGTTTGGGGTAACTGCTCAAGCGTAGACCGCAGCCGGGCGGCGCGCGCCCGGGCGTTGCGTTCGTCGGCGAGCGCCTGGCGGAGCTCGCCCTCGAGCTGTCGGCGGAGGTAAGCGGCATCGCGTGCGGCCTGCTCTGCCAGGCGCTCGGGGGTCGGCGGCTCGGGCTTGCTGGGGCGCCAGCGGCACCCCAGCAGCAACGCGAGCGGAAGATTCTCCGTTTCATCAATCGGCATCGTCGTCAAACCCGCGCATGGCGTTGGCGCGCGCGGCCTGATTGCGCAGGCGCTCGGTCATGTTGACCGGGCTGAGCGGATCGAGGTACTCCCGGGCGCGGCGCATCGCCGATCCGCGGTTGCCGTTGCTGCACATTTCCGCGATATAGCACGCGACGGTAACGGCGGCGGCCGCGAGCTGGTGATTCTCGCGCGGCCAGGCGTAATCACCGGGGCACGCCGCCATGCCGGCGGCGATGCGCGCGGCGTGGTCGGCGATCTGCTCGAGCTCGGGCAGGCGGGGCGAAGGCAGGCGCCCGGCGCCGCCGCCGTCCAGCGGGGCGCCGTAGCCGTCGGAGGCGGGCGGCGGGCCGGCGCCGTCCGCGTCGCCGGCGATGATTTCGTAGCCTGTCATGTACGGGCGATCGGAGCTGTCGAACGCGGTAGCGAATTGGATCATCACCCCCGGGGCGGTGCTCGGGAGCACCTCGCCGAAGTACGTGATCCACAGCTTGTCGCCGCGCTCGGGCTGCACGTGGAAGCGCGTGTAGGACGTGCCGGCGCGCTCTTTGCGCTCGGCGGTGAGGATGCGGGCGCGTGTCGTCAGCGACTGGCCGCGGAAGAGCTCACGAGCGGCGGCCATTGTCGGCACCTCCCATCACGAGCAGTTCGAGCTGTTGCTGGGCCTGCGGCATTTCGTCCCAGAACACGGGACGCAGCCCGATGGTGGGGTCGAAGATTTCCGGGCGGCTGGCGAGGCACAGGTGTGCGAACGCTGAGCGGGCATCGCCGGCGAGTAACGCCAGCGCAGCCCGCATGCGGTGAGGCATGCGAGTGTGCATTGTGGGTTTCCCTGGTTTGGACAGTTGCCCGGGGTCAGCGGGCGACTAGAGAATAGACATGACCACGGGTTACAATCAAGCCTGCAGTTCGATGGCGAGCTACCCCGGCTTGTTGATCGTTTCGTGGGTCACGGCTGCATCCCTGGTCCGGCGGCCGGCCGCTCGCGTACTACCCCCGCGGGCGGCCGGCCCGTCGTTATGCGTGCGCGCCGAGTTATCCACAGCGCCCCACACTTACCCACATAGTTATCCCTTGACAGCCGCCTCGATCTTGTCGTGATCTTGATCTGGTCCCGGTCCTCGAAACATGAAAGACGGGATCAGGTTCTAGGGGTAGAGCATGGCGAAACGCAGGCGATCGCGCGGGCTGATTTCCGCCCGCAACGCGCGCACCGGGAAGCGCGATCTAGAGCTCGAGGCCGCGGCGCAATTGCAGTACGGGATGCCGGCTGCGCTCGGGTGCACGTGGACGCGAGAGCACCGCTTCGCCCCGCCGCGCCGGTGGCGCTTCGACTTCGCGGAGCTCGATCTGCGCATAGCGCTCGAGATCGAGGGGCAGAGTCCGCAATCCCGGCATATGACGTTCGACGGCTACCGGAAGGACATCGAGAAATACAATTGCGCGGCCATTCTCGGGTGGCTGGTGATCCGGGCTACTGCGGACGAGCTCTTTTCGGGCATCATGTTGGCGTGGGTTATCGAAGCAGCGGAGGCGCGCCAAGAATGGACCCCGGGGCTGAAATTCCCACGCTCGTTGAATACGGGTTAGCGATTACGGTGCTGGCGCTGGTATGGGGCAGGGCAGAATTAAGAGCACGGGCGGCCGAGAGGCGCGCCGACACGCTGAGCAATGCGACGTTCGAGTTCGTGCTAGAGCTCGCGGCGGCGCAGGCTGCGGCGAACGAACGCACCGCGGCCGCGCTCGCGATCATCGGCGAGCGGGTATCGGAGCTCAATCGAGTGATCGGCGCACATTCGCCGGAGCTGCCGCCGCCGTGATTTTCGGACTACGCGCGCTATTCACCGGCGACGACTTGGAATCGCAGCTTGCCAAGCTCGAGGCGGCGCGCAAGCGCTGCGGCGTGGCACGCGACAGGCTCGCGGCCGCGACGGCCGGGGCGATCGCTTCTATGGAAGCGGTCGAAATTGTGAAACCAGAAGGGGTAGACCATGAACGACGACACGGAGAAAGACGCAAGCGGATCGCTTGAAATTATCGAGGGGCGCGACGGCCGGCTGTATGCCGGTTTAACGGAGCTCCGAGTTATGGAAGGCGGGCCGTTTGAAGAGGTCCCGGGCGGCACGCCGGGCGAGCTCTGGACGACTTGCGACATCGAAGCGCACAGGGCGCCCGTAGTGACGATGTCGCTTGAGGACGCCAGGCAGTTGCAGCAGCTTGGCGTCGCGCGATGCTATTACGTGCGCTCCGCAGGGTGGGGCGGGCAGCGATCGCGGTATACGGTTTCGTTCGACGGCCTGGCCGGGCGGTTGGGCGAGCTGGGCGCGCGTTCGACCATGCAAGGATCAAGGATGGCGCGGCTTGAGATTCGCATGGACGAGCTCGAGGCGCAGGCGCGGCGATCGGATACGCGGTTTGATTTCGAGCAGGCGGGCGCGGCGGTGAGAATTTCGGGAATCGAGCGCGACATCGCGCCGCCGGGGTCGCAGCGCGATCTACTCGCTGCGCGCGTGGCCGAGCTCGAGGTGGCGCTGCGGCGCTGCGAGCAGCAGTTGCAAACGCTGCACGAGACCGTGACGGAGGGAATCATGCCGCTCGAGCAGGCCTGCGCCGACCGCCTGGCGTCCTACAAGAATATGACGCTGGAGATGCGCAAGATCAGGAAGTATGCCGCGAAGGTGCGCCGGCAGGGGGCGCTGCAAAAGGCAGAGCGGGAAGAGCTGGAAGAGCGGCTCGAGGGGCTCGAGGTGGCTTTCGCAGCTATGACGGCGGCGAAAGTATGAGCGCCGGCGATCGTAAGCTGACGGTAATCGTGCCGCGCGCACAGGTGATCGCCGCCGCGGCTCGGGCGGTACGTAAAGCGGTCGATAAAAATCCGGTAATGGACCGCACGATGCTGATCGGCATTCCGCACACGCAACGGCCGGAGGTGAAGTTGCTGATAGCGGTATCGTGGGAAGCAGCGAATCGGAGTTTCGAAGAGCTCTGCGAGATTCTGCACCTCGCACTCGAGGCCGCTGAAGAGCTCTACGATGCGGGGAAAACAACGATTCTTGGCACTGTGGATAAGTTCGGCCAGGTGACGCCGATCGCCCCGGGGCCTGAAACCAAACAGTAGAGAAAGGAGCTTGATCATGATTGAGGATAATCAAGAGCTTACGGCACAAGTACAGGAGTTTCCGGTTTACATCGACGGCGCGGAAAAGCTCGCGGCTTTGTTCCGCCCGATTCAGCGTTACGTGCTGCGCCCGCAACCGGAAGCGGATGCGGATGCGGAAGAGGAACGCGGCGAAGCGCTGCGCGCGGTGCGCGAATTCAAGGCGCTGATCCCGCGCTTGACGGTAGAACGGGCAGCGCCGACGGGCACAGCGACGCACCCGACGGCCGCCGCGCCCGAGGACCCGTGGCAGCACCGCAGCGCGCTTATGCGTTGCAGTTCGTGCATGTGGTACGTGCGCAAGACACCCGGGGGCACGGGGCGGTCGGGGGTGGGGCGGTGCCGTAGGCGTGCGCCGACGATGGGCGGCTACCCCGTCGTCACCGATCTGGACTGGTGCGGCGATCACAAGGTCGACGAGCTCAGGCGGTAACAGTGAGCGGGCCGAAGCGCGCCAGGGCGCGCGAGCTGCCGGGGAAGGTGCGCCAGGGGTTCGACCTGGCGCTTAAGCAGCTTGCATCGGGTGAGCTGGGCGCAGTGATTACGCTTGCGGACTTGTGGGCCGAAATGCTGCTTACCGATCCGCTGCGGGCAATGGAGACTCTGGCGCGCTACTGTCCGCGCGAAATGATGATCGAGATTGATTCAACGGTGAAAGTGATCAGCGGCGAGCCGGTATCGGCCGACGAGTGGGAGCGCGACAATCTGCTTGGCGAGGCGATCGAGATCGACGGGGACGACGACGACGGCGACGGAGGGGTAGAGGATGATGGATCGGGGCCATGAGTTGTGCGGGGTATGGGTAGCGGAACCGGGCAAGGCGTCCACGCCGGCGCATCCCGTGCGGTGGGTGCTCGGGGTGTACATTGCCGACGAGCAACCGCCGTGGGTGGTTTATTCGAGGTTCGACGACCACGGCACGCGCACGTGCGTCGCTGAGAGTTTCCGCCGATGGGCGAGGCGCTACCACGCAAGAAAGGCGAACGAGCTGCACGCCGCCGGCGGGTAAGGCCGCCGTACTCGTGGGCGCCGCAGGGCGGGCCGCAGCACACCGCGCTGCACTGTCCCTATGATGAAATTTTCTTCGGTGGTGCTCGAGGCGGCGGGAAATCGGACGCGGCGCTGGGGCGCGCGGGGTTTCGCGCCGGGCTTTATGGGCGGCACTACAACGGGGTGATCTTCCGTATCGAGCTGCCGCAAGCGGACGACTTGATCGAACGCGCGCAAGAGCTCTACGGCGACGTCGCCCGATACAATCAGCAACGGATGGCGTTCCGGTTCGCGAATGGCGCGCGGATACGCTTCCGGCCGCTTAAGACGGTTGCGGACGCTGCCAAGTACCAAGGGCAGAACCTGACCGACGCGCTGATCGAGGAAGTCGGCAACTACCCGTTTCCCGATCCGATCCTGCGCCTGTTCGGCGCGCTGCGCTCGAGCGGGGGCGTGCCCACGTCGCTATTCATGACCGGCAACCCGGGCGGGCCTGGCCAGCAATGGGTCGCTGAGCGCTACGTGTTCCCGGCGCCGGGCGGGCTCGTGCCGTTGGTGCGGCGGTTCGAAGGCGTGACGCACCGCGCGATCTATATCCCGTCGCGCCTGACCGATAACCAGATTCTCATGCGCGCGGACCCGCGCTATATCGCCAAGCTGCACCTTGTTGGTAGTGCGGCGCTGGTCAAGGCCTGGCTGGAGGGCGACTGGGGCGCGATTGAGGGCGCGTTCTTCGACGTGTGGAACGCTGGCCGCCACGTGACCCCGCCGCAAGAGCTGCCGGCGCACTGGATGAGGTTCCGATCTGTCGACTGGGGCAGCGCGCGCCCGTTCAGCGTGGGGTGGTGGGCGGTTGCATCGGAGCCGCTCAGGCTGCGCAACGGCTGCACGCTGCCGCGTGGGGGCA
>Ga0208644_1003079_pt1 | contig 13049 bp, 17 predicted proteins | sample VirMetDEL_Nov_18_FD_184517 | JGI IMG/M metagenome (GOLD analysis project Ga0208644, IMG submission 184517) | Aqueous microbial communities from the Delaware River and Bay under freshwater to marine salinity gradient to study organic matter... | ecosystem: Environmental > Aquatic > Marine >... | reverse complement strand
GCTCAATAAGGCTATTTAAGGCACTTATTGTCATTTGACCTACTTGACCATCAACTTTCAAATTAAAGCCGTGAGAATTGATAAAACGCTGTAATTGACGTGATGCACCGCCTATTCCTGAACCCCAAGCAAAGTCTGCCCAAAATTCAGCTATTATTTGAGATTCAATTTTAGTGCAATTTAATCCATCCCAATATCTCTGATAAATTTGAATCCATTTTTCTTTAGGCATCTTGTAGAAAGATTCTATTGATTCGTTGTTAGTTCCGAATATAGCCTTCCAAACCATCCAAGTGATTCCTTTATTTGTGTGATATCCGCTTCCGTCAGGAACTGGGTGTCTTGCTGCCGTGTCAGCTTTGTGCTTTGATAGACCGCCTTCCCACTTTAGGATGTAGTCTATGTTAGAGAGTTCTATTCTTGCCATTGATTTCAATAAGTTTGTTGAGATACCATTCTGCTTTAAGCAAATCTTCCTGTCCGTTCTTACGAGTATAACGCATAAGATACTTAAGACAGTTACCGTGTAAATAACCTTTAAATGCTTCATTTGTCATTGCTGATTCGATAGCATCTATGGCTTCTACTTTACCTTGATAGTGTGCAGGTTTGTTAACTACGTCCATAGTGCTTCAAATTCATTTAAGGGCAAATCTATTAAAAAAGTGTGACCTCCTATGCAATATACATGAGTTAATTCGTAAAATTCTGACACAGCAATGACATGATTAAGGTCTAACCAGCCTTCTTCTACTATCTCAACAGCGTCTGCATCCATATCTAAACCAAGCTTTCTGTATATTGGATCTACCTGGTCATCTTGAAATACAAAGTTTACTTTTATTCTCATAGTGTCTTGTAAGTGAATGCGTTTATTTTCATATATTCTCTTTCTTCTGTTCTAATTCGCTGAGGATGTAACTCAAGCCATCTACCGCCTGTAGGCTTTGGAGATGCACCTCTTTCAACGTGCCAACCTCCTTTACCTTGATTGTATTCTTCTTTGTAGGTAGCAGTTCTAATCATGAGTATATCTCTTAACTCAACATTCAAATGAGAGTTGATTCGTTCAACGGTATATGTTAGCTCGTGGTCTTCGTGAACGTGTCCCATCCAAATCATGTCAGCACCTTCAACATAAGTAGACATTCGGTTAAATTGAATAGTTCCTTTAGTAACTGCACCACCGCCACCGAATCCGTGCATATACTTTATTTTGTAATTATGAGTTGTGTTTGCTCTTTTAAAGTGGTATACAATCCAACCACCGTAACCGCCTACCTCTACATTAGTTCCGTTCTTAGAATTTAAGCCAAAAACAAATCTATCAATTACATCAGTTTCTTGACGTTTTAGGATGTTGGTTTCATGGTTTCCGTAACCTATAACTTTAATCAAATGAGCATAAGGAGAAAACCACTCAATAGCATCGTTTACAACAGCATCTAAGTAGTTTGCTTTGTTGTGTTCAGGTCTAATGTCGTTTTTGTTTTTGCGTGGATCATAAGCACCCTGCATTAAACAGAAAGTATCTCCGTTAAATAAGATGTCAGCTTCTAACTCTTTGGCTTGGTCAAGATGACGTTTAAGCAAGTTACGGTCACATTTGGGATTATCCCAATGGATGTCGCTGATGAGTAAAATTTTTTTGGGTTTAAAGTCGCAGTCAAAACGGTGTACATTGTTCTTCATAGTATTATTGACAAAATCAAAATAGACCAACTGATTAAACAGAAATCTCTGTATCTGTTGCGTTGACCTGTTATTTCAAAGTTGTCGTTCTTTAATTTAATGATTTCTGTGTGCTGCTCCTGAATGGTTGCACTATCTTGAGATGCTAACTGCATGAATTTTTCCTGTTTTTGGCGGCACTTGTGCAACTCTAACAGACGCAAATTAATCTCTTTTATCGTGCTGTCGGAGTATTGAGAGGATGCTTTCTGTGGACTTAGGAGAACTAATGCTATCAGCAAAAGCCTTGTAAATGCTGTCATGCTTTTTATCAATCTCATAGATTTCTCTAATTATAATAAGCCTACTCGTATCAGGTGGGTATGTCACAGTAGGATTCGAGATAGGGCGTGTTAACACTAATACTAATAGAGTGACCAGCCACAACGTCAGTTGAGCTATCAAAGAAAGGTTCTGCTGCTGCATTTACAATTAATTCAAAGTCTGTTTCAGTCACGTTTCTTCGTAAAAGTGTGACAATGTCTAAAATAATTCCTGCACTATCGCTAAGAACCTCGATAGTGTTAGAGCTACTTTCAAACGCTCTATCCATTACCATAAGTTCAAAGTTGTAAGTGACTAATCGTGTTGCGGTGTTGAATTGAAAACCATTGGGGACTAACCAAACTAACGGATAGTATTTAACCTCTTCCACTGCAAAATCAAAGTCAGCCCCTACTGCGAACTTTCCCACCATTTTGTGGGACTCTGCTTGAGTCTGAATTTTTTGGATAATCTGATTTAACGTCATAAAGTTTAATTAGTTTCTGTTCGTTTTTTAACCGCCATTTATTCTTGGAAATCATAGTTATAAAAGCAATCGTCATCTGTTCCAGGCATATACATTCCACCAAACAAAGCCGTATTCTTTGGACGAATAACGTCAAAGCCTGTACCGGGATTTAAATATTTAGGATAAATTTGAGGATATTCTTTCAAGAAGCTGCGCAATCTCTCAGCGTAATATTCTGCCTTATCTCTGTATCTCTGCTCTATGAGAGTTAATTCCTGAGGTGTTACAGGTTGAGCAAACTCTGCCTGTCTACTACTTACAGACTTATTCAAAAACTTGAAAGTCATTGGAAGCATTGACTCGACTAAAGTGTAGTACTTCAAGCAAGGTGCTATATATGAATCTAAAAGAGTCGTGTTATCAGCAGTCACAGAACCATCAAAAGTCTGCTGTTGCAGTTCGTCATATATCCCTGAACCAATGATATCACGAATATACACTTCTTGTGCCTCTTTTATAGCACTTTTTAAAAGTTTATCATCAAGATTTTCATTGATGGGTGTGTTATCCTTTAAGTAGGTAACTGAAATGAAATATACAAAGTTAGCCATTGATTTTTCTTCTTAATAGTTGTGATTTCCAAATATGTCTGCAGTAAGGGACGTGAATAGCAGGAGAAGAGCCTTTAACCGTCATCCAACCGCCTCTTCTTTCCCAAGCGTTGTAGCCTACTCTTGATGAGATTGTGTCGATATCCTCACGAGTGTACACACGATTCAAAGCGATTAAACTTCTGCAAAAGTCTCTTGAAGTAGGTATGATTTCAGAGCCGCTTATTCCAGGTGCTTTTTCGTAAGTGTAACGCACTACAAGTTCTGTGCCTAAGCCTGAATCTACAAGTGTCTTCGTTCCTTGCTCTGTGACGTTTAAAATGTTATCTGCTGAAGTGATTAAACCTTCGTTTATTAGTTTGTTTACTGCCTCCGCTACTTTGTCAGCATCTTGCTTAATGTTGTTAGCAAGGTCTTGAAGTGTCAATTCTGTGTTTCCGTTCAAAAACTGCAGAATTATTAACTCAAGAGCAGAGGCAAAATCAAAAGGGTATTTTTCAAACTTAGAAGCTAATTCTCCAAATTGCTCAAATACCGCTAAGTCTTTGTCATCATCCCAACCGAAAGGATTCTCATTACAATTACATTTTACTTGAGATGACATTGCAACGGTGTCGCTCATACCTAACTCTCTACGAGCCTCAGCTTGAGAGATAACACCTTTCTCAAATAAGTAAACGTAATCTAAACCGATAGGAGGCTTATTCTTAGTTTTTAGGGTTACAGGCACAATAAACTTAAAGATAGAAGTTAACGCTCTGTCCATTTGAGTCTGACGTGGCTCAATGTATGCAGTTTGAAAAGCCTCGTAAGATTCAATCAACTCTGAGCGTCCACCAAGTTGTCCTTCGGTCTTAATTCCGAACAACATCGGAGAAGTAACTCTGTGAGCCATCAAGATTTCTTGCTGTACAGTTTGGTTTAATAGGTCAAACTGCTTGTCAAAGTCAGATGGTGCTAAGTTGTTAACGACAGACGGAGTTTCGTTTGGATCGTTGAATTGAATGATTATAGAACCTGCATTATCTGTGCCGCTAAAGTTTTCTTTGAAACGCTTAATAGTCTGACGCATCTCTTCAGGAGTTGGAATGCCCTTGAAGAGTTGTAAGAGCGTTTGTGCTGAGAAACCACTCTTGATACTATTAAGATGAAAATTTGCAATCTCCGTGTCTATTTCGATGTATTTTAAAGCTGATTGATACGGTGCAGTTGGATATTCGCCTTGACCTGCTTTGTACATCTTAAAATAGTACATTTGCTTGTTTTCTCTTGTCAAAGGATTCCAACAGTAATAATAAATCGGATCTACCTTTCTGTCGCTCCAATCGTCAGCATACCAGTAGTGACCGTCCAAAGAATGACGAACATTTTGAAAAGGTAAGTGATAAATCTCAGCTATTGAAGTTTTAGCCTTATTCCAAATGATTTCAAGAGCGAAGCCGTCAAATAGTTCAAGGTCAGCAGAAATCTTACTTTTAACGTCATCAAAGGACTCGTAAGCGTTAATAGAAGCAAGTCTATCATTTGCGATTGTTAGTTGCTCTGTGTTGTTGGCAATTACCTCTGTTTTGTCACCTGCGATATATTGAGCCTTTTGAGATACTATTGCTCCGTGTTTAGGAGAACTGTTGTAAAGGTCAATTAACATTTGAGGGTACTTGTTGTCAGTACCGTAGGTGATATAGTTCTTTGCCTTGTTCTCTTTGAAAACAGGTATCTTGCTTTCGGCAAAGTTTATTCTTGCAAATTCTGTCATCTTCCTTGTCCTTTATATGGTTTAGTTGATTTGTGTTTATTCTTGTGTTTAGTGTGCCTTCTGAGTTTTTTAGTTGGCTTTGCTTTAAATAAGTTAATCTGCTGCTTTGCCATCTTTTGAAAATAAAAGTAGTAAACCTCCGCCAATAAATGCCGTAAACTCAGTTAATGTTGCTTTTTCAAACCATACGAGAATAAAGCCTATAGCCATAACTCCTAATCCTAATGCAGTAGATTTCCAATTTTTAAAGATGCGGTCAATCATTTTCTTAGTTTTTTAATGTAATAAGCCGCACCAAGTAAACCTGTAACGATGGCAATCATTCCACCAATAGCAGAAATAATAGGATTCCAAGTAGTAGCAATAGAGCTAAAAGCACCTACAAAAGAGGTTGTAGTTAAAGCATTAGCGGTTGTATCAGTTAGTTTCATTTCACTTCGATATACTCCGCACCATATACCTTACTCAATTCTCCTACAACTGCATTAATTAATAAATTTTCTGCACTTTCGGTCTTGTAATTTTCTTCTGTCAATTCGGCTTGAAATACTGGGTTAAAATCTGCTACGCCTTGCAAGGGTTGTAATCCTTGTGTATATGCACTTTCACTCGCATAGATGAATGTAGCAATTTGACTTGGTATTAACCCGTCTTTCAAATCCTTAATTGATGCGTAACCTTCTGCTATGGTTACTACTGAACCGCTTGGTACACCTATACCGCTATTCAAATTTACTGTTGTGTTTATTTTGATATACATTTTTTTTATATTGCTAATAAAGGTATTTTATAATTTACTCCGTTAATTCTTACCGTCCAAGTTGTATCTGGTGTGATTGTTTCAGTTGTAACTGCACCAGCGTTATAAGATGCTGAACCGACGACAAATTGATTGTTTGCGGTGGCGGTTGCCCCACGACCTAAAATGACACTCCCCGAAAAATTACCCGATGCAGTATCAACTCCCAATGCGGAATTACTGGAACCCGTTGTATTGTTTATCAACGAACTTACACCGATTGCGGTATTATTACCTCCCGTTGTGTTAAAAAACATTGATTGTAAACCGAAAGAAGAATTGTTTAATCCCGTAGTGTTAGACCATAAAACTTCCAACCCCATTGCAGTATTTTGGCTTCCCGTAGTATTGGCTTGTAAGGAATCTAATCCAAAAACCGTATTGCTTGTTATACTTCCTTTTCCAAAATTAAATACACTTCCTTTGTCATTGACTTGCAAACTTGCAACTCCACTACTATTCTGCACCAAAAGCGATTTAGTTGCGGATGTTGAGCCACTGCCTTTGATGTGAGTTGTAGCCGTTGGCGCATTTGTACCAACCCCCAACCGCTTATTGGTATCATCCCAAAATAAATTAGAGGCATCACTTGCAAAGGCACTACCATTACTAAACTGAATAGCACCAGCACCACCGCTTGGACTTGCAGAAATACTAATATCACCACTACCAAGTAAAGATGTTGAATTGATTGTTTTTAAATTAGTACCGCTTACAAGTGTTTCTTGCTTTCCGCTAAATTGCGTTTGAATGTCGCTTGTAACTGAACCTAAATATTGAAATTCAGCATTTGTAACACTTCCATCCGCTATTTTGATTGCATCTATTCCACTTGGCAAATCAGTAGCCGCAAGGTCAGCCCCAGCAGTAACCAACCCTTTGGCATCGTATGTGATTTTCGTTTTTGTCGCTCCTGTTATTGCAGCGTTTTCGTCTACTTTACCATCTAATTGCGTTTGGATAGCAGAGGTTACACCGTTCAAATATTGAAATTCCGTGTTGCTTACTGAACCATCACCCAACTTCGCAGCGTCTATGCCTGTGCTTAATTTGGCATCTGTTACAACTCCATTGTCAATAGTCCAAGTTGCTCCACTTGCTGAAACTGTGATATCTCCTTTGTCACCGTCAGAGATGCCACCGCCTCCAACTGTAATATCTCCGCTACCTAATAGAGAATCTCCGTTAATGGTCTTGATGTTAGTGCCACTTACTAAAGTCGATTGTTTAGCGTTTAAAGCTGATTGTGTAGCACTTGAAATAGGCTTGTCAGCATCAGCGGTGTTGTCTACATTGCCTAAACCAACATCACCTTTAACAAGAGTAACTGCTCCTGTTTTAGAAGCAACACTTTGCACAGGTGCTTCACTTTTAATTTGAGAAATGCTTATCTTTTTCGTAGTAGATGCTGAAGTATCAACGATAGGTAAAACGTCATCCGTTGCTATCGTGGTTATCGCATCTAAAGCACTAATTTTTTTATCTGCCATTATAATAATATTTTTGAGTCATCTTCTTGAAGCAAGAAATCACCGCTTTCCAATAGTAAATAAGCGATTGTTTCAGGTGCTTCGATTTCGTATATTTTTTCGTTGAGTTCAACGGTGTATTGTGTCGCTGCGGTTGGATCAAAGTCAACTTTAACAATCCCTTCTTCCACTAACTCGTCAGCAAGTTCAGGGTTGGTGTTGCTTGATGAACTCTGTGCGTAGATTCTGTATAAATACTCACCAGCGTCAAGAGTCACGGTTGCACCTTCTGTGATAGCAAACTCGTTGTAACGCTCTTTGTAGCTTGAAGTATCAGTTAAAAGAAAGTTGTATTCTACTGCAGTTAAACGATGTTTAAGACTAAATAAATAGTAAGGGTTAGAGATAGTAGTTTTCTCTGTTAAAGTCAAATACCAATTCTTCGTCTCCTGCTTATTTATCTGTAGCATCTATAAGTAAATAATAAAAATCAATTTTTGGCAAATAAAAAAAGGGTGACCGAAGCCACCCCTTTAATAAAGAAACTATGAAAACTTAAATCGAGAGAGCAGTCACAACAGAAGCCTGAACTAAATAAGGTGCTTCAGACTCAATAGCACTCAAAGTGAAATTGTATCCGTAGTTATCACCCATTGCAGTTCCTGTTTCAGAGGTCATAGCTGTGATGTCGCAACCGTATTCGTTACCAACTAACCAGTAAATGTCGTTGTTGTCTTGCACGATGCAGAATACTCTGTTCTGAGCAAGTAATTTCAACTCATTACGCTTAGTAGTAGCAAGTTTGCGTAAACGAGCAACTACGTCAGTCTGATTGAATACAGTTCCGTTTTCAGTTGATACGTTAGTAGTGGTAGTCATAGAACCCACACCCTTAGGCATCTCGTAAGTGTATACGTTGCCTGAAGCGATGGTGGTAGCAGTAACCTCTCCACCGCTAACGGTAAATCCTGTTGATGCGAAATCAATCAAGTGAATAGCTTTTACGCCACCTACTGAATCTTTGCAATCTAAAGTAAAACCTGCGGTTAAGTTACAAGCCATTTTCTACCTCCTTATGCTAATTTAAACTGAACGATTTGATCAGGGAATGCGAACTGTACACCATACTTCATGGTTGCACGGAAACGAACTTCATCGTTGTCTTGGCTATACCAGAATCTGTAATCCTCTTCTTCGTTAGCAAGGTCAGTTCCTACGAACAAGTTAGACAAACGAGCTAAGAACATTCTGTTAGTTCCGTTCAATCCACCTACAGCAATCATTTTCACGTTAGTAGCAGGAATCATGATTTCCATATTTTCGCTGTCAGCAGCGTAGTGGAACAAGTTAGATGCACGAAGAGCAGTAGAGTACTTCTTGAAAGTGTCGATACCTACCCACAAAACCAAGTCAGAAGCATCAGCGATGTCTGCAGGAATTACGTTGTAGATATTGTCAATCAAATCTTCTACGTTAGCAGTAGTGATTGAAGTTGCACTTGAAGTGTTACCAGCAACAGTTGAAGCAGAAGCAGCGTCAATCAACTTTACAAAACCGTCAAACTTGTTAGTGTTAGGGTTAGTGTTGGTTGTTGCTGTGTCACCTTGCCACATAGCGATTTCTAACAATTTAGCAATGTTACTTGCTTTGTCTTGACCGATTTGCTCCTCGAAAGGTACTGAAGTTGGAGAACCAGCAGCGATTTGAGTTTGCATCCACTTTGCTTCCAAAGTCTTAGGACACAAAGTCTCTTCAACTTTGATTTTACCTACTGTGATGTTACGCTGAGAGAAAGTAGTGTTACCTGAAGCGGTATACCCACAACCGTCTGCTTGAAAATAAACGTCAGAAGTAAGGATGTTTAAAGCCTCTGCAGACTTTACTCCTACTTGAACTTGACCTGCTGCTTGTAAGATAGAAGCAGTTTTTGAACCAAACAAAGACTTAAGTACTAACTCTGTAGACTGCTCGTTGGTGTAATTTGCTAAGGCTGATACGTTAAATGCCATTTTGTGTTATTTGTTTTTTAAGGTTTGTGCGATTTTCATGATGTTAGCGAACTGCTCTTCTTTCTTAGAAATCTTTGCAGGTGCTTTTTGTGGTTCTTCTGATGGAAGTTCTGCTACTTTTTCAACTAAGTCAACAGTTTTGCTGAAGATGTCTTTCATTGAGTTGAATTTAGCCTCTTGTTCAACATTCTTCTTTTCGATAGCCTCAAGACGTGCTACAACTTCATTGAACTTGTCTAACAAAGAATTGAAAGACTCAACTGTTGCAAACTCTTCAGCAGCAATTTCAACTTCTACTTCTTGCTCAACTTCTACGATTTCGGTAACAATACCGCCTTCAGTAGTTACAAGCATACCGCCTTCTACTTCGTGAGTTGCATCAGGTGCGCTTATTAAGCCTTCACCAGTTTGAACGAAAATAGCAGTACCTACTGCAAGTTCGCCTTCCCATTCAATGATTGTGCCATCTACTAAAGTGGCAGTTTCCATCTTCACCTCTTCGGTCTTCTCTTCTGAGAATCCTAACAAGGTTCTGATTTCTTGGATTACTTCTTTTGAATTCATTTTATATATAATTAGTGGTTTGTTTTTTTTGGCTCAATTTTTACCATCCCATTGTTCTAAGATTCGCTTTAACTTCTTCATCATAGCATTAGCAATCTTGTCTTCTGTGCTTTCTTCAAAGTCAAAGAATCCCTCAACTGAGAAACCTTTGAATTCTCCCTCTTTTACTCTTTGCCATATAGCGTCATCATTAACGATGTAAGACAAGAACCAAGAACCGTCTGCTACTTCTTCGTAACCTTTTGGAGGCATTATGCCACGCTCTCTGTCAACGATGAATGACTCAAATAAAGAAAGTCCGTTTACTGCTTTGTCGTGGTGAATGTTTACAGAGTCGTACTTATCACCTCTTGCCCATTTCTTAGCAATTTCAAAGATTGTTTCTTTGTCGAAAACAACATAGTATTCACCTCTTAAATCATCATATCTGTAAATCGGTAAATCAGCAATCATTGCAGCACCTGAGATAATACGCTTCTCTTCGTTCTGAATTTCAAAGCGTGACTTTCTTGCTTTGCTCAATTCTAAATCTTGGAGTTTGCGTTCAGTCCAACGAAGCATCTCTTCTCCACCCCACAACAAATAGCTGATAGTTCCACAGGCTTTAGTGTCTTGTGGGTTATAGTATTCTTTAGCTCTTGATAAATAAGAGTAGGTGCGTTTGATGGTTTGCAATGAAAGATTCTCTCTTGCTACTAATTGCCTTGCTCTGTTCTTACCTACTAATGTAGCACAGTCGTTGCCTATTGCCTCGTTAAGATTGATACCTCTCTGAGCGTTCTGACTTGCTGCTTTTGGGTAGTCGTTAAAGAACTCTTGTTTAGAATATTTGTTACCTTCCCAATATGAGTAGCAGATAGCAACCGCTTGTTCGTTATCGTAGCCTTCATTGATGACCTTCTCTACACAACGAGAAATAAACTCGCCTTCACTTTCGCCTGGTCTTGGATCAACAAATTCTTGTTCACTAAAATATTGGAAATCTCTTTCTATTGCAGGATTGGTCACAAGTGACACAAATTCAACTCCTGTTTCGTCCTCAGGATTTATAACGAGTTTGTAAATTGGCAAATCCATTCTATTATAATTATTGATTGTTTAAAATTGGCTTAGTTTTACCCACCTAACACGCTTACATTCTGATTAGTCGCTGCTCTCCGTTGTGTTCTTGTGATGTCACCTTCTAAGACATACACTTTTCTATCTTGTGTCAAAATGTCTTGTCCTTGTGGTAATCGTGTAGTTGGTGCTTGAAAACCTAAAAATGGCTTTGTTACTGTTGAAGATGCAGTATTTATATTTGATGAATTATATTTTGTTTTTTGTATTTGAGCTATTTGTGCTAATCCAGTAGATATAACCAAAGCCGCTCTAACAAATCTTTCATAAGGATATAATTCTGTTTTTGTAGCAAGTGCTGCCGTAGCACCTGTGTAAGTATTTACTACTGCTTCAGCAATACTGACTGCTTTATTGATTTGAAATGATTTTTTTGCCCTTTCTTCGTTTTCACCCGCATATGTATTTGCTAAGTCTCCAAATATTTTAAAGAATGAAACAACATCATTTAATTGAGCATCTAAACGCTCACGGTCTTCTCTTGCAAAATCGTCTTGTAACTGCTTTCTTTTCTTATTGTATAAATCAAACAAATTACCTTCAGCCTCAAAATTGCCTATAACTAATTGTAATTCTTGAGCATACCAATCTTGTAAATCTTTTTGTCTTCTTCTTTGCGTTTTATTTAAAAAACTTTCTGCTTCATCGGCATAGTTTTTGGATTTCTCTTTTAAAAAATCAATTCTTTCTTGTTCTTTTTCTTTTTCAAGTTTTATTTTTTCATCCTGTAAATCCTTAAGCCTTTTATTTTCAGCCTCTTTAATATTTACAATATTGTTACTTGAATCTAAAGCCGTTTTTTCAGCTTCTAAATATCCTTCTTCACCTACTTTTAATAATGCAAGTTTTTGGTTTGCAAGTATTTCTTCTTGCTTTGCTATTTCAAGACGCTTTTGGAATAATGCCTCTTCACTATCTCCTCTTGCTTCCATTGTAGCCATTTCTCTATTAAGTGCATCAATAAGTTTTTGTTGCTTATTGATAGCCTCTTCTGCTGCAAAGTTTGTAAGTCCTATGCTATCAGTAAATCCTTTAAACTTCTCTTTTAGTGAATCAAATATTTTACCTATCTGATCTCCGAATAAACCAACAACAGCAACCAATGCACCGATACCAGTAGCAGCAAGAGCAAGTTTAACTCCTTTCAGAGTTTTAATCATGTTCAAGAATCCACTATTGATAGATTTAATAGCAGGAGCAAACTCTTTTAAATCTTTAAGTCCTTGAGCAAATACCATTGCTCCTTGTACTTTGACTAAAATCTTATCTAACTCTTTAGATTCCCCACCGAACAAAGCCATAGCACCTGCAGCAACTTCAAACCCTGCTGCTACACCTTGAATAGCACCAAATAGTTTTTGAGTGTTGCCTCTGTTAGCGTCAACAGCAAAGTCTAATTCTTCAAGCTGTTTCTTATACTGACCTGCTACTTTAATAGCCTCTTGCGTCCTCTTGTCGTTTATACCAAATTGAAGAGCTAACGCTTCCGCTTCTCGTTGGGTTTTCGCAACTGCATCTCCCAAATCTTCGTAAACTGTTGCTGCCTGTTGAACGGTTTGTATTCCGTTAACATCTACGTCTATTTTAACTGCTGTTTCTATTGCCATTTTAGTGTCCTTGTGTTATAATCCAGTATTGTGTGCCATCTGATACAAGTTGATCAAATCCGTTTTTAGCATTATTTGTGTGCGACATTGCGTCATCTATCATTACAGAGCCATCACCTGCGTTTATTGTAACTGAGTTAGAAGACGCTGTCTTTTTAACGGTGTACATTTTACCGCTATTTGCTGCTGTTGGTGTTGGAAGCGTTACGGTTATTGAACCTCCGTTAGTGTCGCAAAGAATTAACCAATCTTCTGAAGTAGCCAAATACGGACTATCAGCGTCTGTAATGGTCACAACTTTACCGCCTGACATCCAACTACCCAAACAAGGATAATTCTCTACATAAAGCCTCTCTGTGTAAGGTACATTGTAGTTGTCGCATCTGATAGCAGTTACATTCTCATAGTTGTCAGGAATCACTACACGCTCTGAAGATGTAACTACATTGTGACTACCGCCTATTGCGTTCAAATTACCAACTACTACGTTTTCACCGCCTCTCCCTGTGTTGTTACCTACATACACTCCACGAGTTGAAGAGCCTGTACTATTGGTCTTGTTCCCAAATGGAATAACTTCAGCACCTCCTCCTGTGTCAATAACATCAGAGAAACCTAACTGCTTTTTAGTTCTTGAGAATGGTGGGTAGT
>Ga0208644_1003077_pt1 | contig 13051 bp, 33 predicted proteins | sample VirMetDEL_Nov_18_FD_184517 | JGI IMG/M metagenome (GOLD analysis project Ga0208644, IMG submission 184517) | Aqueous microbial communities from the Delaware River and Bay under freshwater to marine salinity gradient to study organic matter... | ecosystem: Environmental > Aquatic > Marine >... | reverse complement strand
CTGGAGGCTCAGCTCCTCGCGGGCCTCAACAGTCGTCGGCATCTCCTCGATGGCTGTCATCAGCGTCCCTTCAGCTTCCAGCACTTACGGCAGAGTCGCACCAGGGGCGAGACGCCGGGAGCCCCGCAGCCCTCGCAGGGGAGTCCGGGTGGCTCGGGGACGGGGCATTCAGGCATTGGGGCTCTCCCTCACCAGGCACTCGCGCTCGCGTCGGGGGACGGCGTGCGGCGGGCACTTTCGACGGCAGTCAGAACAGCGGACGGCTTGGTGGTGCCCCATCGGGTTCTTCGCTCCGAGGATCACGTCGGCGCTGTCGGGGCGCTTGCAACAGACGCATGTGGCCTTCACCCAGACCGTCCCGTGCTGCGACCCCCGGTTACGCATCCGGCAGCTCCGGGATCTGAATGCCGGCGAGACGCGACAGCTGCTCGAGGCTCAGGGATTCGAGGGCGAGCACGTTCTCGGTCCGGTTGCTCACGTTGATGATGGGCGGGGGGATCGAGGAGTTGTCGGCCGCGAACATCCCGAAGTGCCGCATCAGCTTGTCGAGCGCGGTCATCTTCTCGTGCAGCTCGATGGTCACGGTGCCGTCCTTCGTGGTCGTGATCTTCTTGATGGCCCGGGTGGCCCCCTTGGGGAGGCTGGAGAAGGGCTTCAGGGTCAGGGTCTTGCCGTCCCATTCGACGAACTGGGCCAGGTCGCTGAAAGCGGTGACGGCGAGTTCGTTGACGATGCGGTCGGGGTCGACGCCGGTGCGGACCTCCTGCGCGTGCTTCAGTTCCTCGACGAGGGCCATGACGGAAGGTTTCGACAGGTTCTGTGTCCCCATGGCCTTGATCACGTTCTCGTTCCCGGTGTAGCCGGCCTCGCGAGCGGCTCGGGTGGCGTTGCCGTGCTCGACGAAGCGATGAGCCCACTGCTTCTGCTTCCAGGTAAGGGGTCGGTCCGCCATGCGATCAGTTTACGTCAGGGGGTGCCGCGGTCTCACGGCTGGCCTCCAGTTCGGCGATGTAGCAACCCTCTTTGTGCTCACCGGGATACATGTGAGCGCCACATTCCCTGCAACGCTCGTGCCCCACTCCGTCCCGTGTCATCCAGTGCTCCAGCACCCACGCCTCTGCCCTCTCCGCACGGGTTTCCCGATCGTCCGCGTTCAGCGCGGCGGTCACCAGGTCCCAGGTCTCGCGTATGTCCGCCTCCTGGGGCGGGTCAATCCACTGCACGAGGAGCAGCCCATCTGGGCCGAACACCTCGCCGGTCTCTTCCCTGAACACCCAGCGGTCCTCGCTCATCACTCTGCCTCCGCAGAAGCACATGCCAAGCACTGGCGATGTAGCTTACGTGTCTCTCGTGGGTTGCGCGGGTTGAAGTGGCGACACAGCATCGTCCACGTCACCCACTGTTTGCAGTCATCGCAGTAGGAGTCCTTTACACCATCGGTGCTGCTCATCACTCTGCCTCCGGTATCTGAGCGATAGCAGCTATCACCGCCTCGTGGGGCGTCGGGCCAGTTGCAAAGTAGTTCATCTCCAGTCGCGCCTTTTCCACCCATGCCTGCCAGCTTCCGCCGACGAAATCGTAAGCCACGCCAACTGACAATCGTTTCGCCGCCACCGCTTCCAGTAGCGCGAAGATGCCGTTTCCGTCCGTGCGGGGGTCTGGAAAGTGGTCCATGCAGGCAGGCAGGTATACGAACTGGTTGCCTGTTGGCCCCCGCACTACTGACGGCCGTTCGCAGTAGCCCCAATCGCAGGTGGCGATGTCGTCCTCGCTCACTGGCAGCCACCGCATCACCACGGCCTCTACTGTTGCGTCGTCCATGGAGGTCATCGCGGGGTTCCTTTCTTCCCTGTTGCTTTCTGCCAGAAGGGGCACGAGGCGAGGTGCTCTCGCAGCTCCCGCTTCGATGCCGCGTTCGATGCTGAGCGCCCGACCTCGCCGCAGCGATAGTCCACCCAGCCCCAGTACGACCTCCCCATCCCAGGAAGGGCGAGCTGCTCGACGACCCCGGCATCCTTTGTCTTCGTGGCCATAGGCGGTAGTTTCGGTCATTTTGTGGCGCGTGGCAACAATAGGGGTTGTACACGTGCGGACAATCGCGTACGATGGTGGACAGAACAAACTTGGAGGAAGGCATGAATGCTCGTGAGTTTCTCGCCGCAACGCTGCGGCAGGCCAGCACGGCACTGGAGAAGGGGGAGCCCCTAGACGACGTGCTCTGGCGGCTCTCATCCGCGCTCGACCACACGAGGCGCATGGCCAGCACGGAGGCCAAGGCATGAGCTGGCTAATCACTATCGACGGGGATGCCGTCAACCTCAACACCGAGAGCCTGGTTATCGAGCCGGTCGGCGATGATGGCTGGCGCATCGTAGCGAAGCCGTCCAGCATCGTTGTCGCCATTGACCTCACGCACGAAGAGGCGCGAGCCCTCGTGGAAGGTGTCTGCCGCGAGGCGGAGATGGTCGATCCCCTGACCGCTAAGTACGTTATGGAGCGGATCAATGAGTGACACCATCGAAGATCGCGCACGCACCCGCATCGCCGAAAAGCACAAGTCCCGTACTGGCTACGACCGCGACCGCTGGTGCTCTGAGTGCGAGGATCACCCGCCACTGGTGCCCTCACGCACTGGCGGCTACCTCAAGTTCTCCTGCTCGAACGAATACGGGCACCCTGTCCGATTCTTCGAGGATACCGACGATCCGCGCTACTGCTCCGAGTGCAAGCGATACGGCCTAGAGCTGGAGCCAGTTTGGCTCAACATCTGTAGCTACTGCGGCTACATCTGGGGGGACGGCATCAAGCCAGAGGAGGCGAAGTGATGGACGACTGCAAGCACGAATGGAGATCCGCCCAGGAGTATGAGAACTGGGAGAACTATGGCAGCGAGCACGAGGGCAGGGGGTGGAAGTACGTGACTGTTACGCACGTCTTTTGCGTCCACTGCGGCACCGTCAGGAAGATTGACGTGTCACAGGACGCCCCGGCACTCAAGCCAGAGGAGGCCAAGTGATGGACAACGACATCACCGCCATCGAGGCAATCCTGATCGGAGTCATCATCGTGATCTGGGCACTCCTAACTATCGGCGTGTTCGGAATTACCCTCTTCTTCATTGCGCTGCTCATCGGCGGCAAGGAGGCGAAGTGATGGCGACCGAACAGCACATCGAGCATCAGACTGAGGTCGAAGGCTCTACCCTGTCCGAGTTGTTTGCGAACATCCTCGCCATCCTGCCTGACGGCATTGACCCGTCGTGGATCTCGTATCACGGAAAGAACTGGGTAAGGACGAATCACGCCGCGACCGTGAAATGGAAGACGCCGTGGCCGCCAGAGGAGGCGAAGTGATGGCTAGGATCACGCAACTGCCTAACGAAGTACTACCTTTCTTTGCAAAGCATTATCACGTTGCATGCGATGAGCCAGAATGCGTGCTTAGAGGGGTGAACTTTCACGACCGTGACCGGGCGCGCTTCGCCATGCGGAACCATGTGACGGCCAAGGACATCTCGCGCGGTATCCTGAGCCCCAATACTTCGGAGCGCGATTATAACTTGCGATGGGTGTACGCCTCGCAGGGAGTAGTGGGTTTTACGTGTTGCGCCGCCAAGTTCCTGGAGGAAGCCAATGCCTGAACAACACTCCCCGCGAGAAGCAGTTGAGCGAATCTTAGAGCTACACGATGAGATGGACGATGTGCCGCGTGAGTATCACGTCCCCCGGATGAAAGCGAATCGCCGAATCATCGATCAGGTGGAAAGTGTCATTACCCGCCTGGAGAGGGCCGAGGCGCTACTGGCCCACATCGAGTGCAAGAGCTGCGGACGCTCCCCGTCTACATCTCCCGGTTGGCAGTGGCCTTACGGTGAGGGCTACAAGAACGGACACATCATTCCGGGCTCAGTGCCGGATCTCTGCGGGCCTGTCGAGTTCGTTGCCAGATCCACAGAACTGGAGGAAGCCAATGCCTGAGACAGTAGCCGACGATCAACTCACCATCCATCGCCTCACGATGCACGTAGCGCGGCTCGAAGAGGAGAACGCCACCCTGCGAACACGGCTGCAAGAAGAGGGCGCGGCCGAGGCCGAGCGCGACGCCTACCGCCGCGGCTGGGAGTCGCTGCGAGCCTGGTGCATCGCGGAGGGGCACGACGCCCCTGTCATCCAGGCCGTCGAGGCGATGGAGCCCTTCGAGTGACCTACCTCGCCGAACACTGGCCGACCCTGGCCGCCCTCCCCTTCGCCCTCGCCGTCATCTGTGCCACCTGGTACGGGGGGCGGCTCCTGAAGGCCCTCTGGAGGTTTATCCATGCCTGAACTTCGCATCCGTAACTGCCCCCAGGAGACCATCGACCTGCTCCGACTCCGGGCCCAGGCCCGCGGGCTCAGCGCCGGCGAATACCTGAAACGGCTCCTCGACCTGCACTCCGTGGCAGCAGACCAGGCGCACAGCGCACTTCTCGAACAGAGCGGGCTCCCGCCCGTCTCCATCGTCGTCTAAGGAGGCAAGCGGTGACTGAATCAGACACTGTTTTCGGCATTGAGGACGAAGTGACCTACATCCTGGAAGGGGATGAGTTCGGCATAACCCTGCAAACCGACGCCGAACAGATCACGATCGATCCCCGCGACGCCTATCAGGTAGCCGATGCGCTCAGGGCGCTGGCAACAAAAATGCAGGTGCCGGAATATGCGGGCTATAAGCTCAAGTTGGAGGCAAGCGATGACTGAACGACACCCCGTCGATCCGATGGTACAAACCCTCGCGCGACGCGCGGCGGCCTGGGGGCTAGATGATGTTGAATCCCTCGACCTCATGCGCCAGATCACGGAGCGCCTCAAAGCTGCGGAGCGCCCCAGCCGGTATGATTTCGCGCAAAAGCTGAAAAACTACCGACACACCTCGCTGCCGGACAGGGCCAAAGCCCTGTACGACGAACTGATCGATCTCGCCTGCGGCCCGGAGCCCAAACCAAGGGGGGTGCGAACGGTGGGCGCGGTCTACGGAGCATGCGCGGCAGGCAAGCACGATAAGTGTCCCGCGATGGTGCTGTTCAACGATGCAGATCCTCAGGGAGCCATCGGGGACTACTGCACCTGCGACTGCCACAAGGAGCCCGGCAAAGAGTAACCTCGGGCAACAACAGAAAGGCCCCCCTGTTTCGGCAGGGGGGCCTCTTCATGTCCCTCGGGTGTGGTGGTGAGCTAAGCCGTGCGGGGCTACAAATTGGGGATGCTCCCCGGGGGTGCGTGAATCCTACACCGGCCGCGCCTGCACTGTCACGGCCACCCCGGGGGGCTCGTCGTCCGTGGCGTACTTCTTGTCCAGGAGCACCTGCACGACCTGTTTGTCGTCGTGATAGGCCACGCCAGTGAGCCCGTCCAGGAGGGCCCGGAGCAGCTTGTCAACGTCGGGGGACGTGGTTGGGTAGGGCCGACCCTTCACGGGCGCGTCAGGGCCCGGCAGGTAGAAGGTCGCGGTCACGACGACCGGCATCCAGGCCCTGGTCTTTGCCCGGGAGATGGTCTCGGGGATCTGTCCGATGAGGCCGATCCCGCCGGCCTCGCGGGCATCCATTGCAGCCCGGCCGACATCGCTTCGCCAGTCCCGCAGGCTTTGCTTGTTGGACTGCTGAAGCACCGCCTTGTTTGTGCGCGGGTTCACGAAAGCCTTGGCGCTGCCCTGGGCGACCGGGACCCCGAACACGCGGAAGCGCAGGATGGTCGTCACATCGTCACCCATAGCACACCCCCTAGCGCGACGAGCAGGGCCGCGACGCCCACAAGCGCCGGCGTCCGCATCCACCACGGCATCATCCGCCGCTGCGCCCGGTGCCGCCGCTCATCCTCGAGCCGGAACCATTCCGCACCGAGGGGTGTCATCGAGTAGTTCCCGCCCCTGGACGGGCTGATAAGCCCGGCAGAAACGATCTGCGAGATGACCAGGCCCCCGGAGTCGGGCGGCCACAGCGCCTGCCCCGCGGCGTCCCTGACGCCCTTCTTCACGACGGCGACCAGCGTGTCGGCCGGAGCGGACCCCCCGAGCAGCTCGAGGGTCGCCATTACCTGGAAGTGGTTATCGGTCGGATTCACTCGCTTCCTCCAGCCTGTAGCTCAGCGTCCCCTTCTTCACGCTCACGATGCGCTCGGGGACCTTCATGCGTAGGTTGCGGATGTGGCTGCGCACGGTCGACCGGGCGCTCGGGGAGTCCTCGCCGAGCTTCAACATCGGAACGAAGTGACGGATGCCTACTGACGGCATCTCCTTCAGAGCCGCGTAGATGAGCTGCTCTGTCGGGGTAAGGTGCGACCACCGGCGGAGCAGCCAGCCCTCCTGGCGCACGCTGACGATCTGCCACCCGGCCGGCAGCTTCCTGCGCAGCGGTCGCACCAGGTAGAACTCGACCGCTCGGTCGTGCGTCCTCCCGACCCTGCGGTCCTTGATCGACCTCTGCTGGTAGCCTCCCGCCCACATCAGCGACTTCAGTTCCTCCCTCGGGACGTACTTCTTCTCGCGGAAGAGGGTCCAGGCCTTGCGACAGGCCTCGCGCCGGTCCCAGGTCAAACATTCGGTGGACGAACTGTCCTCGGTAGTCGGGATGGGGGCCAAGACAGACCCCGCTTCCCTTGACGTTCTTACCGCACCACCAGCAATCATGAATCCCCATCCTTTTCCGCCTTTCGCGTGATCTCCAGCTTCGGATGGCCTGACGCCTTCTTCTCCCAGCTGATGCCGGCAGCCCGCGGGCCCAGCTTTCGCAGCCAGCTGATCAGCGAGGCGCTGTTCTTCACGGTGATCCCCCCGGTGTCCTGGATGTAGTCATGCCAGTCCACCCCGAGATCCTCCAGCTTCGCGATGAGCGCCTCCGCAGCTCGCGGCGTCTTGAACTCGTAGCCTCGCGTGTCGCTCAGGTACTTCGACGGCTCCTCGCCGACCGCTTCGAGGAGGTCGCGAACCCGCGCGAGCGAATCCGCCGGCCAAACGTAGAAGCTGCTGCTGGTCAGCTCGGCTCGATACGGACCAGTGCCCGGGACGATCATGACCCCGTCCCCGAGCATCCGAATGTGAAGCACCCCGCTGAAGATGTCGGCGAACTCGCCGTGAGCGGCCGCCTGCTCCAGGCTGTAGGCGAGAGCGTCGACCATGGCCTCATCCGACAGGTCATCGGCCAAGCGCGCGCACGCGTCCTTTTCTTTGTCGCTGAGCCCGAACAACTTTTTCTTAGCCATGTGAAACCTCCTGAGATTCAGATCGCGACGCCCCCGTCTTCATAGCAGATTCTGACGAAGAGAAGGGCGAACCGATAACGGTGGTGGTGGTGGGGGTGTCGTGATGTTGGGATTCGACCCCCGAAACGGACATGCTAGATTCGAAAAGGGCTTCCGCCATGGCCCTCGCGCTGTCGTGTAACTGTCGTGCTTCCGTCGGGTTCCGAGGGGTTTCTGTCGCGATCTGAACCCGAGAGAGGGAACCCCTGGGTGGGTTCCCAACGGTATCCCCAACACTGATCGCGACACCACTGTCGGGCTTACTATTCCTCAGCCTTCGCCGTCTCTGTCCTTCCAGGGCGCATGGGCGACAGGATGGCCCCCTGCCCCACTGGTAGGTGTTCTCGGGGGTCCGCTCGTGGCCGTTCCGGCAGAATCGCGCCGGGTCTCGCAGGACGTAGTCTCCGGGACTCACGGGCGTCGCCCCGGGGGTGCGTCTATGGGCGCGCCTCTGGTGCTTGAGAAGCCCCCTGAGAGACCCCGAGAACTCGCCGCACTGGCAATGGCAGAGAAGGGGATCAGACATCGAAGGACCCCTGCAGGCCGTCCTCGATCTGGATGGGAGCGTCCCTGACGATCCAGTCGGCGACATAGGGGAAAAACTGCCCGAGCGGCAGTGCTCTCTTTGCGAACTCGGTGAGGGCCTGCGCCCATTCCGGGTGTTGCTGAGCCGCGAAGATGGCGAGTAGGGCGGCGGTGGGAATCTGGTCTTCCGCATCCAGGCCTAACCCGACGACATGGGTTGTGAAGTGCTGAGTGAGCGAATCGTGGAAGGAGCGAAGAGGGTCGGTCATGATCCCTTCCTCTTCGCGTAGTCCTGCGCGATGTCGTCGGGCAGCTCCAGCCCGGCCTTGAGCGCGCCGTGAGGTTCCTGCGGGCTCGGCTCCCCGAAGGGCAGCTCGGCCTCCTGGTCTGAGATGAGAGCGTCGAGGGCGTCGATCCACTCGGCCCGGCTGGCCTGGCTGAGAGAGCGCCCGAGCTTCCGTTCGAGGTCGTCGCGCTCGAGGCCGGAAGAGCGCAACCTTGCGTTGAACGCCTCGCCGAACTCTTCCCGGCTCATCTCGAGCAGGGACTTCTCGCCCATGTTCACGGGCGGCGCTGGCGTGAGGGGAATAGGCTCGGGCTTCTCGCCGGCGAGCCAGGTCGCCAGCTCCTCGCCCAGGGCCTCCCCGGGCTTCTCGATCTCCTGCCCCTCGACCAGCCCGTAGTAGCGGCTGCCGCCGATGCGGAGGGTGTTGCCGGGCTCCATGTAGCCCTCGATGTCGAACTCGTACTCCATGCCGTCGCGCTGGATGGGGGCGAGCCCGACCTTGACGACCTTCCCGTCCTCGCGTTGTGACCAGTCCGTCTTCGCCCTCATGGTGGCGATGATGTGGATGTCGGCCTGGAGGATCGTCTCAATGAGCGCGAGATGGCGCGGGGTGGCTTCGCCCCATGGCTCGGTCCACTTGTTCTTCGCGCGGCGCTTCCGCTCATCCACGATGGAGAGGATGCCGCCCTTGCCCGCCCAGGCATGGGAGAGCGAGTCGATGATGAGCACGTCGTAGCCGAACTTCACCGCGGCGCGGATTGCCTCCTCGTAACGCTCTGGCTCGAAGGAGCGCAGCTTGATCGTGCGGAAGCTGAACCGGTCTGCGTATTTGCTCGCCGTCCCGTGCTCCGTGTCGATGAGTGCTATCTTGCCGCCGGGCACGAGCCCGGTCGCGATGCTCAGTGCTGAATAGGTCTTCCCGGCCTTTGATGGCCCAATGAGGGCCAGCCGTAGCCATGACCCGCTGACCGTTGCCGGCGCGAACGGGTCTCCGTGTTCAGGCGTAGACGCGGCCGATACTGAAGGGTTATCGTTCACCTTGTCTCCTTTCGGGAGTAGTTGGCAGCAGGTGGGCCCCGGTTCGTCCGGGGCCTTCTGCTTTGCGCTTGGCAGAGACTTGTCCTGTCCCCCTTTCGTGAAGATCCCGCTCATCATGGCCCGAATCTTGCCCGAAGGCAAGCGATTTTGTTGCCTCCCGCCACAAACGAGGGCACAATCCGTCACATGGCAAAGGTGAAGGATGTCATGGAGCAATGCGATGGGGCTCTCGCCCGAAGGGTGCGAAAGCAGCTGGGCATGAACCAGGCCGACGCGGGGATCTGGGGAGGGGTCGGACGGTACACCGTGGGGCGCTGGGAGCGCGACCAAGCGCCCGTCTACTACGTGCGGAACCTCCAGAACCTCCTCGTTCTGCGCCAACTTCGAGACATGCTCTTCGGGGCAGTGTCTCTATTCACAGAAGAGGAGAACCAAGATGCCTGACGACGTCGTCTACCCCGAGCAGCTGAGCGGTATCACCACTCTGCCCTGCGCGTTCTCGGTCATGGGGACCGGTGGTCGCCAGATCCCCATCATGCTGCTCGACAGCAACGACCCGGCCCAGAAGGCCCGCGTCGACAAGTGGCTCGAGCGCGTCGCGATGACGAAGACCTACGCCGTGATGCTGGTGCGCCCGGGGCTCGCGAAGCCCAAGCCAGTGACGACGCTTCGCGTCGACACGTCGCGCCCTGAAGGGTTCACCCTGCAACAGAGCGACCAGGCGGGCGAGCGGTCCGGCGGCGTCGTGCCAGGGGCCAACATTGGGGGCGTCACGCCACGCAGCACGGATGAGGTAAGCCACGCGGGGATGTCGATGAGTGCAAGGTCGAGAGCCCGTGCAGATGAGTCCCCGCCCGTGCCCCCGCTCATCGACGACCTGGACGCCGACATCATCGGTGACGGGAAGGGACGACTCTGATGGCTGCGAAGGAAGACCCGCAAGGCGGGCTGTTCGATCGGGAAGTCTTCGACCAGGAACTGGAGGAAGCTTGCCGCATCGCTCTCGACGAGGACAACAAAGAGATCGTGAAGGCCGTCAGGAAGGCGAAGCAGACGATCAAGAAGAAGGCGGGGCAGCTCGAGATCAGCGCCGACGAGCGGGTTCGCGTCGGCGACTTCATCCTCGAAGGGAACTCCATGCACCGGGAGACGGTCGAGATCCCCGCCTGGGACTCCGTCACCGCGAAGGTCTCCCGTATGCCGTAGGCCGCGCCCGGAATCCTCTCCTACTGGGCGCAGAGAAGCCCCGGGTTTGGGCCCGGGGCTTCTTCTTGTCTGCCGTGCTGCCTTACTCCTGCGGAGGGGCCTGGGGGAGCATCTTTCCCCGCACCGGGGAGCCGACGCTGACGCCGGCACCGCCGCCGATGATGAAGCCGATGATCATGTTCCTCGCATCCCCGTCGATGACGCCGGCGCTCTCGGCCGCGAACACGACCAGGAGCAGCGCGACGGTAACCGCCAGGATGCCGAGGTTGAAGAGCCTCTCGCTCACTCCGTTTCTCCCTTCTGTTCCTTGATGAAGTCGTACACCGTCTGGAGGAGGGCGACGCCCTCCGGTGACGTGTCCGATGCGACTGCGAACACGGTGAACCGCTGCACGAGGACCTCGTTCAGCCGTGCCGCGGACACTGGAGCGGGCGGAGGAGCGTCAGGCCCGCCATAGAGCGCCGTCTTCGATGCCTGGGTCGTGTTCATGAAGTTGACCATGTCCGCCCCGTAGGAGGCCGAGCCGACCCACGAGGTGAAGTCGAGCGGGCCGATGGCTGCCTGGTAGCCGTTCTGGTCCTTGAAGCAGCGCCGGATGTTCTCGTAGCGGGCATTTATCAGGGTGAGGCGCGTGGCCTCGATGCCCGCATCCGCGCTCGCGTAGATTCCGACGCCGTGTGGGGGGTTGGCGTTGTTCCACTTCCCCGGCCCGTAGCCGATGTCTTTGTCGCTGCGCCCCTCTAGCCAAGTCGTCGCGAGCGGATTCCAGTGGAAGTCGAGCCGGCGGAGGCCCTCTCCGACGACGATGCCCTCGCGTCGTGCCCACTCCTCGAAGACGGCGATGCGCCAGAGGGTTGGCTCCCAGCCCATCCGGCGGCAGAGTTCGGCGAAGTATTCGTGCAGGTTCACGGCCAGGTCCCTCCAAGTCTGCGCACTATCCAGAGCACGATAGCAGATCCCGCAATAACGCCGACCCCGACGCCGAAGCCCACCGTGAGGGACTGGGTCAGAAGGTCGAGGGTCGCGGCGAGCAGGAACATCAGAGCGGTCCGCCTCGCCACCAGAATCGCCACGTCGCCCAGAAGAAGGTCCCGAGGAGCGCAGCCTGTACGGCTATCCGGTAGATGCTGCGATCGACCACCTGCCAATGCACGGCGTCTATGGCGGCGAAGCTGGTGATGCCGCTGACGAGCATGTATCCGACGAGCAACGGGCTATGCCCGTTGGCCTCACGAAGCGCAGGGAATACCACGAAGATTTGAACCATCGCCAGGACAAGGGTCACGAGGTCAATGGTGCTCATGGAGTTGCTTTTCTGACCGCCGGGCCTCGGTGCGGAGTTGCGCGGCGAGCCCTCGCAATTCGGCGACCTTGGCCTTTTGGCTGACCAGTTTCTGATCCCGCTCACGCCGGCACTCCTCGATCTGCCGGCGTTGTTTGCGCAGAACGATGTCGAGGAGCCAGCGAGCAGGGGCCATCATCCAGCCGCGTCCTTCCTGCTCACCGCGTCCAGGGCGTCCCGCAGGACGTGGATCGCTTCGTCCAGGATTTCGCCCTGACGAGCCTCCATCTCCATCATCTCGCGGAAGTCCTTCAGTCGACCCTCGTAGCCCGGGACGATCACCTTCGTCACCAGCTGGTAGATGATGACGAGTGCTGCCACTCCAACTCCCACCTCGCTGAGGCCGAAGGGCACTGCTTCGGAAAGGAACACCGGCGACGCCGCCAGCGCGGGGGTGAAGAGCATCAGCATTCGTAACTCCTTGATTCATGGCTTAGCCGGTCGCGGCCGTCCTCCATCCCCAGCTCCCGCCGGCGTTGCGCAGGCAGACGTAGACAATGTCTGGCGTCCCCGGCACGGCGACCATCCGGTATGCGTAGGCGGAGCTGGCTGTTGGCAGCGTCTGGCGGGTGGGAACCCTCGGGAGCCCGCCCTGGAACGGAGCGGCCCACCCGTTATTCACGAGCTCGTCCGCGATCTCGGGGCTAAGAGCCATAGGACACCTCCCGCATTGTGACCTCCGCGTAGTAGGCGCTTTCGTTCGCGCCGATGTAGGCCAGCTCTCGGGCCTTCAGCCCGATGACGTGGGCGTAGCCCGTCTGTCCCTCGGGCGTCTTGAAGGGGACCGCGGCGGCCTCGTCGACCAGGTCGCGTAGCGTGTTGAGCTGTTCGCGGGCCGTCCGCCGCTCGGTCATGCGGTCCTCGTGCTCGCCGGTGCCGATGACGATGGGGACGGTGAAGATGCGTCCCGCGAGCGGGCGATGCGAGAGCCGCAGGGTGATGTCGCTGATGCGGACATCCATGGCGACCTGTTCGCTCGCGAGTGCCGGCACCCGGAACTCCATCCGGACAAACTTCCCGGTCGAGCCAGCCCCCGGGGGGAAGTAGGCGCGATGGGTGCCCGTCGTCGACGCCGTGAAGGCCCCGCCGGATGCGTTGCGGAGCTGGACCGCCGTGGCTCCATCGATTGACGCCCAAACCTGGACGCCCGGGACGTTTGTCCCCGTCGCCGTGCGCAGGTAGAACTCTACATCCCGATAGGCCTTCGTGACGTTTCGGGAAGGGGAGTAGATGCGGCTCGTGTAGAAGTGCGCGTCCGAGACGCTGCGGTCGATGCTCGCGTCCCCGGCGATGCGATGCCCGCCGCGCGGGAGCTGGAAGACTCGGGGGGTGACGGTTGTGCGGTCGGCGTCGACCGTCAGGAGCGCCAGCATGGGGGTG
>Ga0208644_1003076_pt1 | contig 13051 bp, 27 predicted proteins | sample VirMetDEL_Nov_18_FD_184517 | JGI IMG/M metagenome (GOLD analysis project Ga0208644, IMG submission 184517) | Aqueous microbial communities from the Delaware River and Bay under freshwater to marine salinity gradient to study organic matter... | ecosystem: Environmental > Aquatic > Marine >... | reverse complement strand
GTTTGCATGTGATCCTCCGTTTAGGGTTTAAGGGTGATTACTTAACCCGCGGCAGTGTTTCTGCCCAGGACGGCAGATCCATACCGTACAGAGCCAGGCCACGACCGAATAAGCCCTTGTTTCCTCGTTCCGGGCAATGCCACCGGATAGCTTGTGCTCCCCACTGGCCGCGAGAGTGCCAGATACCATCGACGATGATGCGGCCCTCTTTATCTGCCCACTTGTGTTCCCATAGCGCAACCGTATCGCCTGGGCGTGGTGCGTATGGCAGGTCGCGGATAATTTCGTCTAGTTGCGCGAGGCATCCGGCGCGCGGTAGTGTTTCAGTGTAAATGCTCATGGTGTTCCTCCGTTTAGGGTTAGGGCGTTAGTCTGTTTGACTGAGGGCGGCAAAAGCGTTATCTAACGCTTCGTCGTCTAATGGTCCCCACTCTTGTTCGTCTTTCGGCACGTTGCGAAACGTGCGCGCCGTAGCGCAAAGCCCGCGCAACGCTTCCCGCAACCGCGCATTCTCAGCGCGTAGGCGGTCACGTTCGGCAAACACAAAGCGCAATTCTTCGGCGCGTGACATAAATTGACGTTCTGGCATGACTATTCCTCCCCAAGCTCGCGCAGTACATGCTCGGTTAGTTTGATGCACGCGGGAAAGTTGCCAGCATTCCCTCCGGCAATCGCTTCCAGGGTTTCTATTAAACGCGCCTTTTGCTTGCGCAATGTCCCTCGTTCCACGAGTAGCGCATCACGCTCGCGCGCTACAGCTTGCGCAGCGCGTGTTAGGTCGCACAGGTATGACATATCCTCATTTTCGTAGCTATTCATTGCATTCCCTTAGAAAGAAAGGCCGCTAAGACGATAGGCGCGCGAGCCATCAACACGAACAACGTCAATAGTGCCGAACGAATAAATTTTGATGATGCGGCAATCGTAGCCGTAAACCTTGACGATCATGCCAAGGCGCGGTGTTGCGGGTTTGGTCGTCATGCTGTCCTCCGTTTAGGTTTAGGTTATTCCCCGAGCTCGCGCAGGAGGGCGGCGATTTTCTCTGACTCGCGTTGACGGCCCTTTTCCGTCTGTCCGCACTCAAAGCAGAATTTGGCGTTGCGCAGCGCCTCGACCAATCGCGCATTCTCGGCGCGTAGTTGCTCGACAGCGTTTTCAGCCGCTTCCCACGTCGGGAAAAGTGTATGGTTCATTGTTCCTCCCCGAGCTCGCGCAGGAGGGTGCGGATCGTTGCGGCAGCATCATCCTTAGTTATGCCGTCAGCCGTGCGCGCGTCCATCGTGAGGCGATACGCCAGCCGATCCAGCGCCTCGATAAGTCGCGGGTATGCGTTGCAGGCTTGGACGATGTAGGCGGCGTTAATTTTCCCGGCATAGCGCCGAGTGTTCATGATCGCATTACCAGGACGCATATCAGAGCCGCGCAGGAAACAAGTGCCGCGATCGTCATGCTCGGTGATCCACGGAAGCGGTGTAGCGGGTTTGTACATGGTGTCCTCCGTTTAGGTATCTAGCGGCACGACGCCGCTCACACACAGTAGACCACAACGAACCGAGAAAGTACATAGTAAATGCCATGAAATGATTTTATAAGCCCAAAAGCGTGACAAATGGACTAGGATCGAGCCAGCGATTAGAGGGTTTAGAGCATAGAGACCATTTTCAGAAACCCTACTGCGCGCACGCACGCATTAGGGATACTCCCGAAAACCCTCTTAACCCTCTAAATGCTCTATGAACCCTCTGCGTGAGAATGGCTCTCATTAGCGCATATCTATCCCCGGCGCACCCTCTAACCCTCTAAATGCTCTACGCCTGGCTCAGCTCAGTCTATGCAGGCATAAGCTCAGCTTATTTAACATAATCACAGATTGCCGAACATTCACCAGCATGGTGCATAGCGGAATGAGAAGCGTTCGCACGAGAGGGAAGCATGCTTTCCGCGGCCGACCCCCCCCCAGGTATAGGTCCAGTCCGCGTCGAGGCCCTGGGGGTAGTGACAGGGGTCCCCACGCCTGTGTATGGACTCAATTTTTGGGGTAGGCTGTTGTCGTGCCTGGGGTAACGATCACGAGCACTGTGGATGGGCTGACGGCGATCTTTGGGTTGCCGCCGCGGTTCAGTTTCCACTGGCAGGCTGAGATCCATGCGGAGTGTCCTGCGCCGTACCACGTTGCGATGTACGAGTACACGCATAGTGAGGTGAGGCGGTTGTTGCACCGGGAGTGCTGTGGGGCTGCGGTCGTGATATGGGCGAGGTCTAGGCCCTGGTATTGCGGCCTCTAAAAAAAGTCTTACCCCTCCTACTTTTTTTGGTGTACGGTTCCAATCGTGCTGAAAGCGGATGTCGCAACTGACGCGGGCATGGCCCGTCCCTGGGGCGGACGCAGCGAGTAAGGCATGAGGGGGTGACGGTGCAAACATCGAGGGTGAAAGCAGCGGCTTCCGGGGACAAGACCTATACCGGCAAGGACTGCAAGTACAAGCACGGTGGGGTGCGCTATACAGCAAACGGGGTGTGCATCAAGTGCAACGCGATGGGGTTGAGGCACTACCGCGCGAAGATCGCTGACCTTCTCAAGATCCAGACGACGCCAACGCCGAGAACGGCAGCCGCATCCAGGGGCGCGGTGCATTACGTGGGCAAGGAATGCGGGAACGGGCACAACGGGCTTCGCTATACCTCTACCGGAGATTGCGTGCAGTGTCAGGCTGAGCGCACGTTCGCCTACAAGATGAAGATGAGGGAGGCGCTCGATGAGGCTCGAGCCGCAAACAAACAAGCCGCGGATTAACTTCCGGTATGGCCTTTGGCGCTGCTTCGGGTTGCAGGCATTCGCATCGGGCTTCAGCCCCACTGAGGCTTACAGCGAATGGTTGAAACTAGTAAGGCCAAGACTGAGGGTGGCATGATCTCTGATGGTGACATGGTGGTGGTGGTGCGGTGCTGCTGCTCGGAGTATGTACACGGGCATTGGGTATTCAGGGTCCACTTCGTGCACGATGAGTACGTCAATCAGGAGTCCGGCTGCGAGCACTGCGGGGCCAACCTGCCCAAAGAGCTGTTCGCAGCCCCCCTACCTGGAACTGTCGGGGCGCCGCTTAGCTGGCTGAAGAAAATCGACCCGCTGGATGAGCCAGCGGAAACATACGACGTGGAAGGGGTGAGTGCATGAACAGGTCTGATTTGCCCATCGAGGATCGGGCGGAGAACATCTACAGGACGATCCAGAGAACGCACGGCGAGAGGGGCGTGTTCATCATCCGCGGCGCGTTCAGGACGTGCAGCATCTACGACCAGAGGTTTGCGCGGGCGCTCGAGACACCGCACATGTGCGAGTTCGTCGGCGTATACAACGAGCTGGCGAAGAAATCGTGGCTGCAAGAGGACATGGAATGGTCGATGGAGAGGTGGAAAAGATGGCATCTGTGAGATCGATCACGATGGACGAGGCGATGGGGTTCCTCGGAGCCCACAAGCGCCACTACAACACCGGAGAGGAGCCCATAGCCGCCATCGGGCTGTACGAGGGTGAGGAACTGCGCGGGGCTGCGATCATCGGGCGGGTTGCGCCGAGGATCGGCGCAATGGCTCATGTTTACTGCGACGGCACTTACGGTGGTTATTCTCTCTTATATGGGCATGCTTGGAGAGCATTGCATGCTTTGGGATTTCAATACGTCAAACTTTGATTACACGACTTTGTCGGGGTAAGGCGTGGCCCGGTTCGGCACGGTTAGGCGTGGTTTGGTGATGCAAGGCAAGGCAAGGCGCGTTGTGGCGCGGTCTGGCGTGTCGGGGTACTGAATGGTGAGGCACGGTCAGGCTCGGTTTGGTTTGGTTGGGTGAGGCTCGGTTTAGTGAGGTAAGGCAGGGTTTGGTTTATTAACTGGAGGTTTACATGAAAACGGTTGAAGTAGAAATCCGCGGCATCACGCCGCTTCTGGTTCACAGATTTAACGAGCAGGCAGAACAGTCAAAGAAAACACGAAGGGTCGAGGTAAAAAACCGAGATCCTCGTACCGAAGCAACACAGAACGCATACATCGACGAGAAAACGAAGACATTTTATTTCAACGCATACGCAATCCCAGCATCAATGGGGAATGCTGGCGCTAATCACAAAGCTACTGGGACGCGCAAGAGTCTTCGCTTCGTTGTACCATCGGCTGTTCGCACCACGAGCGATGGAATCACAATCCTCAACGGCTCTGGCCCAGCGAAGGATTTTGAGGTCGACTCAAGGCCGGTGACGATTCCGGCGACAAAGGGAAGAATCATGCGTCATCGCCCTAGATTCGATCAGTGGGGCGCAAAATTCGATCTCGTAATTGATGATGATTTACTTTCTATTGAAATGGCCCACCAGCTTCTCAACGAGGCTGGGCAAAGCATCGGCATCGGAGATTTCCGCCCGGAAAAACGTGGCCCTTTTGGAACTTTCAGAGTTGTTCGATTTGAAGAAAAATGACGTGGCTGGGTAATGCGTGGCTAAGCGTGGTGGGGCGGGGTAAGGTGAGGTGTGGTGTTTTATGACGTGGTGGATGTGGCCGCTGGTAATTCTGTTTCTCAAGCTATGACCGATTTCATGGCGGGGCTTTTGATCGGCAGCGGCGTTGGTGTCACATTCATCATCCTTGTGTTCGCCTTCCTGTTCTTTCTGGATTGGATGAAGAAATGACTGTGATAGGGATTATTTTGGTTGTCATGCTGACAGGTGCGCTATGGGGTATTTCTTCTGAGCGCAAGGCGTGGAATGGTGGGATCTGTCATCAAACGGGTAAGCCTTGGCGTTACTTTGATACGGACTCACAAGGAGGGCGTGGGTATGAGAGCGGCGGACATTACACCTGGATTAGCTGGCCCTGGATAGATAAGCATAGGGCAACCCGTTGATTCCATTTCTCGTGTGGGTCGGCGTCGGCCTCGTCGCACTCATCATCATTGGTGCGACAATTCTCCACCAGATTTTCAAAGGGACAGGCTTGTTCTGATTGACGAACACCCGGATTCCTGCTATTACGCGCGCGTGACGTTGGAAAGGCGCGCATGGCAGATTCCGGCCCTCTTGCAAGACTAGAAGAATTTAAAACGAACGAGCATTTCCCCGAGGAGGTATTCGGTCGAGTGGCCGAGGGGCAAACGCTTCGCGCAATCGCAAGATCCCTGGGCCTGCCGCCCGCGCCGTTTTCCCGGTGGTACATGGAAGTACACGGCGACCTGTATGATAAGGCGCGCATCGCAAGGGCCGAAGACCTCGTTGGCGATGCTCTGGATGCAGCAACCGCAGATCTCGGTAAGGATGAGGTGCCCGCGGCGAAGCTGAAGGCCGAGATTCTGATGAAGGTGGCCTCCAAATACGACAAGGCGCGATATGGCGACAGCCTCCAAGTCAACAAAACCGAGACTTTTGCGATTGATGCCGGGCTTGTGGGGTTGGCTTCTGACCTTATCAAGAAAATCGGCTCCAAGCCCGGACTCGCCCAGCGCGCCATCGGCCACCAAACGCTCACGATCGACCAGGAAGACGACGAAGGAAGCCTCTAAATGCCCCTCACCGACGAAGAGCGCGCGAAAGCGGTCCAAGAACTCTACGGCCCGCAAATAGCACCGACGCCTGCGCCCGCACTGCCTCCGATGACACCGGAGCAGTACGAGTTGATGGAGAAAATCCGCATTGAGCGCGAGCGACAGCTCGAAGAGCAGTTGCGCAGGCAGCAGTTGGAGCAGGAACGCAAGGCGGTAGAAGGCTACGAGCGCAGAAACCCCGCGGCGGGCAAGACCCTGCCGCAAATGCTGAAGGAGTATCTTGGGAAATGACACCCTATCGAGGCCCGACGACCGCTGAAGCCGAGCGCGCGATGCTCGAGACGCAAGCGGGCGGCGAGGGATCGCTCGCCAACATGATGGCAACCGCCTTTGCGCCGGATAACCGCTTCGTCGGGCAGAATCACAATCAGGGTGCATACCTGCCGACCATCGCCCGTTGGAACGCAAACCGCCGTGCCGATGAGCGCGGCGTTTCTCAACCCTCGCTTGCCGATCAACTGCGGTTTCTGCTCAGCGTAATGGGGGGAGGATAATGCACATTCAACCGAAAGCACTCGATGTCGAGATCCGTCTCGGCAACCCGCATAACGCCTTATGGGCCGACAGCGAAGACCGCCATCAGGAGGCAGGGCCTGAAGCACAGTGGTTCGGGCTGGTCGTAGGCATCCGCTGGGGCACATTCATCCAACCGCTCGGCGTGGGCGGGATGTATGACCCGGAATACAAGCCGTGGAAAGTCTTGCGCTTCCCGTTCGCCTTCCCGTTCATCTCGATCGCCATTGGTCCGTATGGCGCATACCTTGGCGCCAAGGATTACGGATGGGTCGAGAATTACGCCACCAATGGGGTTTGGACTGACGGTATCGATGGCGAGCGCGCCCTGATGCTCTCGGCTACCGCACGGCGAACGAGGCTTGCATGAGCATCAAGAAACCGTCGATTGCAGCGATTGCGGGCATCATCGCAGGCGCGAGGAGCGAGGGGAACGCAGCTACCGCGGACATGATCGCGCACAGGCTGGCTGAGTTCTTCCACAGCCAGAACAAGTTCTTCAACAAGTCTCATTTCGTCGCCAAGTGCGGCGCGCAAGAGGGGCCATCGGATGCCGTGGACGGCAGGATCATTCAAGAAGCACAACAAGCGATTGAAGGGCAAAAAAGCCTCCCTGGCGGCTAGGATCGCCAACGCAGTGCTGAAAAAGACCGGCGACGAGGGACTAGCCATCAAAATCGCGAACGCGCGTGCTAAGCACTGAAGACATCAAACTGCTGCATCAGATGCCGATGGAGGACGCTATCGGCGTGTGGGACGCGCTCGAATCGATAGGGAGGAGAGATGGCAGGACGAACGAGATCGTCAGGTTACTTTGTCTCGCAGACAGGTTCTATATGCTGGTCCGCGCCTGTGGACGAATCGACCTTCTTAACGAATTCATGTACGCCAGATGCAGGGAAGTCGAGGCGGAACCTGACGGGCACCTCGACCTCTGGGCTAGGGAGCACGGGAAATCCTCGATTATCACCTTTGGAGGAACTGTCCAAGACATCCTGAGAAACCCCGAGATCACAATCGGGATCTTCTCCCACACCCGCCCGATCGCGAAGGCGTTCCTGCGCCAGATCATGCGGGAGCTGGAATCGAATAAGACGCTGCACGCCGCGTTCCCCGACATCCTGTGGGGGACGAACACGCGCGCGGCTCCGAAGTGGTCTGAGGACGACGGCATCATCGTAAAACGTCGTTCTAACCCAAACGAGGCGACGGTGGAGGCTTGGGGCTTGGTGGACGGACAGCCGACCTCGAAGCACTTTCAAGTGCTGCTCTACGATGACGTGGTGGTTGCAGGTTCGGTGACAACCCCAGACATGATCGCCAAGACGCTCACCGAGATGGAGAGGAGTTACAACCTTGGCACTACACCGGGAATTAAGCGAGCGGCTGGAACGCGCTGGCATTTTAACGATACGTACAGAACCATCATCGATAGGGGAACTTTCATCCCGCGTGAGCATCCCGGTCGTGTTGGAGGAAACGAAGACGGGGAATCAGTTTTGTGGTCTGATGACATTCACGCGGAAAAGCGGCGGGATATGGGGCCTTACACATATGCTGCTCAGATCCTCCTCAACCCGAAAGCTGATGGATTACAAGGTTTTCAGCGCGAATGGCTTCGCAGCTACAAAAAGATCAAGCCGGAAATCCTCAACTGGTACATCCTCGTCGACGCGGCCTCGAGCAAAAAGCGCACGTCGGACTACACAGCGATGTGGGCCGTCGGACTCGGCGCGGACAAAAACTTCTACTGCGTCCCCGAAGTCCGCGACCGACTCAACCTCAAGCAACGAGCCGACGCGCTTTTCCGTCTACACAGGAAATACACTTTCGAGGGACGAGTACCCATTGCTGTAAGGTACGAACGCTACGGAATGATGGCGGATATCGAGCACATCCGAGAGCGTCAGGAGCAGGAAAACTACCGCTTCACGATCACCGAGGTTGGCGGCAAGGCTGGCAAGGATGATCGTATTCGCCGCCTCATCCCTCTATTTTTCAACTCACGCATCTGGCTCCCCGAGAAGTGGCACTACACCGACTGGGAGAAGACGACGCGCGACCTCGTGCATGACTTCATCGAGGAGGAGTATTATCCGTTTCCAATCGGGCTGCACGACGATATGCTGGATTCACTCGCACGCATACAGGAGCCAGATCTCTCGCTGGTGTGGCCCGATCCCGAACAAAAGCCTCGTAAAGAGCCGCAGTACGTAACCCACGGTGTACCCCAACATGCCTGGATGGGATGAAAGCGGAAGTTGAAAGGCTGTTCAAGAAAGGCGTCGCCGTAGGACGAAGCGATGCCTATTACGACACGGTAGAGTTCTGGTTCAAAGAGGAGAGGTGGTCATTCCCGACGGTATCGACCGTTGGGATCGCGACATACAACGGTCGTTTCTACACGGCCAAGGTGGACAAACTTCGTGAGTTACACGAAAAGATTCAGGAAGGAAATCCACATGGCCGAGACTGAGATCAAGATCACCAAGGAGGAGGCTGCGGTTCCGAAGCCGGAACTCAGCGCGGAGCAGCAAGAGCAGATCATCGCGGAGGCTCGCCAGAAGTTCAAGGAATGCTTCGAGAACGAGTCCGAAGAACGCGCCAAGATGCGCGACGACCTTCGGTTCTGCACCTTCGAGCAGTGGCCGGACGCAGTAAAGCAGGCGCGTGAGAACGATGTCGAGAACGGCGCCAGACCGTGCCTCACCATCGACAAGATCAACCAGTACATCGTGCAGGTCGTGAACGACATGCGCCAAGGCAAGCCTTCCATCGTTGTTCGGCCGCAGGACGATAAGGCCGATGTCGAGACGGCCAAGGTGCTGAAGGGGATCATCCGTAACATCGAAGACCAGTCGAATGCCGACATCGCCTACATGACGGGCGGGGAGTCCCAGGTCAGGATCGGGGTCGGCTACTGGCGGGTGATGGCCGAGTACATCAGCCCGGACTCGTTCGAGCAGGATCTGTGCATCAAGCCGATCTTCAACTCGTTCTCCGTCTACCTAGGGCCGCACGTCTTCCCTGACGGGTCGGATGCCCGCCATGCCTTCATCGTCGAGGCGATGCCGGAGGAGGCGTTCAAGCAGAAATACCCGAAGGCGAATGCGGAGCGCGACGCTTTTGACGGTATCGACTCGGACGCCGTGAACTGGTGGCGCACCGACAAGACCGTTACGGTCGTAGAGTATTACGTGCTCAAGAGAAAAGCGATGGAGCTGTACTACCTCGCTGACGGCACGACGATGTGGAAGGATATGTACGACAAGTGGCCCGCGGATCAGGGCGAGACTCCTCCGGTCATGGATACCCGCATGAGCTTCAAAGAGCAGCTTTGCTGGTACAAGATGACAGGGGTTGAGATCCTCGAGTACCGGGAGCTTCCGGGGCAGTGGATCCCGATCATCAAAACCGTAGGGCGCAGCGCCATAGTTGACGGCAAGTGGATGTATTGGGGGCTTGTGCGGCCCGCCAAAGACGCCCTTCGCATGTACAACTACTGGTCATCGACCATCACCGAGAAGATGGCCTTGGCGCCCAAAACGCCGTTTATCGGGGCGAAAGGGCAGTTCAGGAACATGGAAGATCGTTGGCGTCAGGCCAACGTGAAGAATTTTTCGTACTTGGAGTACGATCCTGTCGAGGTTCACGGACAGGCGCTGCCGCCGCCGCAACGCCAGGGGCCGACACCGATTGAAGCGGCGATGCTTCAGCAACTACAGGTGATCGAGCATGACGTGCAAACTTCGCTTGGTGTATTCAAGGCCGGACTCGGAGAGCACGAACCGCAGCAAAGTGGACGTGCGATCCTCGCGCTGCAGCGTGAGTCTGACACCGGAACCTACCACTTTGCTGCAAACCTGGGACTTAGTATCCGGCACACCGGAAGAATACTGCTTGATCTCATACCTCACTACTATGACACCAAGCGTATGGTCCGAATCCTGGGTGACGATGGCTCGATGGCCGCGGCTCAGATTGATCCAAACGCAGAACAGCAAGGAGTAGGGGGCGTATTCAACCCCAACCTTGGGCGCTACGATGTCACGATCACGGTGGGGCCGGGCTATAACACGAAGCGAATGGAAGCGGCGGCAGTTCTTACTGAAATCTCGAAATCGGCCCCGCAGCTTCTTCAGATCTTTGGCGACGTTCTTTTCCGGTCTTTGGACTTCCCGTACTCGGATGTGATCGCTGACAGGCTGCGCAAGATGCTCCCGCCCGAGGTTCAGGATGATGGCGACCAAACCCAGCAACTCATGCAGCAGGTTCAGCAGATGCAGCAGCAAATCCAAGCCGCAGAGCAGACGATGCAGGCGATGGATGAGGAGAACACGAAACTGAAGGCTGGAGTCGAGTCCGATATGGCGAAGATCGAGTCGCAGCAGGTCGTGAAATTCGCCCAGATCGAGGCCGACAAGGAAGAATTCGACAAGAAAATGGAGCTCGAGTGGTACAAGGCGGAACAGCAGCTTGCCTTAAACAAGTGGAAGGCAGAGAATCAGCTCGATCAAAGTGCCTCCACTGAGGGCCACAGGCAGGCTCTGGCAGAGGACGATCAGCAGCATCGGCACCAGATGGATGAGGAATCACAGGAACACGCCGAACGGATGGCGGAACGTAAATCAGAGAAGGAAACCGCGACAAGCGATTAAGGGGTGTATATGAAGGTGGGAATTCTGGGTGGTGGTGGTTGTTTCGCGCTTAACTTCGCGCGGGTACTTTCTGAAAAAAAGATCGATCATTTCGGTATTGGCCGATCCCCCCCAAAAGCAGCGCCATTCTGGCTTGTTCCTGATGGTTATCGGTACTACACGGCGCACCTCGTAGACGAACTCGACCTCGCGATCGATATCCTTGACAGTGAATGTCCAGATGTGATCGTCAACTTCGCCGCGCAAGGTGAGGGGGCAGCTTCATTTGGGGCGAACGCGCCAGACTTTTTCAGGACGAATTGCTGGGGCCTTTCAAAGCTATGCACATGGCTGACAAGTCTTCCGTCTCTGCACAGATTCATACATATCGGGTCGAGCGAAGTCTACGGGTCGGTGACAAAGCCAGCCAAGGAAACCGATTGCCTACGGCCCACAAGCCCATATTCAATCTCTAAGGCGGCATTCGATCAGTATCTGGAATCCTTGTGGCGCATTCACAAGTTTCCAATGAATATCATCCGCCCGTCGAATTGCTACACGCCTGGGCAACAACTCCACAGGATCATCCCCAAGACAATCATCCACGGAATTGCCGGTCGCAAACTCATTCTGCACGGTGGTGGTGTGGCAAGAAAATCCTACCTGCACGCGCAAGACTTGTCGCAAGCCATTTTGGACGTTATCGACAAAGGGCATCTCGGGAAGACGTATAACGTAGGCCCAGCATCTTCTACTGCGATCCTAGATGTCGTCAGGATGGTATGCGAACAGGGGGATTTTGATTTCGATTCATTCGTAGAAGTTGGCCCAGATCGCACTGGACAGGATTCAGAATACCTTCTGGATTGCGTGGAAATCGCCAAGGATTGCTACTGGACACCCACTATAAATCTCCGCCGTGGAATCACACAGATGATCTCATGGGCGCTTCAATTTCCTGAACTCTTGGATATGCCGACCGAATATGCGCATCGACCATAATTACCTTCCGCAGCAATTTGCGAATCGAGATTCGATACTCGCGAAAATCTCTGAAGTCGTCCGCAGGGGAGATTTCACGCTCGGCAAAGAGGTCGGTGAGTTTGAGCAGGCGTTCGCCAAGATGGTCGGCGTTCGACATGCCATCGGCGTTGGGAACGGGACAGACGCACTCGAATTGGCAATGGAGGCATTGCAACTGAAGGGGTCTGTGGTTATCACATCGCCGTATAGTTTCTACGCGACCACGGCATCCATTTTCAGGGCGGGCGCAACGCCAAGATTCGTTGACGTGCGGGACGATTTCAACATCGACCCAAATAAGATTGAAGATGCCGTAACGAATAATACAAGGGCGCTAGTGATTGTTCACTGGGCCGGTCGTCCGTGCGATATGGACGCAATCATGGACATCTGCAAACGACGCGGGTTGTTTCTGATCGAGGATTGCGCTCACGCTCCGGGGAGCACATGGCGGGGAAAGAAATGCGGTTCCTTCGGCCATTTCGGCACCTTCAGCCTGCACCCACTAAAGAACGTGAACGTATGGGGCGATGGCGGAGTAGTTGTAACGAATAAAGATAGTGACGCCGAACGAATTCGCCAGTTGAGAAATCACGGCATGAGGAACAGGAACGTAATTGACTTTTGGGGCCGAAACTCAAGGCTCGATACTATCCAGGCGGTAGTAGCGCATGAAGTTCTGAACAGGATAGATGACACAACGGCAGCAAGACGCAGAAATGCGGAAAAACTCACGTCGCTATTGAATGGCATTCCTGAAGTAACAATGGCGCATGAGTATTCTGCGTCCAGATCAAACTATTATCTGTTTTCGTTCCACGCAGAAAACAGGGATGCTCTTGTTGGATTCTTAAACCATCGCGGGGTTGATGCAAAAGTGCATTATCCCGTCCCGCTTCATCTACAACCAGCCGCAGAATCAATCTCCAAATTCAAGCGCGGCGACTTTCCGGTTGCTGAATGGTGTGCGGATACCACCGTATCGCTCCCGGTCCATGATTGGATCACAGATGAAAACATCAAGGAAATGGGGGAATTAGTGCGTAGGTTTTACGAAGATCAACGCGGCTATCGCGGCTTATGTGAGGGCGTATGACAGCAGAAGAACTTATCGCTTTCGAGCAGGAGGTCGTAGAGCTATTCGAGGCCAAGAAGATCCTCTGTCCGATCCATCTCTCGGGGGGCAACGAGGAGACGCTGATCGAGATCTTCGGGAGCGTGAAAAAGAGCGACTGGGTGTTCGCGACCTACCGCAGCCACTACCATGCGCTCCTGCATGGCATCCCGCG
>Ga0208644_1003074_pt1 | contig 13057 bp, 5 predicted proteins | sample VirMetDEL_Nov_18_FD_184517 | JGI IMG/M metagenome (GOLD analysis project Ga0208644, IMG submission 184517) | Aqueous microbial communities from the Delaware River and Bay under freshwater to marine salinity gradient to study organic matter... | ecosystem: Environmental > Aquatic > Marine >... | reverse complement strand
AACCAATAGGGGATTATTTAGACTTTAAAGAAAATAACCTTATTCAATCAAGGATAATCTACAAAGACGGTGAAACGCTTTTATTTTGGACTGATGATTATAATGAAGAAGGTAACGAGAGAATAAGGTATATAAATGTAGATAAATACCTAAACAGCGAATATCCAGTTGTGCCAAAGAAATCACATTTTGATGTAGCACAAGAAGCCCCGTTGTTCAGACCAAAGATAAGCTATGGATATGATTCAGGAGTAAAGGCTAATTATCTAAGGGGTAAGTACTTCCAGATAAAATACAGATATATAGGGTTAGATAACCAACCTTCATCTTGGTCGCCAATTAGTCAAGTGTCTAAGTATAATTATAATTCTTTATACACTGGAGATTTTGATAATTATATACGGATTATAGTTTACAGGCAAGACGGTATAACAACAAATCAGTTTGTAAAAATGATAGAGGTTGCTGCCAGAGATTGCGGAGATGGAAATGATGGGGATTGGCATTTGATAAAAATAATAGACACCAATGAAAACCCCGCGTCAGAATCCGTATCAACATACGGGGTAACAACTGGTTCTGATGCATCTCCTTATTATTATCAATTTGATTGGTATAATAACGATAAGTGGTTAGCTTACAACTTAGATGAGGCTGGATACGATTATAATTTTGTACCACAAGCCGCAAAATCATTAGAGGTATTAAACGACAATAGACTTTCCGTAGCTAACACAACGGATGGATATGACTTAGAGTCTGTATATACAGATATAGAAACTAATCAATTCGCACTAAGCGCCGACTACCAAGATGTATCACCGCTAGCAACAACAGATGCTTTTGTAGCCACTTTTAAAAAGGGCGCTACATATCAAGTGGGTATAAGGTATTCAGATGGTAAGGGAAGGGTTACTACGGTTATAGTTGATGAATCAAATAAGGAGCTAAACATACCATACACAGACGGAACTCCAACATATAAAGATGCTGCTTATCCAAAAATAGAACTCTCACACACACCCCCAACTTGGGCTAAGTCTTGGCAGGTGGTTATAAGACCAGCTACAAACATATCGTATAACGGAAGCACACCAAACTTTATACAATTTGCTATAAGCGGAGCAACAGCCACCCCAACTCCTGGTAATTATAATTCAGTTTATGGTGGTGGTAATTATAGGCTATATAGTTTAGGGGATATACAAACTTGGCAATTTGACCATTTAGATTACAAAAACACAACATTCCCAACGCCGCTACCAGACGGAAGTAGAGGCAGGGTTTATACAACCATTTCCGCTGGACAAGTTGACGCTGGCGCATACTATGATTACCCGCTAACTGGATACTACGAAACATCTGGGGAGTACTTTGTGCTTGGGCTAACAACTCAGCTTATAGCCGTTAATTGGATAGTTGAAAATTATGTAACATCCGCCACTCAATCTGATATATGGTATGAAATGGGAGAGGCTAAAATGTGTGGGTACGACACAACTCAAACGTGGGTTCATTTAGGTATTAGCGAATTTGACTCTGGTGGAGTTGACCAAGTGTATAATGTGACGGATGCAGTAACGGTTGTGAATGATGCAGATTGTTATATGGGATATATTGATTGGAAGGAGCCTTCATCATACCCAGTTACAGCGGGTGCTGCAAGAACAGGGGGTGGCCCATATTACACAGAAATGGCTTGGATAGACCAAGCGTTTAATTCCCGTTCAAACGACAGGGGAAGACCAAATACATTAAGCTCAACATACGGAAGATACAAAACAACAGGCAGAATACATTTTTCTCAGCCAATAGTGCAAGAAACTGAAAGAGCTGACTTCTCTATAATGTACGATGGAGATATAGTGGATAACAATACTCAATTTGGAGAGATTAATTTAATACACCAACAATCATCCAGCCTGTATGTCTTACAGGATAATAAGGTTAGTTATAGGCCAGTAGCAAGACAAATAATAGAAGACTTAGACTCACAGCAATTAATGGGTATAAGTGGTCAGATATTAGGTGATGCTAATTATTTACCATACGAATATGGATGTTCAAATCCAGAAAGTTTCGCCACATATAAGGGGATAATGTACTTCGCTGACATAAACAATCAAGCTGTGTTAGCTATGAGCGGAACTAACGTAGATGATATTTCAAAGAATGGTATGAAGGTGTACTTTGACTCAGCCTTCAATGCGGCTAAATATTACAATACAGCACCATACATATACGGCGGAATAGACAAAGAGTTTAGTGAATATATTTTGGCGTTTAATTACGAGTCTATATACACCACTCTTATTAATCAATATTATTCAGGCGGCATATTCTCATCGGATAGAACCAGTAATGAAATGTTTGAATTAATTTCATTAGACCAAGAAAACGCTGCATTGCCGTCATCTTTTTCTAAAAGACGAGCTGTTAGATATATAGACTCAGTTTCTGGGGTATATGCAGAGGCAGAAGGAACTATATCGGCAGAGGTTGGTATTGGCTCCCCATCAATAGAAGGATTGGGTAATGGCCTTAATATAACAACAGGAGGTGACCCAACAACAAACGCCATGATTGTTGGTTCTATGGATACAATATCATTCAATACCAATGTTGGGGTTTGGGCTACAAGATATTCATTTGCCCCAGATGGGATGTGTAACTCTGGGGTTAAGCTGTGTTCATTCAAAGATGGTAAGTTCTATTTACATAACGATTCAAACGAAGCAACATTCAACACCTTCTACGGAACTCAATACGCCTCTAAATTAAAGTTTGCTTTCAACGCTATAAACGGACAGAAGAAGGTTTACAACACAATAGGAATAAACGCAGATACCGTATGGACAGGTGTACTCACAAATTATAGCGGACAACAAACAAGCATACTATCAACAGATTGGGAGTCGTTAGATGGTATATATTGGAGTCCTGTTTACAGGGATAGTAATACACCAAACGTATCTAACCCAGAAACACAAGGAGATTTATTGGTAGACGACCACTTAATGGTTGAGCTATCACAAACATCAAGCACATTAACAAACCTATATAATTCAACTGGTATGTTTAATATATCAAATACACAAGTTATAAATGGTTAAAAAGTATTAATTTTGTAGATATGGCATTATTTTCAGACATAGGGGCTTTAATTAAGTCAGGCTCTCAATACGTTCAGGGCAGGAAGCAGCAAAAAGAAGGGAGAATTAAAGATGCGCAGGGTCAGGTTTATATGGACTTCGCTAACCAGCAGCGGGATAAAGCCATTGAACAAAACCAAGAGTATTTCAATAAGGCTCTTGACCAGATGCGGGGCTTTAACGCCGCCTATCAATCTCAATTAGGAGAACAGAAGGGTATATATGGAACTCAATTAGCTATGGCTAACCAACTTGGTTCTCAAGGCATTCCAGACGCAGTTAAGAAGCAAATGATTGAAGGCTCTCAAAGAGCGGCTTCTTCTCAACTCGCTAGTGCTGAATCAGCCAGAGGAAGTTTAGGGGCTGCTGCAAGGTCGCAACAAACAATGTCAGATGCTTACGGACAAATGGGAGCTATGGATGCTCAACAAATGTTACAGAATAAGCAAAGTCAAATCGCCGCACAAGGACAATATGCCAATCAATTAAACCAATTATCAAACGCTGAATTAGCCGCAAACCAACAATTAACTAACTTCGAGTTAGAAGGGATGCAACAATTCTACACCAATCCTCAACTTGAAACAGCCTATATGAATATGGGAAAGGGTCAGAATTTAATGGACTATGGAGTTGGATTGGAAGGTGCTGGCACGAACAATGTGTATGGTTCTTTTGGAAGTGCGGGAGATTACATGATACAAAAAGGAAATCAGCAAGACCAAATGATTATGCAGGGCGTTGGAATGATGATTGGTATGCCTCCAACGGGCGCTCCTAAGTCAGCCCCAGCAGGAAACCCAAATATAATACCACAACAATCACAATTTAACCCACCATCACAATTTGCGCCGCAACAACAAGGTCTTGTCGGGACTGGATACTTTGGTGGAAACACATTTGGGCAGAAAATTGGCGGTTATGATAGAAGCAATTATAGACTAGGAATATAAGTTATGGCAGATATAAATGCAAGTGAATTTTACAACTTAGGGTATGGAAGGCAATCGCCCCAAATTGGCTATGGTAGAGCGCAAATAAACCGACAACGCCCAATGCCCAATGCACCAGACTTAACACAGTCTTTTGCGAGTGGTAAAAAAATAAGATTAGCGGAAGATGCTCAGGAGCAAAATAAGCGCACAGCTCAAAGCGAATTAGATAAGAAGGTTGCTGATGCAATGTCTGGTGGTGTTTATCTTAACCCTATATTAAACGAGAAGTGGAAGAGAGATGTTAATGCTATAAAAAATAGACTTGGAAAAATAGATAAAAGTAGTAATTCAACTTTAGAAATACAGACTATAATAAAAGAAGCGGAAGACAAGAAAGCGTTTTACGCAAACCAAGATAAGAGATATGCTTCTGCTTGGGATGCATCAAACAACATAGAAGGATATTACTCAGACCCGTTTGTTAGAGAAGTACAAAATGGTGATTATTCTGATATTCCAGATGAGGAACTTGACCTGCTGTTTAATAGGTCTATAAATGTAGAGCAAAGATTAGACCCAACTAAAAGAGTTAACGAAATAGGAAAGCCAGCCTTAGAATCTTTATTCTCAAACCCAAATTATTATACGGTAGATAGAGGAGAGATAGAGGTTGGTGATTTGAATGAATACATGAATAAGTCCACCATAACCCCAAAGGGTCGTGAGTATCTAGAAGCAGTACTACTATCAGACCAAGTTCTTATGGATGGAATAGAGCAGCAAATTAGATTTGGAAACAAACCTATTGATGCACAGAAGTTTGTTCAAGACTATATAGACGCTAACTTCTCAAGGTCTAAAAGTCAGTTTAGGAGTGATGATAATGATGGGAATGGTAATAATAAAAAACCAGACCCAATAGTTACGTATGATAAAGTTTTCTCTGTTAAAACAAAAGGAGAGACGGAGGGAACTGGGGATGAAGAGTCTGGTATAAAAGGGTCGGCAAGTGAGGCTAATCTAACCGTTAGTGGGAAGAGCGTTCCTTTGTCTAAAGGTACGGCAAACTCCAATATAGCTGGTGAGTTTAAAGCATATTCTCTTGATGGCGGAAAGGTAGATACGGAGTCTATAAATAAAGAGAACGTTGAGTTTCAATACTTTTTAGAGCCAGACGTAAACACCCTGCCACAAAAAGGGCAGGTATTACCAAAAGAGGGTGCGGTGGCTATAGTAACAATGACCGACCAAAAAGGAAAGCAAGTGAGGAAACAGGTCATTATAGACTTTTTTAATCAGGAGGATTTTTTTGAAACAAATTATCCAAAAGAATACAAGGCTTTTAAGTCCGCAAAAAAAGCTGAAGAATTTGACCCCAATAACCCATTATAATTATGCCAAGTAGAAAAGAGCTTTTAAAAGACTTTTATAGTAAATATTCTCCAGAAACACAATTAACTGAGGAAAGACTTACTGCTATTGATAATAAATACGGGGATGATAACAAAGCATTACTAACTGACTTTTACTCAAAGTACGCCCCCGAAGTAGAACTTACTGACGAAAGATTTGAGGCTATATCAAAAAAATATAGTTTAGCCAGTGGAGGGGGTGACGTGGGAAAGCAACAAGGCTCTACAGAGCCATCAGAGCAATCGCAAGATACTACTACGACACCTTCATCGGAAACGCCATTAGAGCAGGTAAAGAAGCCTATAAATGAGGACACTCAGGGTTCTGTAATTATAGGAGATAAATACTACTCTCCTAGTGGAGTTGCTGCCGAACCAGAATACAGCCAATTAGCCGTAGATAAATCAATAGACAGAAATGTTAAGGCTTACGATAGTGAATTAAAGGCATCTTATAATGAGATGGCTGAGATAAGAAATAATATAAACTCATTAAAGGAGCAAGTTGGTGAGTTGGATATTATGAAAAAAAGATTATCTAAGACACCAACCCCAATGCCGTCTCTTGGCGCGTCTTATCAAGGTGCTTTGGAGGGGTATAATCAAAACGTAGAGCAGATAAATCAAAAGGCATCTGAGTTAAATTCAGCCATAGGTGCGCTTTCTGAGCAAGACAAAGCGGCGGTAAAAAGATATAACGAGATACTTAAAAATAAGACATCTTACGACGAAATGAAGATGCAAGAATCTGAGGATGTAAAAAATCTTCAGAGGGCTGTTAGTAAAGAAATGATTGATAATCTCCCGTCAACAATGAGATTGGGCGCTAGGTTTTTGGGCGGCGTTATAATGGGGGGTAAAAACATAGCGGCATCTGTAATGGAGGCTTTTGGAACGGGGGCTCCCACATTCACGGAAGAGGATATTGCAAACGCTCCAACAGAAGAGATAAGAAACCTATATTCTAATATAAGGGAAAAACACTTAAAGGAGTCTAAGGAGTGGTTTGATAAAGCAAACGAACTGAAGTTATCCGCAGAGGAGACAAAGACTCAATATGGATTAATAACAGATTTAGAAGAGTTAGGAGAGGATGTAACCCCGTTAAACATAATTAATTTTGCGGTTACATCTGCCGCAGAGCAAATGCCTCAAATACCATTAGCAATAGCAACACTAGGCGTTGGCACATACGAACAAACTATGGGGTCTATAATGGGTAGCGTTATAGGTGAAATAGTTAAAGAGAATAAGGCTAAAGGAATGTCTGACGAAGATGCCTTCAATGCGGCGTTAGAAGATGAAAGACTAAACAGAGGGGCTGCTGAAGGGGCTGCTGTGGGAGTGGCTGCTTTAGATTTACTTGGGGCTAGTAAATTTCTTGGTGGTATTGGTAAGAAGTCGGCCCAAAAGTATTTACAATCGCAATTAAAAACAAGCGGAGCTAAAAGATTTGCCACTGGGGTATTTACAGAAGAGGCTACCGAAATAGCTCAAGAGTTTGTTGAGGCTGGTGGTAGAGGTGCATTAAGAGGTGACGGCTTTGTTGAGGGGGTTAGCGAGGTTACAGCTGAGGATGTTGCTAATATAGCGGCAAAAACATTCTTTGGTGTTAGTGGATTTTCGGCAGTAAACGCATACACTAACGATGGTAAGATAGACAACGAGAATGTGAATATGCTTTTTAAGGCAGCAAAAGATGATAAGACTCTTAAAGCATTAGAGGAGCAAATAGCACTAAAGAGAATAAACGGAGACATAACAGAAGAGCAGTATCAAGAGCGTATTCAGCAGTTAGCTGACGATATTGCTGTTGTCAGCACAATACCAAATGAGGTATCTGAAGATAACAGAGCTAAGGCAATAGAACTTCAGAATAAGTATAATGAAAAAATGTTGGCTAAATCAGAGGCCAGCGATGCGTTTAAAGATTTATATAACGAGGATTTAGAAAGCATAAAGAATGAATTACAATCACTCACATCGAAACCTAAGCAACCAACAGAGACAAGCACTACTAGCAAAACAGATAATGCAGAATTACAGCAAGAAATAACGCCAGAACAGGAGGTAAAAAGAACTCCATTTAAAGAAATTCCTAGAGATGACTTCTTGGAAATAACAAAGATAATTGCATCTGAAGATATTGAAATAACCCCAGAGAACAGGGAGTCAAAAATAGAGGAGATATACAACTCAAAAGAATACAAAAACTGGAAACAAAATAAACCGAACTTTAAGCCTAGTAAAAAAATAACAAAGCCTATAGAAGAAGAGGCTGAGGGTTCTAAAGTTGTATTTAGGGATAAAAAAGGAAACGGAGCTAACGGAACGTTATCTATAAAAGAAACACCAAGCGGAAAGGTTTATGCTAGTGTTGTTATTGGTGGAAAGAAGGAGGTTGTTGGTGCTAAGGCAACGCCAGAAGGAAAGGTATCAAGGCGTGTTGAGGAAACTAAGTCAGATGATTTTTTATTAGGTGAGTCTGGAAACACATTTAAGGATGCTAAGGTGAATTACGACTCAAACGAAAACCCAACATCAATAACGTTAACAAAAAAAGATGGCAGTCAGCTAACTATAAAAAACAAAGAAGTAGCAGAAAATCTTCACTTCGATAGAATGAAAAAAGACTTTCTGTATTATAACGAGTTCAAACCAAAACAAGATGCCAAAGAACAGCAAGGTGGGGAGATGCGTGTCGAAAGTAAGCCGCAAGAACCCAAAGGGGAAAGCAATAGCAATTTGCCAGAAGTCAACGAAACAGAGTTACAAGACGGGAAGAAAGAGCAAAAAATAAAAACAGCTACAAGCGGTGTTGCAAAAGCTATAAGAGGCGCTAAGTTTACTAGAACAATATCAGACCTTAATAAACTGCAATCAGACCCAACAGGACTTTTAAAAGTTGCTTGGGATGGCGCTTTAGAAATAGTAGCCACGACAATAGAGGCTGGCGGTACTGTTGCTCAGGCGATAAAGAATGGAGTAGACCATATAAAGACAACAGAGTGGTATAACAACCTTTCTGATAGCGGGAAAAAGTCAGCCGAGAAGAAAGTAGCCACAGCGATAAAAGAATCTGCAAGTGAACATTATAAGAAAATAAAACAGGATAAGAGGGAAATAACAAAGAAGGCTAATAGAGCAAACGAAAGACTAAAAGGCGGGAAATTTTTTAACAAAACTATTATCGTTGGGAACTTTATGAGCGCCCTTAAAAACTTAGGAAACATAACTGACGAAGACCTATTGCTAGAAATAAACAATGAGCTAAATGCTATAATGCGAAGGGGTGTTGCTGATGTTAATACAGATAGAATTAACGACTTGACAAGAAGGGTATTAGAGAAGCAACCAGAAGAAACAAAACTAACAGCTAAAGAAAGAGCGAAAAAGGCAATGGCATCTGTCAGGGGTAGAAATGTTAACGACATGGCTCAGTTGGTTTCTTTTGAGTTAGCCGCAGATAAGGCAATGAACGAGCTTGATAACGCCCTTACAGTTGGGGAGATAACAGAAGACGAGTACAACAAAGCATTAGAGCAGATAAGCGAAGCATACGAGGACAACACAGAGGGTCTTTCTGATGCTGACAGCTACACGGCATTAATCCAAAATAAAGGTAATTTAACCAGAACAAAAAACGCTATTGATAAAGCATTTAGTAACGGTGAGATAACGGAAGATAAAAAAGCTGAATTAGAGGCTGGACTAAACGCTGCTTCTAAAAAGTTTGAGGCAGATAAGGAAGCCGTGATAAAGGAGAATAACGAATCAGCCAAGGAGTTTTTTAAAAACAACAAATCTACGGAAGTAGCTGAAACGTTTAATTTAAGTAAACCACAATACATAGTAGTTGATAAGCTGTTTGATGTATTTAAGCGCGCAGAAGTATTTGTTGATGACTTAGCTATATCTGATAAGTTAGCTAAAATAGCAGATGCTATGGAGCAAGGTTACTTCCCCTTAAAAGATATAAATGAAGTATATAGGAGTATTTTATCAAAAGGTAGGTCTAAGGAATTAATTTCCGTATTAGATAGTGCTGGTAAGAATATATCAAAAAAAGGAAGTGAAAAGATTAGCTTGTTATTATCGGCTACTGTTTTAGGGTTTAAGAGCGGTAAGTTTGGAAGGGGGATAAAGGAGTCGGCTGTGTTAGAGAAGTACGTTTACGGGCCTTTATTAGAGGCTATTGGTCAATCAGAAGCCGCAAGTAAACAAATAATAGATGACTTCTTTAAAAGTACTAAGATGTCGTTTATAGGCTCTTTAAATCCAGTAAAAAGAAAGCAAAGAAAAAGAAACATAATATTAGCTGGCGTTTTTATGAATCAGCTAACAAACCAAGATGAAAAAGGAAGTTCTAAGAAGGTGGGTATAATGTTTCCTAAGCAGTCAGGTTCAGACGGCTCTAAATTAGATATAGGCTCTGTTGATTGGCTTGGGATTATATTAGGTAAAGAGGCTGCTATAAACGCAGCTAAAGGAGAAATGAACCCAACCACAAGGTCAGCTTTATTAAAAGGAAAATTAAAAAGTGGATACGGTAAGGCTGACTTAAAGACAATGGAGGAGGTATGGGAATCGTTACCAAAGAATGAGGATGGAAGCGTGGACTACGATGAGTTCTTTAATAACTCAGATAAGTATTTAAACGAAGATACAAGAACCCTTATAGAAGCATCTCAAAAAGCATTTGCAGATGGGTATGAGTATATTTCCGCCGCAAAAATGATAAGGGGCGAAAGACTTGATGAAATAGTTTCGTATTACAAAAGAGCTAGACAGGGTGCTGGAGATGCTCAAATAGACTATAACACAATTAATTCTACCCCTAATTTGAGGGTGGTTGCTGGTAGCTCAATAAACAGAACATCAAATGACGTTGGTGCAATAGACTTTAACGTACTAAATACAGTTACGGCAAATGCAATAGAGTCACCAAAGATGTTTAATTTCGAGATAAATGGTGGGTTAGTAAATTCAACATTGGGAAGAACATCTGTAGGAACTGATGAGAAAGATTTAGTGGCAGGGATGAAAGATGATGCTAGAGCCTCCGTTAATTTTAACTTCTCAAGGTCTAACGCTGGAACTTTGCTAATGAATAAAGCATTAGGCGCTCAATACTTTAGAGTGCTGTTAGAGCCAATTAGGATAGGGATAGAAATATTCTCACTCACTAATAGGGCACTCACTCAGGTAGGGCTAAAAAACACAGCTTTAGGAGTGTTACCAAAGGTACTGCCAATAGAAACTAGGTCTAAGGTAGTTGAGAATTTAGAAAACCTAACTGGTATAAAACTAACAGCAGATACTACCGCTCAAATGGAGCAGGGTTCACCAAGCGAATTAAGTAAAGAATCTAGGAGTTCAATAGACATAAGAAAGACAAGGGGATTACCAACAGCTCTTAGATATTTCATGGCTGTTCCAGAACATATTTTTGATGTAGCTTTTGCATATCCAACATTTGAAAAGGCCTTTAGGTCTGTTACTGGTGAGGACTTTGACGCAAATAAATTCAAGGATAAGGATTATAGGGCTGATAACAGACAAGCTATTGTTGACGCTATGACATTAGCGCAATCTGAAATGACAACTATAATGTCTGTTGGCGCTAAGTTTTCTGCTAGAAGGAATATAAAAATTGCGCCAATAACAACAAAGAGGTGGGCATATATTGGGGCTGACACATCTGCTGGTGGGGTACTTAATTACATGAGTACGTTTGTATTCAAAGAGGGTTCTACCGTTGAGGAAGCGATGAGGTTTACATACGATATGTTTAGAAAGAACGGATATAAACTATCAAACAGCGGTGAATTAACTGGAGAAACATTCAAGAGTGATATATATAGAAAGGCTGCTGGAGTTGTTTTAGCAGGTGTTACATATTCTTATATGAGGCAGTTGCAATTCTTGTTAGAAAAGGCCAACGATGATGACGATGACGAAAGAAGAGAGGCAGAAAAGCTACTCAAATCAGAGTATGGTATGGTATATAGAAACGGAAGGGTAAAGAGCTTTAAGCCCCAAGATGCTTTAGCTGGAATGGTTACGACTGTTGCTGACCAAATTGGGTTTATGTTTATAGGAACGTACGGGCAAGCGTTAAGATTAGCTGTAATAGCATCACTATCAATGGCTTATAATCTCTTAGACAAATCTCAAGAGAAGGAAAGAAAGATGATAGAGAACATACTTAGAAAAAGGTTTTACACAGCCCCAGTTGGTGATTCAAAGTATGCTAAGGGTCAGTTTTTCGCAAAAGCAATTCCATTAATGGACATAGGCGCAGCCGAATATCACGCAGTTAGTGGTGTTAGTAAAGATATGGTGGATATTGGAAAAGACTTAGCCAATAAAAAAGGTGGACTTAGTGAGGATAAAGCCGCCAAATACAGACTAGGGCTTTCCACATTAAGATTATTTAATATGGCTTTATTATTAAACAGTGGAGTGCAAGTTCCAAACACAAGGAAAATGGAAAGGTGGATGGAAGGAGAGATTAAAAAGAAATCTAAATAAAAACCAAATGACAAAGAAGAAACCAAACCTAAGCGTTGGCAGAGGTGAGAAGCTGTCAGTAAAGAAAGGCGCAGGATTAACAGCAAAGGGACGTAAGAAATACAATTCAGCAACAGGCTCTAATTTAAAGCCACCAGCACCAAAGCCTAAAAACAAAAAAGATGCTGCTAGAAAGAAAAGTTTCTGCGCAAGAAGTTCGGGTTGGAAAGGTGAACGTGGTAAGGCCGCTAGGAAAAGGTGGGCTTGTTAACATTCTTTAATATTTTGTATCTTTGTAAAAGTAAAAAGTGGAGACACTACGTTTATAACTTAAACCAACACCAATGGCAAATAATTCAAAAGAAGTTTATGGAAGTTTAACTACAAAAGACACCCTTCCATTAAGCACATCAACAGCAGTTACAATAACAGCTTCAACAGGAACTGACAAGTTCACAATATCCGCAGCAATAACAGATGACTTTAAGGTAGGAAGTTGGATATGGGATACAGCTAATGATGAATTATATAAAGTAAAACAAATAAGCGCAGACGGAACATACGGAGTTATTTGGGGAACATTTAACGACACACTTTCCGCTGGAGCTATGGATTATATAAAATCCCAAGACACTAAGGTGGTTCAAATGGCTTTAGAAGCTGTTGCTGATAGCACAGTTAACGGAGTATCTTTACCCACTGGAAACACCCTTAACTTCACATCAAGCGGAATTTCAGCTAAGTTTGGAACTCGTTGGGTAGACCCTAAAATAATTGACGGGGCTACTGGTGAGGTTCGTTACATTTTAACTAAGTGGTAGAATGGGGGTAATTAACCAATTAGATGACGGGTTTGGTATATCCATTGGTGGGGGTGGGGGTAGTACGCCTCCTTTCGCTTTCGGCAATGCTTTACAGTTTGACGGGGTAAATGATTATGTTTCGTTTACCCCCGTTACTGCTAATGAAATGACAATAAGTTTATGGGCAAAAGCATCCGCAGCTGATGGCACATTTGGATATTATTTTTCATCAGATACAACAG
>Ga0208644_1003071_pt1 | contig 13067 bp, 24 predicted proteins | sample VirMetDEL_Nov_18_FD_184517 | JGI IMG/M metagenome (GOLD analysis project Ga0208644, IMG submission 184517) | Aqueous microbial communities from the Delaware River and Bay under freshwater to marine salinity gradient to study organic matter... | ecosystem: Environmental > Aquatic > Marine >... | reverse complement strand
TGTTTTAAATGTAGAGCCTTGGGATGAATTACCAATATGTATGTTCTGTCCTGACCCTGAACCACACACAGCGATTGGTTCATGTCCAGCTGATTATCTAAAACCAATTCAGGCTGCTAAATCACAAATTATGCGTGATACGTTAGATTCACTCGGTCATTCAATCTTCCCAAGAATGGGTATTGTTGAAGGCCAAGTAAATGTAGATGACGTATTAAATACTGATATAGGTCAACCAATAAGAATGAGAGCGCCAGGAATGGTACAACCATTTGCAGTACCTTTTGTTGGTAAAGAAGCTTTCCCAGTTTTAGGATATTTAGACGAATCTAAAGAAAACAGAACAGGCGTATCTAAAGCAAGTGCAGGATTAAACGCAGAAGCTTTACAATCTACAACTTCCGCAGCTGTAACTGCTACTATGAGCGGTGCGCAAGGCAGAGTAGAACTTATATGCAGACATTTTGCTGAAGGTGGTCTAAAAGCCATGTTTAAAACAGTAAATAACTTGGTAATCAAACACCAAAATGCACAAGATATCTTTAGATTAAACGGTAAATTTATCCCTGTAGATCCAAGATATTGGGATTCAGATAAAGATATGGTTGTAAATGTAGCTATATCTAAGTCATCCGACCAAGAAAAGTTCCAAGTTTTAACACAAGTTGCAGGAAAACAAGAGCAAATACTGCAATTATTAGGTCCACAGAATCCATTGGTATCAATGCAACAATATGCTAATACTTTGACTAGAATGATTGAGTTAGCTGGTTTCCAAGACGCACAATCGTTTATAAATACAGAAGTTCCGCCAATGCCACCACAACCGCAACAGCCACCACAGCCAGACCCAGCTGCTTTACTAGCACAGGCTGAAGCTCAGAAAGCACAGGTACAAGCACAAAAAGCTATTATTGATGCAGAAACCGATAGAATGAAAATCATCATGGATGATGATAGACAAAGAGATATCGAAGAAGCACAACTTAGAGTTAAAGCTTTAGAGTTACAAGCTAAATATGGTGCGCAAATAAACATTGCAGAAATAAATGCTATTATGGAGCGAGACAGAGAAAATATTAGACAAAATGCAAAAGATCAAGCTCAAGGATTATTTACAGGCAATGTACCACCAACACAAAATATTTAATTTAGAAGTATTGGAAGGCGATATGGTTTACGTTGGTAAAGAAATAAAAGCTAGAACTAAAGATGATGCTTTAAAAATTATGTCGCTTATGTCTGGTGGTGAAGTTAATTCAGATTCAGAAATTATATTTATTGAAGAGAAGGAGTTACACTAATGAAATACATAAGAAAGTTTTGGGTATGGTTAAAAGAAACCATGCATAAGTTTTTAAACTGGTTTGATAGTTTTATGACACCAGCACCAGTTGTTAAAAAAAGAGGTAGACCAAGGAAGAAAAAATAATGAGTATTACATATAGAGGCGAAAGATTTAGCGGTTACAACAAACCAAAACGAACACCAGGCAAATCTAAAAAGTTTGCTGTTCTTGCTAAGAAAGGCGATAAAGTAAAACTTGTTAGGTTTGGTGATCCTAAAATGACAATCAAAAAAGACCAACCAGCTAGAAGAAAATCTTTTCGTGCTAGACATAAATGTGATACAAGTCCACCTGATAAATTATCAGCAAGATATTGGAGTTGTAAAAAATGGTAAGTAAAACTAAAAAAAAGAAAGGACCAGTTCCTACAAATCCAGCTCTATACGCAAGCGTGAAAGCTGCTGCTAAAAGAAAGTTTGATGTATACCCTAGTGCTTATGCTAACGCATGGTTAGTTAGAGAATACAAAAAGAAAGGCGGTAAATATAGAAATGCCTAGAGATACAGATGGCTTAACCAAATGGTTTGATGAAAACTGGGTTGATATTGGTGCGCCTAAGAAAAAAGGTAAATATCAAAAATGCGGTAGAAAATCTGCTAAAGGATCTAAAAGAAAATATCCTAAATGCGTGCCAGCTTCTAAAGCCGCATCAATGACTGCTGCACAAAAGAAAAGTGCAGTCACAAGAAAAAGATCAAAGAAACAAGGTGTAGGCGGTAAACCTACTAATGTAAAAACTATTCTTAAAAAGAAATGAGGTTATTAAAAGATTTATTAACTAACTTTTTAGAATGGTCTTTTGAACGAAAAGCTAATAAAATGTTTTTAAAAGCACAACAAGGAGAATAATTATGCCAGGATATGGATATGGTAAACCAGCAATGAAACCTAAAAAGAAAAAAACAAAACCTAAAAAGAAAGGAAAATAATATGCCTTTTAGTAAATACTCACCAAAACAAAAGAAATTAGCTAAAGTAGCAAAACCAAGAAACAAAATTACTGCTGCTGATTTTAAAAAATTACAAAAGAAAAAGAAAAGGAATAAATAATGTTTTTATTAGATTGGATTTACGACTTGGTTGTAACGGTTTCATTTATCATTAGTGGAGCTTCTATAGTTGCAACTTTAACACCATCAACAAAAGATGATGAGTGGCTTAACAAGTTTTATAAATTTGTTGATTTAGCTGCTCTAAATTTTAAAGTTAAAAAATGAAAGTAAAGGCACCTAAAGGTTATCACTTTATGAAAGATGGTAAGACTTATAAACTTATGAAACATTCTGGTAAGTTTATAAAACATAAAGGTGCTTCACTTACAGCAGACTTTCCTGTAATTAAAAAACATAAATGAAACCACAATCTGCCAAAGCTAAAGGCAGAGCTTTACAACAATGGGTTGTAGATAAGCTCGTTGAATTACTTGGTTTCGATCCTGAAGATTTAGAATCAAGACCCATGGGTTCTAATGGTGAAGATATTATTATGGGTGTCCAATCAAGAAAACAATTCCCTTACTCAGTAGAGTGCAAAAACCAAGAATCAGTTAATGTATGGAAAGCATACGAACAATCGCAAGAAAACTGTAAAGCTTACGAACCTTTGGTTATAATAAAAAGAAATAGAACAAAGCCTCTCGCGTTAGTCGATGCTGAATACTTTATAAGGTTACACAATGATAGACAAGCTAATAAAACCAGTAACGAAGATTCTTGATAAATTCATACCAGACGCAGACACAAAACAACAAATAGCGTATGAACTCGCTACCATGTCACAGAAGCACATCCATGAGATTGCTAAAGCACAAATAGAAGTAAACAAAGAAGAAGCTAAAGGTAATTGGTTTCAGTCATCTTGGCGACCTGCAACAGCATGGATTTGTGTTTGTGGTTTTGCAGTAAACTTTTTAATTAGTCCACTCGCTGCTCCTTTTGGTATTGATATACCACAAGCAGATACATCTACTATGTTGCCTGTTTTAATGGGTATGTTAGGATTAGGTGGTATGAGAAGTTATGAGAAAACTAAAGGATTAACAAAATGAGTTGGGAAAATTTCAGCATAGAAGAGTTCGCTTGTAAGCATTGTGGTGAAAATAAGATTGAACACGAACTAATAGATAAGTTACAATTACTAAGAAGCGATGTAGGCTTTCCATTTAAAATAACAAGTGGATATAGATGTGCAGATCATCCGATAGAAAAAGTCAAATCTGAACCAGGCACGCACGCATTAGGTATAGCTGCTGACATATTACTCAGAGGCGAAAAAGCACTAGAAGTAATATCCAAAGCAACTGATTATGGATTTACAGGCATAGGAATTAACCAAAAAGGCAATGCAAGATTTATACACTTGGACATCTCAAAAGACTCGCAAGGTAGGCCACGCCCTCATGTGTGGAGCTACTAAATGGAAATAAGCTCTATTTTATTGTGGAATATTATAATGACCTTGGTATTTGGTCCTATCATTTATAGTATTCGTGCTAACGCGACAGAAATCAAAAGAGTTGATATACTACTCAATAAGACAAGAGAAGAAGTTGCTATGCGATTCGTTACCAAAGAAGAATTAATAATGAATATGGATAGAGTGATTGAGCGTATAGATAAGCTAGACGCAAAAATAGATAAACTAATAACACAATAATATTATGATAAATAGATTATTTAGGGGTTTGCCAGAAAATCTCGACCAAACAAGAAGAGAAAAAATAGCAAATATGGGCGGCTTAGAAGATAGAATGGATAGTCCATCTATTCCAGGTAGTTTTACTTTTCCAGGCGGTTTTAATTTTTTAGGTGGCGGTTTTATTCCTAATATAGCTAATATAGCTAATATAGTTGCTCAACAACAAGAACCTGTATTAGGCCCAGATGATTTCGGTAGTTATGTAATACCAGCTTCAGACCCAACATATACATCTGGTTTTGATTATGCACGTTCTATAGCAGGCGGTATGCCAATGTCACAAGTCATTGCACCAGGTGTAAGTTATTCTCCAGAACAACCAGGTGGTTATACACAAGAACAATTAAACATACCTAGAGATGTAGAAAGACTTACACCTCCTCGTTTTATAGACCGTGAAACTAATAGAGATAGATTTTCCATAAATAGGTTGCCAGGTGATTTACCAGATTTTGCAAAACTAGGAATAGATTTTGTGCCTGGGCCTGAAGGTGCAAAACCTGGAATATTAGGAAATATTGATTTTTCAAATTTGCCAAAAAGAGGGTTTTTTAGTTTTGACCCAGAAAACTTTAAAATGTTACAAAATATGGGTGGAGTTTTTGATTTTGACCAAGATGCTATAGATAGAGATGTTTTGGAAAGACCTATGATATCTGGTTTAGAAAACAGAGATTTAATGGATGTTGATTCTTTAATTACAGGAGCTCCAACAGGTAGAGATTTTACCAACTTATTTGGTATGCCGTCTGTAAAACCGCCAAGTGAAGAATCAGATACACCATATAGATTACGTCCACCTTTAAGTATAGGAGAAAAACCAACCCTAAGACCAATAGGTGTAAGCGAAAATAATCTTGATGTGACTACTGTAAAACCGCCAAGTGAAGAATCAGATACACCATATAGATTACGTCCACCGATAGGAGGAGCAAGACCTATACCAACTCTAAGATCAATAGAGGAGTTAATTGCTGAAGGATTTATACCGCCACAAGAACCTATTTCAGTAGGTGGTGTAGGAGGTGTTTCAGGACCAACCCCAGATATTAGAGATTTAATTTTACCTCCAATTACTTCTATAGAAAATATTGCACAAGATCCACGACTAGCAAACATTCCAACAATCACACCACCCATAATACCTCCAATGGATATGCCTCCAGTAGACTTTCCACCTATAGTTGAGTTACCACCAATAAGAGGTATTGGCAGACCAAATCAAAACAGATTTTCTATACAACAATTACCTAGGGGATTATTTTAATGTCGGTATCACATGAAGAAGTGGTTAAAGCTGCACAAGCTGAACAAATATTAACAAGTGACGTTTTTAAAGAAGCAATAGAAAATCTTAAAAACGAATATATAACCCATTGGTTAAATTCAAGAGATATCTCAGATGTTACTGCTAGAGAAGATATCCATAGATCATTATTACTATTACCAGAGGTTGAAAGACATCTGCGTATCATTGCAGAAAAAGGTAAGCTAACAAAAGCTAATATAAACAAAATTAGAAAAATCGGTTAAACCTTCCCTTTTTACACATTATTAAGCTAAAATACCCTTAAATACATTAAGGAGTATTTATATGAGCAATAACGGAAAACCGACTGCTTTACAAACTGATAACGAAGTTGCTGCTTCGATGTTTGAAAGTTTCTTAACCCCTGAAGAGGAAAAGGTTGAGGATGCAGTCACAGAAACAGAAGAAGCAGTTGAAGAAGAAGTTCTTGAAGAAGAACTCGAAGCGCCTGAAACTCTTGAAGAAGATGTGGAAGATGAAGAAGAGTTTGACGAAGAGGACGAATTAGATGAAGAACAAACCAATGTTGAAGAGGAAGCCTTGCAACCTCAGACATTTACAGTAAAAGTAGATGGTCAAGAAGTTAAGGTTACGCAAGATGAACTTATCAACGGATATTCTCGTCAGCAAGATTATACGCGCAAGACACAAGAACTCTCTCAACAGCGTAAGACTATTGAGCAGCAGCAAGCAGAGTTAGCGCAAAGAGATGCGATTTATTCGCAGTTGTTACCGAAGATGGAGGCCCAATTAAAGGGCGAACTGGCTAACGAACCAGATTGGAACGCTTTGTATGAAGATGATCCTGTTGGTTATGTTCGCGAAAAACAGCTTTGGGATGAAAAGAAAGAAAAGCTTAGTGCTGTAAGTGCTGAACAACAAAGACTTCAACAAGAAGCCTTAGTAAAACAGCAACAACAAATACAACAATTTGTTGAATATGGTAATCAAAAGCTTCTTGAAATAATCCCAGAATGGCAAAACCCAGAGGTTGCTGCCAAAGAAAAAGCTGCTATTAGCGAGTATGCAATGAAGGAGTTGGAATATACTCCTGAAGAGATACAACAGGTTTATGATTATCGTGCTTTGCTTGGTTTAAGAAATGCTTGGTTAAACTCTCGAACAGTTGAAGCCACAAAGAAAAAACCAACACAAAAAGCACCAGCAAGAGTTGCTAGACCTGGTACGACTAACCGACCAAAAACGACAACACCTGTGAAGAAAGCAAAACAAAGGTTGGCCAAAACTGGGAAAACCTCAGATGCGGCTAAAGTATTTGAACAATTAATTTAAAGGAATATAACAATGGCTAAAGTAACAAACGCCTTTGATACATATACAGCTACTGCTGACAGAGAAGATTTAAGTAATATTATTTACAACATTTCTCCAATGCAAACACCGTTTATGTCATCAATCGGTAAAAGAAATATAAAAAACGTAGTATTTGATTGGCAGACAGAAAGTCTACCTACTCCAAGTGCCGCTGGACAGCTTGAAGGTTTTGAACTATCAAGAGCTGCTTCTACAGCTACAGCAAGAGCAAGTAATGTTGCTATGATTTCAGCTAGAGATGCAACTGTAACAGGTTCACAAGAAGCCTCAGATGCAGCTGGTAAGAGATCAGAAATGGCTCACCAACTTGCTATCATGGCTAAAGCACTTAAAAGAGATATGGAAGAAGCTCTATGTCAAAAAGGTGCTAAAACAACTGGTAATGCTACAACAGCTAGGGTAACTGGTGGTTTCGAATCTTGGATTACAACTAACGATTCAAGAGGAACTAACGGTGCTTCAACTGGTGGCGGTGCTGCTCCAACAGACGGAACACAAAGAGCATTAACAGAAACTTTATTAAAAGATGTATTACAACTTATGTTTGCTAGTGGCGCAGAGCCTAACATGGCAATCTGTGGTCCTGTTAATAAGCAGAAGATTTCTGCTTTCACAGGTAGAACACAAGCTAGACAATTTGTTGATGCAAACACAGTCGAAGCTTCAGTATCAATCTATTCATCTGACTTTGGTGAACTAAAAATCGTTCCATCAAACAGATCAAGAGAAAGATCATTGTTGTTAGTAGATCCAGAGTTTGCAAAAGTGTCATACCTAAGAGATTTCCAAACTATTGATATCTCAACAATAGGTGATGCTGAGACTAAGATGATCATTTGTGAGTACGGATTAGAAGTATCTAATGAAGCTGCTCATGGTGTCGTTGCAGACTTAACAACATCATAAGTTTAGTTAAATAAGCTTTAAGGGAAGTTTCGGCTTCCCTTTTTTTTGTGCTAAAATCTCTACATGGCAAAAACTACATTAATAGATCATAAGACAGGACTGCAATCTATCTTTGCAACTGAAGATGATAAGGTTGTTTATCAGACAAAACAGAATATTCAACCAACACTAGACTATGTAAAACAGTTATCTGAAAATGCTCCAGGTAAAGATTTTCGTCATGTAGCAGAAGTACCAATGGTAATATATCAACAAGCAATCAGAGAAGGTTGGTCAAAGGATTCTGCACAATGGAAGAAATGGTTAAACCATTCTGATAATAAACCCTTTAGGACATGGAAAGGTAAAGTATGACATACGATGAATTAAAAACTAATATTGCAAATTTCTTAAACAGGTCAGATTTAACAGACCAGTTAGACTTTTTTATTGATGCAACAGAAGGTGAATTTAATAGAAGATTAAGAACCAAAGACATGATTAAACGTGCTACTGCTACAGCAGATGCACAATATATGTCATTACCAACAGACTGGTTAGAAGCTATCAATGTAGAAATTACATCAAATGACTTTAGACCATTGTTTCAACAGTCTATAGAATCACTAGATGTCTATAGAAAAGCTAATAACAATGTAACTGGTCAACCAATCTATTATGCAATTGTAGATAATTCATTAGAGTTAGCACCTACCCCTGACACAAGTTATACGCTACAATTAACATACTATGGCACTATTGATGCTTTAAGCAGTTCTAATACAACGAACTTTATATCCACAGGATATCCAGATGCTTACTTATATGGTGCTTTAAAACACGCTTCTATCTATCTAATGGAAGATGAAAGAGTGCCGTTATTTACAGCACAATTTGAAAAAGCATTAGAAGAGATGAGAATGGAACAAGAGAAAGCAGAATTTGGCAAAGGATCTCTAATACAAAGAAGAAGAACTTATGGCAAGTCTGGTAAAAAAATGTATTATTGGAATAATAATTAGGAGATAAAATGGCTGGATTTAGTGATTATTTAGAGGATAAAGTATTAGACCATGTATTTGGTGGTAATGCTTATACAGCACCAGGAACATTATATGTTGCTTTGTATACTGTAGCACCTACAGATACAGGTGGTGGTACAGAAGTATCAGGCGGTGCTTATGCAAGACAATCAGCTGCATTTACTGTATCTGGTACAAACCCAACTACAGCAACAAACTCAGCTGCGGTTGAATATCCAACAGCTACAGCAGACTATGGTACAGTCGTTGCGGTAGGTATATTCGATGCCTCATCAAGTGGTAATCTAATGGCTTATGCAAACTTAACAGCTTCTAAGACTGTAAGTTCAGGCGATGTATTCAGATTTGACGCTGGCGATTTAGATATAACATTAGCGTAATATCATGGCCTCAGTAGGCTATGGCTTATACACATACGGAAAGTCCAATTACGGAACTCCTGTATATCATTTTGGCGCATCTACAATAGCACAAACATCATCTGCAACAGCGGATGGTAGATTTGTTATTACTGGTGCATCAACCATATCAGCAGTTTCTTCTGCAACAGCAACAGGTAGACAAATAGATCGCGGACAAGCGGTTATTAGTGCAGTATCTAGCGTTACAGCATCTGGCGTTCAAATTGATAGAGGTGCTGCAACTATCGCAGGAACATCTGGATTTACAGCTGTCGGTATACAAATAGACTTAGGGTCTGCAACTATTGCAGCTACATCTAATGTTATAGCCACAGGTACACAAATAGACCGTGGTGTAGTTATAGGACCAGTTGTATCAGGCATGACAGCTACAGGTAGATTTACTGTAGTTGGTGAAGGAACATTTGCAGAAACCAGCGGATTTGATGCCTTGGGTGGCATTGTAATGAGAGGTGCATCTGTAATTGCACAAACAAGTGGATTTAATGCAGTTGGTGGTCTAAAATGGGAAGATATTATTGTTCCTGGTGAGACTTGGACCGATCAAATAGTAGCAGAAGAAACTTGGACAGAACAAACTAATCCAAGCACATCATGGACAAACTTAGGCGAACAAGACGCAGCTTAGAGGAATTTTTTTATGGCAGATACATTTACAACGAATTTAAACTTAACCAAACCAGAAGTAGGCGCATCTACTGATACTTGGGGTACAAAACTAAATAATGATCTTGATGATTTAGATGCGGTATTTAGCTCTACTGGTACTTCAGTAGCTATGAACCTAGACGGAGCAGTCATTGATAGCTCTGTCATTGGTGGCACTACAGCAGCCGCAGGATCATTCACAACTTTATCAGCAAGTACATCTATTACAGGTACACTTGCTACAGCAGCTCAACCTAATATTACAAGTGTTGGTACGCTTACAGCACTTACAGGTGGTACTGGAGATTTAAACTGGGATAGCGGAACTTTATTTGTAGACTCTTCTGCTAATGCTGTTGGAATTGGGACGAGTTCACCAGGTCACAAATTAACAGTAAATGCTTCTGCTTTTGATGGTGTACAACTTCAATCAGGTGGCTCAGATTGTGGTTATTTAGGTGTTAATACTGATACTGTATATGTTGGTGCAGGAAGTAATTTAATCTTCCATACTGGTAATGCTGGTCTTACTAATGGCTCAGAAAGAATGCGTATTGATTCTTCAGGCAACGTTGGAATTGGTACGAGTAGTCCATTAACAAAAACAACAATAGCAACAACATTAGGTAATACTGCATTAACTTTCCAACAAACCAATAATGCAACAACTAATTTTCTTATTGGTTGTCAATATAATGTTGGTAATGCTTTTGAAATTACACCATCAACAGCAGTAGGTGGCTCAACTTTTAGCTCTCCAGCTTTAGTTGTAAATTCTTCAGGCAACGTGTTGGTGGGTGCTACATCATTTGGTTATAGTGGATCACAAGATGCTATACAGTTTGGTGGGGGTGAAGGAAGAATTGATATAGAAAACAATACTACCTCAACACAATATGTTGTAAGTTTCTATAATCCTAATGGTAATGTTGGTAAAATTACTACAAGTGGTAGCTCTACAAATTATGACACATCTTCAGACTACAGATTAAAAGAAAATGTAGATTATGACTTTAATGCTCTTGATAGAGTTGCACAATTAAAACCAGCTAGATTTAATTTTATAGCTGATGCTGATACAACAGTTGATGGTTTCTTAGCTCACGAAGTACAAAGCATAGTACCTGAAGCTATTACTGGTGAAAAAGATGCTGTTGATGATGAAGGAAATCCTGAATATCAAGGCATTGACCAAAGCAAACTTGTACCTCTTTTAACTAAAGCTATACAAGAACAACAAACAATAATAGACGATTTAAAAACTAGAATAGAAGCCTTAGAAGGCTAAAGGAGAATAAAAATGGCAATTAATTATACTTGGGATTGTAAAACAGTTGATGTTTACCCAAGCCATGACAGTCATTCAGACGTTGTTTACAACGTACATTGGCGATTAAACGCAGAAAGCGATCAACAAGACGCTGACGGTAACAACTATTCAGCTTCTGTTTATGGTACTCACAGCGTAAACGCAGATGATATATCTAACTTTATACCTTTTGCAGATCTTACCAATGACACAGTAACTGGTTGGGTTACAACTGGTATGGGTGAAGATGAAGTGCAAAGTCTTAAAGATGGATTAGACAGCAACATTGACAGTCAAATCAATCCTACATCTGTTACTAAAACTATAGGTTAAACAATGGCACTACTGCCTGTAACTCCACCAGCTGGCATAGTCAAAAACGGAACTGACTATGCTAATAAAGGTCGTTGGGTTGACGGCAATCTTGTGCGTTTTGAAAACGGATTTCTCAAACCTATTGGTGGTTGGACTAAACTAAGAAACACAGCATTAACTGGTGAGGCTATAGGTATGTATGCCTATAAAGATAATCTTGGTGAATCTATACTAGCTGTAGGTACAAGACAAAAAGTTTATGTCTTATACGACAATACTTGGACCGATATAACACCAACAGGCTTTGTAAGTGACGCTGACAACGATCCTCTTGGTTATGGTGCATACCACTATAACGTAGAAGATTATGGCGATGCTAGAAGCCAATCTGGACTACCTCTTGCTTCAGGTCATTTCTCCTTTGATAACTGGGGTGAGGATTTAGTCTTTTGTTTTTCTGGTGACGGTAAAATCTACAAATGGAGGCCTGTTTCAGGCGGTACAGCAGATACCATTGCCACAGTCGTAACAAACGCTCCTACAGGCTGTCAGGCTGTCCTAGTGACTAATGAAAGGCATTTAGTTGCTATTGGTTCTGGTGGCGACCCAAGAAAGGTATCTTGGAGTGATAGAGAAGATAGAAATACTTGGACATCTAAAGCTACGAATACAGCAGGTGATGTGCAAATACCTACAGGTGGTCGTGCATTATTGGGCGTTAAATATCAAAACGATGTCATAGTCTTTAGTGATACTGGTATAGATAGAATGAGCTATGTAGGCTCACCTTTTGTTTATGGTATCGCAGCAGCAGGCGCAAACTGTAAATCTGTAAGTAGAAGATCAGTCGTGCAGACAGGAAACTTTCTTGCGTGGATGGGTGAAAACTCATTCTTTGTTTACGATGGTGCTGTTAGAGAAATCAAATGCGATGTGCATGATTATGTGTATGACAATCTAAACATACAAGGCAGGCAATCATGTTGGGGTGGACATAACTCTAACTTCAACGAAATATGGTGGGGTTTTCCTGTAGGTGATGGACAATACACACCAAACAAATATGTAATTTGGAATTACTTAGAAAACACTTGGTCTATAGGTTCTTTAGATAGGGGTTGTTGGATTGACCAAGGTGCGTTTAATTATCCTATTGCTGGTGATTCAAGTGGTTTTATATACGAACACGAATCAACCACATTATCTAATTCACCAAACTTAAATAGTGATGCACCTTTTTGTACAAGTGGTCCAATAGAGTTAGGTAATGGTGATAACTATGTGCAATGTAATCAGATTATCCCAGATGAAGAAGCAAATACATTACCAGGTGTAACAATAAGTTTTAAAGGTAAGTTTACCCCATTAGGTAGCGAAACAGACTTTGGTAGTTTTACCTTTGAAAATGACGGATATACTGATGCTAGGTTTACAGCAAGACAAGTACAAATGACCGTAACAGGTAGCACAAATCAAGACTTCCAAGTTGGCAATATAAGATTAAATGTAAGAACTAGAGGTAAAAGATAATGGATTTATCCTCACAAAGACAGTATATACAAAGAGCTGAAACAGCGCATGAAACACTTACCACTACAGATTTAACAACATTATATACATCCCCAAGTGGTGATGATTTTACTTTTGCAATCATTGAATCTATTTTGGTTTGTGACCATGATAATCAACAAACCAATATAACAGTTACTGTAACGCATGAGGCTACTACTTATACCTTATTTAAAGAATTTACTA
>Ga0208644_1003069_pt1 | contig 13067 bp, 10 predicted proteins | sample VirMetDEL_Nov_18_FD_184517 | JGI IMG/M metagenome (GOLD analysis project Ga0208644, IMG submission 184517) | Aqueous microbial communities from the Delaware River and Bay under freshwater to marine salinity gradient to study organic matter... | ecosystem: Environmental > Aquatic > Marine >... | reverse complement strand
AAACAAATAACAGATGAGGCAAAATCCGAGTTGGATTTCTGATTTTAATTGGTGTGTTGACAATGACTGGCAAGTGTATATTATACCAGGTACTTATAAAGATCACAGGATTGCTATTCGTAAGGGTGGTATATCAGCGCACGGTAAGGATTATTATAGAGATATATATGGGGCGGAATATTATAGCAATGAAATCGTTGGCAGTAAAACTTACAAGACACAAAAGGATGCAATGGAAGGGCTTAAAAATGTTTACAAGCAATTAAGAAATAAATATGGCAATAACATTTAGATCATATCAACAGGAAATTATAGATAAGTCAGTAAATATTCTTTACAATTACAAGTTATTGTATTTGGCAATGGAAGTTAGAACTGGTAAAACTCTTACGTCTTTGGGTGTTTGCAACAAACTACCTGTCAATAATGTTTTATTTATCACAAAAAAGAAAGCCATATCATCCATTGAAGCCGACTACAATTTGCTTGCCCCGGATTTTTATCTGGAAGTAATTAACTACGAAAGTTTACATAAAATAAAAAAAAGAGGGTGGGATGTAATTATAGCTGATGAATCTCATAGTATGGGTGCTTTTCCCAAGCCAAGTAAAAGAGCTAAACAAGTAAAAGAGTTGTTGCAGATAAATAGTCCTTTTTATATATTATTATCTGGTACGCCAACACCTGAATCTTATTCTCAAATGTTTCATCAAGTATATGGACACCCCAATAATCCGTTCAAAAATTTTGTAAACTTTTACAAGTTTGCTAGGATATACGTAAACTTACGTGTAAAATATTTACACGGATATACAACCAATGATTATTCTTTTGGTAAAACTACCATACTAGAAGCCATGAAGCCCTATACCATTTCATACACACAAAAGCAAGCGGGCTATAAAGTCGAGACCAAGGAAATAATATTAACGGTGCCGATGTCTAAGCAAACCTACAAGCTTTGCAATACATTAAAAAAAGATTTAGTAATACAAGGCAAGGATCAAGTCATACTAGCTGACACTGGAGTCAAGCTAATGAGTAAGTTGCACCAATTGTATTCAGGCACAGTAAAGTTTGAAAGTGGTAAGTCTATGGTGATAGATTCAAGTAAAGCAAAGTTTATTAAGAAAAAATTTGCAGGTAAAAAGATTGGAATCTTTTACAAATTTACAGCAGAGCTAAAGGCCTTAAAAGAAGAATTTGGCGATGACCTGTGTACTGAGCTTGAAGAATTTCAAAACACAAACAAGCATATCGCATTACAAATCGTTAGTGGTAGGGAAGGTATTAGCTTAAAGCAAGCCGACTGTCTTGTGTATTATAATATAGATTTCAGCGCCACATCTTACTGGCAATCAAGAGATAGGATGACCACCAAAGATAGATTGAAGAATGATATATATTGGATCTTTAGTAAAGATGGAATAGAGCGACAAATTTATAAAGCGGTTACTAAAAAGAAAGACTACACCCTACAACATTTCAAATCAGATTTCTTATCTTTATAGTATGACTGAACAGCAGATTCAAGCAAAGAGAATTAAGCAGTTAGAGTCAGCTGGTTACTACGTAATCAAGTTAATCAAGACAAATAAAAATGGCATACCTGACGTGATAGCTATTCCGCCGGGAGTGGATGTTATTTTTTCTGAAATAAAAAAACCCAATGGTAAAGTATCAAAGCTGCAAGAATATAGATTAAAAGAATTACAGGAATATGGGTTTACAGTCGAAGTATATAGAGGAGAAGAACGTTGAGGTAGAAGATTTATTTATTGAAAGCATCAGAAGTTTCGGAATCAAACGAGCTATATCTATTTCAAAATATTTAGAGCAGTTAATTCATCAGGTAGAGGTAAACGAACAAGAGCAAATTGTTGCTGGTGCTTTAAATATAAAATCAGAGGTAGTATATTTTGAGGTAGAATTTTTGAAATATCTAACTAATTCATTAATTTTAATAGACATTCGTGAGATAGATGTAAATGATTATTTAGATTACATGAATGCTGGCTACTATTTGATGTATGAGAAAAGCAACCAAACGTTTTAAGATTCTAGATATTTATAAAGAGGATCCCAAAACACCCCTTGTAAATATATGTGCGTTAACAAACAGCACTGAACTCTATGTTAGAAGTGTTATCGCAGACTATCACACACAATTAGTTTCATATTATGATGTACATATGGCTCCAAGTCTTAGCGATGATAATACCTTTTATCTTTTTACAGAAAATGGTGAAGAAAAAAAATTCAAAATCCAGCAACAAGTAGTTTATTCAGAAGAAATATTTACTCAATTAGAGAAGTTTTACCTACAAACTAACCTAGGCATAAAAGATTTTGCACAATTTCTTTAAATTTTTTGTGTATTTATTAAAATATTTTATTAACTTACAGTAGAACTAACTAAACTTCATCTGGGAATACAATATTATATTATGGATATAGAGTAAATGAGCGTAAAAAATTCATCAGGCGTTAACTTTGTTTACATCAATAGATTGATGGATGAAATTCACGACCGATCAGATGAAATTTACGAAGCACTTGCCGATCAAGATTACCCTAACTTAGACCGTAGTATTAACTCTTTAATTCAACTACTCAAACAAACCCAATTAAATTACCAGGATGAAATCTAAACGTGCTAAAACCTATGGTAGAAGGCTACGCCTTTCCCCGCAGGAAGAAGAGTTGATACTTGAGTATCGCTCCAACTCATTTACAAATGTAAATGAAAACGAAAATTCAGAACTACTTAAACATTTAAATGAAAGAGGTATAGATCCTGACTCTGTTGTAAGTGTAAAGCACTGGCAAAGCGCATCTGGAGAGTATAGATTTTCTATTGTAACTAAAGAAGATTACGGTTTAGACGAAGGTCAGATGATGAAAAATGTAAATAAATTTATTCATGATCATGCGCCCACATATAAAAGCATAAAGAGGTCAAAAAGCAAAGATCCACACTTACTTGTAATAAATCCAGCTGACATTCACATTGGCAAGTATGCGCAAGAAGTTGAAACAGGAGAAGAATACAACACTGATGTAGCTTGCGATAGAGTTATTGAAGGTATAAAAGGTTTGCTTACTAAATCCATCGGATTTGATATAGATAAAATATTATTCTGTATAGGTAACGACGTACTGCACGTAGACAATGTTTACAATACTACAACTAAAGGGACAAGACAAGATACAGATGGTAAGTGGTGGGAGCATTATGAAATAGCATTAAAGCTTTATGTCAAGTGTATTGAAATGCTTAGAGCTGTAGCTCCTGTTGACGTGGTTCATAGCATGAGCAACCACGACTATCAATCTGGATTTCATCTAGCTCACACATTGCAAGCATGGTTTAGAAAAGCCAAGGATATAACGTTTGATATAACAGTAAACCACAGGAAGTATTATCAGTACGGTAATTCTTTGATTGGATTAGAGCACGGAGATGGCGCTAAGCTATCTGATCTACCTTTGTTAATGGCTCAAGAAAAACCTATGATGTGGGCAAGAGCAAAAAGAAGATATTGGTACTTACACCATTTACACCACAAAGTAAAACACAAATGGTTAGACGGAAAAGATTTTGTTGGGGTGACTGTAGAGTACTTAAGAAGTCCTTCATCTGCGGACAGCTGGCACAACCGAAAGGGATATACTGGATCTCCTAAAGCTGTTGAGGGGTTTGTGCATCATTTAAACCATGGTCAAGTAGCTAGACTTACTCATTACTTTCACTAACCTCAACCGGTTTATTTTTTGTAGAATATCTTTTAAATAGTTTCAAGAAGGCTTCATTGAATTTATCTACTATTTTATCTTCAGCTGCCTCAATTGTTTTAATTCTATCAAAATCAGTTTGAGTTCCGCCTTCTTTATCTATTTTTTCTCTAACTATTTTTTTAAGTTCTCTAAATTTTATAAGCTCTTTATCTAAGTCTTTACTTAAATTTAATAATGCAGATGCTTTCCCATAAACTGTTTTAGGAAAATGAAACTCACCCTCACCTTTTAAAATATCTTTAAATTCTTCATTCAAAGATTTCAAATATTCTTTCCTTTCATAGTAAGTAGATATGTCTGCGTACCTAGAATTTTCACCAACAAATCTTTTACCTAATTGACCAACGATTGGAATGTCTTTCCAGTCAAATTCTTTTTTAGGTTTCTTTTCAATAAAGGTTTCATAAGCTTGCGCCCCACTATCTAATGTAGAGGTTGTCATGTCATATATAACTCCAAGGTATTGTTTCATCAAATAATCAATAGAATCAGGATTTACATCAATTACCCCTGACCTTCTTTTACTCCCGCCTGTTGCTTCATTTGCTGCTTGAGCAAGAAACGTACTTATTTCATTTGCAACCCCTGGTTTGTACTTGCCTAAATACGCATCAGATATTTGCTGGCCTGGGTAAGCTTCTTTGTATATTTGTGAACCAAAATAATTTTCATTTACAGCTAATTCCGCTAGAGGCCTTGCGGCTGAGGGAACAAAATTTATTCCGAAAGACCTTAAGTCTTTACTATTATTAAAACTTAATGGAGAAAAAGCTTCTAGCATTCCCACTCCCACATTGCTAGCGCCTTCACCCACTGTTCTTTTGCCGGTTACTCCATCTCCAATCGCAGTTCCTATATTATGAAACACATTATATCCGTAAGGTAAAGGTATTTTTACATACTTACCTTTTTGATTTGGCAGCATAATAATCATGTTTCGGGTTTTTACGTAGTCTGGTATTTTTTCATAATAGCTAACACCATCTTCATCTTCTTCGTCGTTATATCCATTTAGCATTGCTACCATCATAGAAAAATTTGTTAGCATAAATGCTAGTTTTTGAGCGGGATTGAAATCTCTATCTTTCTGACCAGCCCATTCTAATACCTTACTGCCCTTGCCTGGTTGAGTTTTTGTAAGTTTTGTTACTGCCTGTGCAAACCTAACTGTACCACCCACACTAGCATTAAAAAATAAATACAAAGCTCTTGGTGTCGCTTCGCTCCCGCTTTTGTTGAAGTTTACTGTTAAGTTTTTTGCAAGTTGGGCAGCTTCAGCGCTACTCATCCCTCTCTGCCTTGCTTCTATAAACGCTGCCATTCTTGTAGAATTCTCTGCAGCTATATTTGCTGCATTAATAATTGAAGATAAGCCTCTTGAAAATCTTTTGAAAGTAGTTGGTTTTGAAACCGCATCAATATCTGCTTTTAATTGGTCTATGCTTTTAGAATAACCATACCCTGTCTGACCTCCATTATCTAAAAACTCTCTGTAATATTTTGCATACTCTGGATTATATCCTTTGTCTTTAAGTTCTTGATCAGAAAGTAAATTTCCTTTTTCGTCAGTCATCTTGCCTTGATTGTATGCGTAGATAGTTTTAGGCATTTGTAATGATACTTTAGCTATTTTACCTACTGCCCTACCCATATCCTTACTAAACAAAGGAGCGTCTAATTCAGCCATAGCGTTAAGTAGTCCGGTTTGAAAATCCCTCATGTAATTTACAGCAATAAACGCAGGAGACAGCGTTGTATATACTTTTCTCATAGTGTTCATTATCCCCCTATTAATTGCTGCAAATTTTGATATTTGCTGTATATTGTTTGGCATACCTACGTTTATAGCTTGTTGCATTGAATCATGAGTAAATTTTATAAAATAATCCTTACCACCTTTAACAACTCTTATATAATTCAAGTTTTCTTTCATGTCTTTTTCTGACACAGCCCTATCTACCACCTTCCCATCTTTATTTATAGATTTATAGGTATCAGGTTTATCCTCGGTGTATACATTATATAAATCATTATCTGGATTTTCAATCAACATGTCTAGCAGGTTAACCAGTACATTGTTTTTGCCACCTCTCATAATAGCTCGCTCTCTTGCTTTCATTATATTCGCAAGAGGACTAGCGGCTTTTGTTTTTCTACCTGTAGCTGTTTTTACTTCTTTCCCTCTAACTGGGAGCGTTCTTCCCCCTTCACCCATATTGGTTTGTTTTGATCTATCTACATCCAGCTGATCGAAACCTGTTAATGGTACGTAGTTTTGATACTCATTATTTAATAAATTATCATACTCAGTTTGAGATAATAAATCTTCGTTCTTTAAAATATCTAATGTCTCTTTAGTCTTTTCATATATAAAATCAGCGGCTTGCTCAAGGTCTTGCGTCAACCCTTCGTTTTCAAATTTGTCTAAAATTTGTTGAGCTTCAGTATCAGTCATGCCTGATCCCGCATCATTTTCTCCGTCAGTTGCTTTACGAATATGCTCGTTTCTTTCTACTGCATGTTTTGCATACAGGTACTCATCAAGGGTTTCTCTGTCTATATTTTTTTTACTAAGCTTATCAAAGAAATTAAACATCTCTGTATTAAAGTTGTCAATCTTATTTCTTATTTTACCATAGACTAAATCCTCTGCTATATCAAAGTTTTTATCAATTGACATTTTTCTACCCAGTTTCTTTTCGATAGCTTTCTGTAGGTTTCTTATTGGCCTATACTTGTCGTAAAATTTAGTTAGCAATTTGTCTTTAGAAAGACCGATTTTATCAAAGAAATCTAAAAGAGCCTGACCTTTATTTGTTATATAATTTGTAATAGTTTGACTTGAACTTGGCGCCATGCTTGATTCTGAATCTGATTGTGGCTCGGTTTCTAAATCTTCTTCGAGCTGCTGTTCTGCCTCAGTGTCTTGTTCTGATTGAGCTTCTTGTTCTGTATCCACTTCACCTCTTTCTACAGCTTCCATTTGCTCAATTTCTTTTGCTTGTCTTTCAGTTTCTGATTTAGGTTGAGTAATCATATCTTTACCTGCAACCCCTCTAATGTTTCTAGCTGTAGGTTTTAATCCTGTCAGCTCTTGAAACTTTTGTTCTAACGCAACTCTCTGCTCATTTGTTTGTGTCCTAGTTCTTGCTGGTGCTTTTCTACTAGGATTACTTTTAATAAATTCAATCAGCATATCTTCTGTGATTTCCTGATTATAATCTTGACTAAGCTCTTGAGCTATTACATCAAGCCCGGCTGCGTCTGCCTTGAACCACCTACGCTTCATTGTAGGTGTTTTAAAGTTAGGATCACCAAATCTATCAAAATCTGTTTCTTTTATTGATCTTAATCTAAAATCAGCCTCCCATGGAGCTTCAAGTTCTGTATCGCCTTTTTTTGTTTTAGGTGTTTTCTGTAATTGGTTAGCTATTTCAACTGGGTTCTGGCTATTTTCTATAATAAAATCAACAGCTTGCTCGCCTTCTATTTCTCCTTCACTAACCATAGTTTCCACGTTAGAATCAACTCCAGTGAACTCTATCGCTTCCATATATTCATTAAATAACTTTTGAGTGGCTTTTCGTTTTGCTCCTGTTTTTTTATTGGTTGCAACAACTTCACCCTCTACCAATTCTAATTCTACATTAGGATTAGATGATTGAAATACTCCGGTAAACCCTTGGTCTTCAAACTTTAATTGATTGATTCGTTTTCGTGCTGCTTTCTTGTCTGCAACTTCTTCGTTTACAACTTTACCACCCTGGTTGTATGATATTGAAATTGGTCTTCCAGCTACATCATTAATTCGGAAATCTGTTTTTACCTCCTCCTGCGTTGTCTGGTCGGTTTCACTTTCGGTTTGGGTGTCAGTCTCGCTGGCAGGCTGCTGTATGTCACTGGATACTCCTTCAGCCACTTCTTCAGTAACTGTGGATTCGTCTTGGCTAGTTTCCGCCACTGTGCTTTGCTTCGTACTGGCATCTTCTTGGTTTTTATATTCTTGTTCTACTTCTTGCTTATCTTTTTTAGCTAATAGTTCTATTTGACTATCAACCGCGCTAATTTTTTTGTCTATATCTTCTTTCAATGGGCCTTCCAATCCTTTTCTTTGCTCCATTAACTTTCTGCGTCTGTTTAGTAAATCAGCCATTGGCTCTTTATTTTCAGCCATTTGAACAGTGCCTTGCGTTTGATTGTTGGCAGCATTCATATTATAAATTTCATTAAAAACATTTTCTGCTTGATTCTCTTCAAGCAATCCTTCTTTTCTCAAAGATTCTAAACGCTTTTTTATATCTTCTTGTGTAAAGTTTTGTGATATGTAATCTATGGTTTGAGCTCGGTCTTTTCTACTTAACAACTGTTTACCACCCAATCCTGTGGTTGCGCCCACCGTCAATAGCATGACTTCTTCTATCTCTCCACGCCTAACTTTAGCGTCTCTAACTTCAGAGCCTACATATTCGTTCATTAAATAATTAACACCCTTTTCAGAAAGATATACAGGTATTTCTTCTATAAATACTTCTCTTAAATTTTCTTTAAGCAAGTCGTTTGCTTTTCTTTTCAACTCGGCACTGTTAAATTTTTTAGGATCTTTTATAATTAGATTGTAAAGTTGTTTTCTCACTCCCCCCAAACCAGTTAGTAATTTTTGGTTACTACCTGCTAGTCCTGCAAATAATCCGTCAAATGTGGATATGGTGTGACCAAACACCATGGCTCTTTCTAAAGCATCTTCTTCAGTAAATCCTTTTTTCATCAAATCATCTTTGATGCTTTGTACATTGTTCGTCATAGAAGCAGTGTATGAAGCTAGCCCCATCCCTACATAGCCAGCTTTTTTTCCTTTCATGCCCAGGGCTTGTAGCTTGTTGCTAAATCCTCTTCCACTTCTAATTAATCCATACATATACGCAATAGTTCCAGTTACTTTTGGTATAGCCGCTCTACCCACTGTTTCTGTTTCAATATCTGAATCAGGGATGTTTGCGGCATATCTTCGTATATTATCCATATCAACTGGAGAAATAATTCCCGTCATTTCTACCCCAGTTTTTTGATCATATACTACACTCTTTTCATCTACAAAATATAATTCTCCTTTATATTCAACAGGTTTTCCTTGAAGAACTAGTTTTCTTTCTACTTGACCTTCTTCCCCTCTTTTGTAGTCCTCCATATTATCTCTAATATTTTTACTAAGTCCCGCCCAAATGCCTTTGTTATCACCACCTAATACTGAAAAAAATTCATCTGCTAACTCAGGTATGTAGTTTATTATTCCATTGCCTAAATTTCCTAATCCATATATACCTTCCTTTAATACCTCACTGGTTTGTGATCCGAATTCATCAACTAAATTACCTCTAGCAGCATCATAAACTTTTTTCTTTTTTAAAATTTGTGCTGTCCCTCCAGCTGAAAGATGCTCTTTATAGTTGGGAAAGTATTCATCTAAATTCATCATTTGCCCAAGGTTGGTGTTAATGATTGAATCATATTTATCTATTTCGGCTTGAAGTGTTTTGTATTCTGCCGGATCTTCTGTCTTTCTTAGTTGTGCTTCTAAATAAGATTTATCTTTAAGAAGAGATTCGAGTTTATTTTTTTTAAACAACATCGCTCTTTGATACTGCTCTTCTTCTCTTTTTGCTTTTCTTTGAACCTCATTGGCTTTGATTTGATTTTCCTCACCAAAAAACCTGCCAATACCAAAGTTATCAAGCTTTCTTACTAATTTATAAGTAAAGTCTTCCGGTCTATAATTTTTTCTTACAAAATCAATATATTCTTTTTTATCTACACCCATTCTTTTAAGGGTGTTGTCGTCTATATCTGCACCATATTGAGCTATTAATTCATCCAGGTTTTCTTCAGAAGCATCTAAGCCCAAAGGTGTTACGTAATTTAACGTAGGTGAATTTATATCTATTTGCTTACCTCTTGATATATCTTTGTCTTCTATCAAACTTTCTGCTAGTTGATATATTTTTGTGCCGGGAGCATGAAATACTCCGTTTAAAGTTACACCATCCTCTGTGAAATTTTCTTCAATAAGTTCTACAGCGGTTTTACCTACACCTATGTTTGAAACATCAACGCCTTGAAACTGAACATCAGTCATGTCGTTTATTGGGGTTACACTACCATTTAAAACTGCAGTGGCAAAACTATTCTTTTGGTTAGGCGTTAAATTATAGTATCCTTGTTGATACAAAATATTATTTTGATTGGAGGCTTGATTTGAAAGCACACCTTTAGATGCTTCATCATCTGATAATGGAATTATATTTTCAGTTACATTGAGAGCTGTAACTTCTTCAACTTCTGGAGTTGGAAGAACTGAAGATGCCGATTGCCCAGCGGCGATTCGATCTTCCTGTGTAGACAATTCCGTAACTTCCTCTTCTGAAATAAAATCGGATTCGTCTTTTTTTTTTAAACCTAAATTGTTTGACCAAGTTGAAAAATCACTAGTTGTTAATTGTTGACGTGTCAGATATTCATGAACATTGGCTTGCACTTCTTCATTTGATTGAAAGTTGGCGTTCCATGCTTCAAAATCATTTGTAGTTAACCCTGCTTGGGTTAAGTTATTCCATATATTTTTTAATATTTGTTCGCTCATTATCCGAATCCTTGATCACCAGAGCCTCCGCCACTTGCAGGTGGCTTAGCGGTTTTTGACCTTTTAATTTCATCTTGAATTAATTTTAAAAGTCCAGCGCCACCTAATTCTACCGGATCACCTAAATTTACAGTTGTATTATTAGGTAGTTTTAATATTAAATTTTGTCCTGAAACCTCAACTCCAACTCCACTTTGGCCGATAAGAGCATCATTGATACTTCTTGCAATTGCTTTTTGCACTGTGCCTTCTCTTGCTTCGGGAAGTATTTTACCTAGCGCAGTTAAGCTATCACTAACAGTAGTAAGCACATCCTCTGGGAACACAAAGTCATCAGAAGTTCTTAATTCTGTAATATCATAATCATCGTTTCTACCAAATTGAAGTCTAAAATTCTTTTTACCCTGTTCATCTAAGTTAGCTAAATATTTGTTTTTAATTTTATCAAGCTCATCTTTATCTAATTGTCCGGTAATTATTGGAAGTAATCTATCTATAATTTGCTCAGGAGTTTTAGTACTAGCTGCACCTGTTGTATCTAAATCTTGCCATGTAATTTTTTGTGTTGCTGTACCTCCCACTTTTATCCTGATACCATCGGCATCGGATTCAAATGCAGTAATTTCAGGATAGTTTTGAAATAAAAATTGTTTTGCTCTATCTCGTTTTACTTTGTTATTAGATAAAATATCTCCTAAATAACCATATACATTTTGTATTTTTTGTATTCTGGAATCATTTGCTCTATCAGTCTGTGTTTTAGTTCCACCTGGTGATTCAATGTAATCTAGCTGTACACTAATAGCCTCTTCTAATATTTCTTTTGCACGACCTCTATGTTTTTCAAGAGATTCTTTATCCGGCTGTAGCATTCCGTTTGAATCTGCTTTTACCAGTATGGTGTTGTCATCTACCTTAGATGGATCTTGGGTTAGTTCGTATCCGTTTTGGGTTAAGATACTTAAAAAGTCTCTACCAGTCCCTTGATTCAAAACACCGTCAATGTATGTATTTCTTGCTTTTTGAAAATCAGGTTGACGGGTGATGTCTTCTATTGTCATGCTTGGATAAGCTTTCTTATATTTTCCTAAAGTTGAAGCAAATTGTTTGCTTCCATCCATGATGTCGTAATTTTTAGGAATATCTTTTTGTCTTGCATTCATGTTGGTAAATCCAACTAGCTTTCCATCACCTGTTTGTGAATACAATCTTCCGTCAGTGTTGATTACTAATCTACTGTTTTGTATATCTGTTGCAGCTTGCAATCCATCAAAACTTAATAATCCTAATTTAGAAACATCTCCGGCTTCTGCAGCTTTTATAGCTTCAGCGTAATCAGTATTAAATGTTTTAGCTGCTTCTTGAAAAGAATTCCAGTCGTCCTGTAATAATTGTGAGCTTCTAGTGTATGCGTTTGGATCAAGCTTGCCTTGCTTTAACAACTTGTTTTGCATTAACATATAATCTTTTACTTGTGTGCTTCCGTCTAACACATATGCATTAAAAGTGTTGTTGCCTCCAGCTTGATAATCCCTTAAGTCTGTTAGTAGTTCGTCAGTCTTAGTTTGGATTTCATTTCTTTTGTTTTGTCTTTCTTTGTCTACAGTTTGTAATCTATCTACAATGTCCCCTGTAATCTTTGCCCAGTCAACAGGAACAAATGCTTCACCGGAATCAAACATTCCTGTAAATCTGTTGCCCCTAGGGTTGTAATAAGTTCTATTATCTTTTGCCATGTTAAATTTGTTCGTCAGCTACAACATCACCCAAGCTTTCAAAATAATCCGCCATCAATGTATTATCTGGATCACCCAACATATCAGTCAAATCTTCTATAGACTCAGACCTGGTATTCAAATAATCTACAAACCCCTCTTTGTCAAAAGCGTCGGGTGCATTTGTATCTGATACATATGTATCTACAGCTCTATTGAATCTTCTTTTTTCTCCTCCATATAAATCACTCATACCCAATATCTCACCGCCTAATGCAGCGGCAGAAGCTCCTGCTCCAGCAATTGCAGATGCCTGTTGTCTAGCGCCAGCTGCAGCTCTTTGCCTTGCTGCTGTCCCAGTCGCTGTAAGCATTTGTAATTCTAAATCTTGTTTAGCTTGTTCGGCTTTTACAATTTCATCTTCACGAGCTTGAAGTTGTTTTTCAATTGCGCCTCTTTGTTTCTCTTCTTGTGTTAATATTTGCTCTCCAATTGTTGGAACCGCACCTAACACAGCTCTTTGACCAGAGCCTCTCACTGCGTCAAGTAGTTGTTTTCTTTGTCTTAAAGAATCTTTTTGTATTTGATCAATAGAAATTGCGGGTATGCCTTTTTCAAGAGCAGGTATCTTACTTATGTTATCTCTAGCTTGTGCGACAGCAAGAGCCGCTTCTTCATTAGCTCTTTGCACTGCAGCTTTAGCTGAAGCTGCTTGAGATAAAGAACCAGCTATTCCAAAAAGCGCACCTACTGCACCTGATATTGCCCCTAGAGATGCACCTGCTGTATCCCCTACTTCTTCCTCCATATTGATAAATTTATAAATTTAACAACAAAGATACAAATTTTAAGGGTAACTTTTAAACATACTGCTTTTCACAGCAAATAGTTCTGTTGGTGTGGTGTCGCTATTTGTTAAT
>Ga0208644_1003067_pt1 | contig 13072 bp, 14 predicted proteins | sample VirMetDEL_Nov_18_FD_184517 | JGI IMG/M metagenome (GOLD analysis project Ga0208644, IMG submission 184517) | Aqueous microbial communities from the Delaware River and Bay under freshwater to marine salinity gradient to study organic matter... | ecosystem: Environmental > Aquatic > Marine >... | reverse complement strand
TATTGCGTGCTGTGCGTGACTGTGATGCTGGTTGGAACAATGCCCTGCAGATCTGCAGGCAAGTCGCCGTGCTCGTTGTCGTACGTGGTGCCATCCTGCACCCGATCGGCATCTGCAACCATCTTGAACACAGTGGTGCCGAGGTGATTGAAACATCCAGCGTGTCCAACGGTCAGGTTGCCGCCGTCTCTGCGGCTGTAGACTGTCGTTGCATAGTCCGGCGTCGGCGTTGCGTTCTGTGGCCGATAGAATGACCCGCCGTTCACCTGCGGCAAATAATCCGTGGCAGACAGCGTCCAGTTGATTCCGATATAGGCCATTTCCTCCCGCCAGATGTGATACAGGGTGACCGTCAGTGTGCGGTCTTCTGCAGGCACCTGACAACCGCCGAATGCTAGCGTGCTCGATGGCGGATCTGTCGGAGCAGGCGGGCTTGTGGCCGGTTCTGTCGGCTCGCCAATTGTGCAATTATCCGCCACCAATTCCCACGGGTCGCCGTTGTCACTGCTCCATGTGCTACTGCCTTCGCCCGGCTCTGGACTGCCTGCAATCGTGCGTGTGAATTGCCACGTCAGGCTGCCGCTGTCGGTGGAGAATGTTCCGTCCGTACTAACTGCTTTGCCCATTACTGCGGTGCCATCGTCTGGCGTGTAGGTGTACGTGTCGGTGCTTGGTGCGTAGCCCACGGAAACATCCAGCCCGGATATCTGCACGCTCGATGTTTTGATCGGCGCACGCGCCTGGAATATTGCACCGGATGGAATCCACGACGTACTGTAATCACTCGCCTGATGGCTGCCGCTTGTGTCCTCGTCAACCCCGATGCTAATCGGCACGTACTTTGTTTCAGTCTGCCCGTCGTCCGGATCTGCCACCACTTCCAGCCACACGTCAAGGTCAATCAAGTCGCCGTCGGTGAACTGAAAATTCCAGTTGTTGAACAGGTAGCCAATCGCAGACCATTGAGCAGTTGCCGACGGAAACAGCAGGCTGTATCGCAGCAAGGAACCATCAGAGCGATATGGCGGCACTCCAATCGTAGATTCGAAATGGTCGTTGAAATCTTCACGGTCGTAAATGTCGCCGTACGCGCTGCCGTTTTTTCTAATCTGGATGTATCGCGGCCGAATGCCGTACACGCTTGGCAGTGGCGGCCTGTACAAATAGCCGGTCCATTCGTAGCCCGCCGCCTGTTGCCACATGTGGTAGTAGGCATTGCTCACGCCGGTGGTTACGCTAAACGCATACGGGTCTGAATTGTCGACGTGGCTATTTCCGCTGATCGGCAATAGCTCATCACTGGCAAACAACTGCTGGCTGGATTGTTGCGCCCGCAGTGTGTCCAGCCCCGTTGGCGTTCGCCAGTAGTCAAAATTGCCGCCGTTGCCGCTGGTCTCATCAAGCGTCAGTCTGATCGGCTGCAGAATCTTTGACTGCCTGCCCGTTGCGCTAGCCGGGATCTCCAGCGTGTACGTGAGGCAGTTCAGCAACTGCCCGCCGTAGTAGTTCGTGCTTGTCGAGAAGTTGCGTGCAACCTCCGTGTACAACTGCTTGCTTGTGTATGTGGCATTGCTCAGGCTGTTGTAGTCTGCAATCGCCGTCGCGTGCATGTATCGCCGAATGAAACCCACGTATGGAATCGGCGGCTCACACAAACAGCACCTGCCCAGCATTGTCATGTGCCGCCCCTATTCGCAGTCTGCCGCTGTCGGTTGCCACTCGCCATCAATCCAGCCTACGCGCATAATCTGTCCAGACTTGAAGTTCAGATTTTCGAAGCGATTTACCACTTCGACGTTTCGCCCGGAGTCTTCGTAATCGCCGCTGGAGTTCTTCTGCCAGACAGACAGCGTTGCCGTGCCCGGGCTGCTCGCAAATGATGTTGCCGCGTCGAGGTCGCCGTCAAGCTTGCCCTGCAGTTGCAACGGCTCCACTGCCTGCGGGCCAGTGAACCGTGCGAGAATCGCTGCCACCGCCTGCGCGAGTTGATTCAGCGCGGCAGCGGTAAGCACCTGCCCGCGTTGAAATGTCGGCGGGTTGCGGTCGCCGATTGTCATACGGTCGCACTCCACAGCAAATTGAAATCAAAGGTCTTATACAGTGTTGCAGAGCCACGGGCTACGATTACCTTGTCATAGGCTCCCGTGTCTTCTCGCCACTGATGATTCCAGCCGTAGATTGTTCCGCCAGATGTTGCACCGTCTGCAACTGCCACCAGATTCTTTTGAGCCATTTCAGTAAACCGCAGCGAGAGTCTGCGGGTGCCCGTCTGTAACTGCATGTCAATTGTTGTCTCGTCGTCCATCCCTTCAAGCAGCAGCGTTTCTGGTGCGAAGTATTGCGGGCTGCCAGGTAGCCTGCACGTCACGCTATTGACGCAGCCTTTGGCGTTGCCAATCGTAACCCACGGAACCTGCCGCACCTGCGACCACTCTACGGTGTGCGTCGTGATTGCCTGCGGTGCAATGGCACTGATGTCTGGCGGCAGCACCTGACCGTCTGACTGCCATGCCATAGCGCGGCTGAGGATTTCCCGGAACTCAACATTGCTGGATTGGCTGTACTTGGCGAACGTCCCGGACGGCAGTGATTCCTGCTGATTTGGGTCTGACTGCTCAAGCTCATCTGCGGTCAGTGGCGTGTACCCGATCGTGATTTTGGCTATCGCGTCGTGCGTCAACTGCTGCGTGTTTGGGTCGGTGATTGTTGCCTGCGTTGGCTTGTTGACTATCCGATCAATCTGGAATGTATCCGCCAGCACTCCCGGCCAATCGCTCGAATATGACGCAGGCAACCCAAACGGTCCGGCGATGAAATGATGTCGCACGAACTGCCAGCGGTCCGCAAACGCTGTCAGAAACACGCGCTGAAAATTGAACTGCCCGGCACGGTTTCCGGACTCAATTGGTGAGTCTTCATGCTCTTCAAAATATGGGTATGTCATTGCTCACCTTATGACAGCATCGCGCCCATCATCGGGCGCGGCCTTTCCATGATGGTCAACTGCTGCTCTGCAAGTGCGGTCTGCTTCTGCTGCTCTGCTAGTTGTTGCGCGGCAAGCTCGGCAGAACGCTTCTGTAGGTTTTCCTGAATTCGCTGGAATGACTGTATGGCCGAACCACGCTGTGCAGCAAGGTCTTGCAGTGCCGTTGCTGCCTGCTCCATTGTATCGGCTGTGGTCGCCTGTGCGTCAATCTGGTCAACAGGCTGGTCAATCTCCATTCGCGGCACCAGCGAAACGCCAGCGGCTGTAGCAGGCTTTGTTGGTGGCATTGCCGCCGCCGCCCGCCCTGCTGCGTCCGCCCGCTGCTGGACTCGGATTGCTTGCCCGGTGAACATCTCCGTGCGGGCTTGCTCCATTGCTGCCGCCGCTGCCGCCATCGTTGCTGATTCGCGTTTTGCGAATGACTGAAACTCCTGAAACTGCCCCTGATCGCTCCCAAGTAGCCCGAACGTTACTTTGTTTGCAATCTTGCTGTCGGCTGTTAGCAGGTTGTCGAATGCTATTTTGATGTTAGATGTGATGTAATCAAACGCGGCCTCAGCCCATCCCACGATGTCGTCAAACATGCCTTGGAACACGTTGCCAATATTGCCCGCAATCACCGTGCTGAACGTTGCGAAGTCTGCAATCTTGTCTTGCACTTGCACAAATGCGTCAACGCCATCTGTGACGAACGTTCTGAGTTCGCCGCCAATGCCCTTCATTCCGCTGATTGCATCGCTGGTCCAGTCTAGCAACTGATACCCAATCGGCAGCATTTCAGTGGCGATCTCACGCACTAGCATTCCCAGTTCTTCGCTCACGTCTCCGGCTGCATTGCCGAACTGCACCATCGGGTCTGCCATCGCTTCAGCAGCGCCGCCGAATTCCTTTTTCAGCTCTGCGAGAATCAATTGCTGTGCGCCCATTGTGTCGCCAGCGTCAACCATTGCAGCAATCTGGTCTTTCTGCTGCTGCGTGAATGCCACGCCAACACGCTGCAATGCGGTCACGCCCTTAATTGGATCGTTCAGGGCTTTGCCGATCTGAACCACGCTGCTCTGCAGGTCCTGCCCCATAACGGCAGACAGGTCTTGTGCGGCTGTTGTGGCGTCTTTGAAGACGTCGCCTTTGATGTTGGTGAACGATGCTAGTACGCCCATCGCGGAGATGGTGGCCTCGTCGCCGTAGTTGGTCACCTGCTGCAGGTCTGCAGCCATCTGCTTCAGCTCATCGGCAGTAAACCCTGCTGCGTTGCCGGTCGCATTAAGCACGCTTTCCAGCTTGCGTTCGGCGGCCATCTGCTCGCCCGCTGCTTCGGCTGCGTTCTTTGCTGCCAGTCCCATTGCAGCGATGCCAACAATACCACGCATTGACGTAGCGGCCGCACCCATACGTCGCACGGCCCCGGCAGCCTTTCCGGCCATTGCCGTTAGCCTGCCCATTGCTGAGTTGGCTTTACTCGCGGCCGTCTCCACCTTGCCAATGCCGGAAGCGGAAAACAGCACCTGTGCTTCTTCAACGGTTGTTGCCACCGAGGCTTTCCTCTCGCCAAATGTCCTCCGGGCACCACATGCCACAGAAGACAAGCGCCTGATACATGGTCAGTTTGCCGATCTGGTCTGGCGTCCAACCGTGTTTTTCTGCCAGCCCGCGAAATATTTTCGCCCACGGAACCGTTCTGCGACTCGGCAGGTTCAGCCCGGTGTCTCCGTCGGCGCTTTTGAGTTTCCCAAAATGTCCTTTTCTTCGGCTCTGTGAATCGCCTGCACGACTGCGGCAACGTCTCCGAACCACGCGATAAAGTCACAACCCAACTGGACAGCCTGCTCTGCTGTTGCGTTCGGTGGAAACTCATCAGGGTGATTGACTGACAACGCCTGCCAGACCGACCACGCCAGCCCCCGGAAGGAATGGTCGAATCGGTCTTCGTCTTGCATCGTTGCAATCTGCGGCCGTGCTGCCACTTCCGCTGCAACCTTGATTGCCGCCTCGCGTACACGCGGATTGGAAATCTTGTCAATGCCCTCAAACGCCGAGCCAGGCCGCTGCAGGATTGCAGATTCCTTCGCCGCGTAGTTCTCCAAGATTCGCACAGCAAGGCTGTACGTTCTGCCGTCTTTGGTCAACTGTACGGTTCGCCGTCCGCACAGGTTGAAAATACCGTCCGCCATCGGTTGTGCCTTTCAGATCAGACAATTGAGAATGCAGTGCCAGACGATGCAGGAACACCCTGCCCGTCGAATGCGTAGTCAATCGCAACCGGATCACCGCTGTCGGCGTCAAATGTGATTGGCCCCACGTTTGTGATGACGATGGTTCCGCTGATGTAGTCGTCAGCGTCTGCGTGAAATTGTGCTGCAACCTCATCGCCACGCTTCAGCGGCTGCCCTTCGCCGTCATGCAGCATCACAGTAACACTGCCGCTCCACTCGCCAGCGCCCAGCGTTGTTTTGCGCCAGCCCCCGGTTGAGTTGCTGGCGAACTTGCCGGACGCACCGCCAATGGTCAACTCCCATTTCCCGGTGTGCACTTCTTCGGCTGGCGTGCCGCCGGTCTTGAATGTCATGTCTTTGCCGGTGAAAACATTGCCTGCTGCCATTGCTCAGATCCTTTCAGGGCTTTGCTGTTGCTGATGCATTCAGCCCCAGCTTGAGGCTGCTTGTTGTGGTTGCGACTCCCAGCACTGTGACGTAGTTGCCGCTTGTCAAATCTCCGACCGGGGCAATGCCTCCGGCTGTTGTGCTCACGCAGTACACTTCGCCTGCTGTCATGACTGCAGACAATGTCAGGCTGCCGTATTGTGCAACAATCAGCGGCTGCCCTGCAGCGGCTCCATGCGTTGCAATTCCGATTGCTGCTGATGCTGCTGCGGCGTCTGCGTCGGCGGGCTTGTACTTTCCGGAATCGGCAGCGTCGGCGTACACCGGCTGGCCTGCTGTGACTGTCGCACCGGCAATGCCTTGATACGTTTTCGTTGTCGTAGTCTTCAGCACGTCCGCTGCTGTGATCGTCAAATCTGCCATGTCACCCAACTCCCACGTGATTCATTCGCAGCGTCACGCTGTGCTGCCACAGCCCGGTTTGCTCGTCCTGGTTTCGTTCGATCATTCCATCTGGTCGGCAGTCTGTTACCTGCACACCTTCACTGCTGAATGACTGATCTGCCCAACTGCTGATGATTTGTTTTCCGATCGCCTCACTGCGGCCGTAATCCGCGCTAATCGCGGTTAGTTGTACGCCCGACTGGTACCCACGCGCTGAGTTCGTTCGCCAGTGCGGCTCCGTCGTGATTTCAAAAACCACGCAGTCGTCGAACTCGCCGTCATCGTCTTCATCTTCCGCGAACTCCTCCGACTGCTGCACAATCTCAGCGGCCACGCGGTCTGCAGGCACAAGCGCAGACAGTGCAGCCGTCTGGCTCCACCATTCGCACACTAGCCTGTCAATCCCCGTGTCCATGTCATGTGACCTTTGCTGTCCGTTTCGCGCCGCGTCGCATCTTCTTCAGTTCTGCCGCCATTAGTTTTGCCAGCATTCGCTTGTTGCGATTGTAGCTTGGTTTGAGAAATGGCCGCGCCGTGCCGTCTTTCCTGTACTCCCACATTGCCATGTACCGGGCAATTCGGACATCCACAAACGTCTTTGCCATCGGCTTGCGTTTGCCACCCAACAACGTCTTGCCGTGCACCTCCGCAGCCCTGATTGAGTTGCGGCCTGTGCCTGTTCTCATCTTCGGCGGTTCGCCGGGTTTGCTCGCTCCTTTATCGCCACCTGCCTGCAGGATCTTTGCCCCGGCAACCTCCCCTGCTATCCGCTCCTTTGTCAACGTGTCCGTGCGAATCACTCGCACGGTTGATTTCGTTCTTTGCTTGTATGCCCTCGTGATCTTTTTGCGTTGTGATTTGTACGTTCGCTTTGCTGTTTTCTTGACGCGCTTTGCGGCTTTCTTGACTGACTTGACTGCCGCTTTTCGCGTCCGCGTTACTGACCGTTTGACTGCCTTGACTTTCTTGGTGGCAGCCTTGACCGTCTTAGCTCTGAGTTTCTGATATGCTGTTTTCTTGCGTGGCATTGGATGCAATTCTCTGTGCTCGTCGCCTCACGTTTGCTGCAATCTTTGCGTCTCTCCTGGCTGGTATGTATTTCCTGCTGACTGTCTGCCGTGCAATTTCTTTCAGTCGCAGCGATGCGTTATTCACCGCCTGCTGCGACTGCTTGCGGATCTTTGCCAGCAGCCGATCCTTGCCTGATTTCTTTCGCTTCACGGTCAATCGGATCGCTCCAGAATCAGGTACGGCAAATCAGCCCTGGTAAACCCTTGCTCCAATCGCGTGATGCGATACGAACGGCCGCCACTCTGAACCAAATCCATTGCCGCCAGATTCTCCGGGATCGCCTGCAGCATCAGATAGAACTCGCCAGCCATTCGCCGCCGCTTCCCGTCTTCTGTGGTTGTCAATTCTGCAGAAGACTGGAACCACTTTGCACGCACTGCTGTGTCTTTGCTGCTGTCGATGTACCGCCGCTGACCGGCTCGCGTGCCCTGTGGCTGGCGTCGTGTCAGCGTTACGGTTTCCGGCAATTGCTCGTGGCAGTAGTGTCGTTGCAGCCCTGTTTCGGCGGGGTCTGAGTACTGCACAACCCATGTCGAAACATCGACTCCACGTTTCAGCCTGAACGTATCGCCCGGGCTGACTGTGGTTGTTACTCGTGGCGTCCAAATGTGTGCACGTCGCACGGTCTGCCGCTCTACCTGCTCAATGACTCGAACAGTTCGCGATAACGCCGCACCGGCCGAATTGATCCACGTTACCTGCTCGCCGAGTTCTTCGGTGTTCAGGATCGCGCAGGCGTCTTCGGCCATCTGTGCACGCAGGTTCATTCGTCGCCGCCCTCATCGTCTGCACTGGCTGCAAGTCGACGGGCTGCAGGCTTTCGCGCTGCTGCCGCTTCCTCAATCTTCACGTAACCTAGGGTGGCTGCTGACTCAATCGCTGCAAGCGAATCGCCAGACAGCTCAACGCTTACAACCTCCTCGCCGGTCACCTGCAGAATATCACCTGTGGGCAGGCGTGTTCTGAAGTGCCGTTGATTGGTCATTTTGTTGCGGCCTGTTGCAGCCGGTCCCAGCGTCAGGTTGTATCGTGCCATTTTTCAAATCCTCCCGCCTCAAAAATGCTGCCGATCCGTGGCGGCCGGACCGGCAGCCACAGGAGCTGCGCTTGCTCCTGTGTTGATTGCCAGCCTGCTATCAGGTCGTCAGCGTGGTGAGCACTGCCGTCCACCACGCGAAATACCCGATGTTGTAACGGGCTTCAGTGGCGAACTTCACGTCCTTGGTGAGCAGGTCGTCCATGCCGTACATGTTGCGCTCCAGCGGCTGCCGCTTCTGGAACACGAACGGCTTCACCGGGTCGCCGGTCTTGAACAGGTAAAACTTGACATCGCTGGTCAGGTACGCGCTGCTCACGATGGTCGGTCGATCCACGACAACGTTCGTGCTGTTGCCAATCAACTGCGATTCAATTGCGTCGTAGGCAATGTCACGCAGTGCCAGCGGCACCAGAATTGTCAAATCAGACATGCGGCTCACCGTGGGTCGGTGGTACAGTTTGCCCTGATCGTTTTTGAAGCCCAGCATTTGCTTGACAGCGGCACGCAGAGCAGTTTTGAACTCTGCAACCGTGACGGCTGAAGTGCTGCTGACTGTGCTGGTGATGTCGTTTGACTGACTGCCCGAGCTGCCCCACGAATGGTCAGTGTCGAAGAAATACTGCCCGTCGAAACAGGCTGTGCTTTCACCGTTGGCCAGTGCGTCAAAGAACAACTCATCGGGATGATGTGCTGCCTCAATGCCCATCTGCTCCAGCACCGGGCCATACTGCCCCAGGTTGTCGTCGGCAAGGTCGGTTTTCTTGATTGCCAAACTGGATTCCCACAGCTTGTTTTCAATCACGAAATTCGCTGCACGCAGTTCGCTGAACTGGCGTTCTCCCAGCCACTCGCGCACGCCCGGCATTCCGCCGAGCCATCCGTACTTTTCGGAAGAACGGCTGCTGCTGGCGTCGTAGCAGACGGTCGGGTAAAACGGGGCAGCGGCTGCAATCCCGTTGTCGAACTTCGCTGTCAGGTCGCGCAGTTTGATCTGCGCTGATGCGATATCAAGACTCATGATTCAAACCCTTTCAGAGTGTGTATGCGGAAGGCTGTCAGATTCAGACGCTGGTCTGGATGCTGACGTAAACCTGTGTTGAGGAAACGAAATCCGTGCAGCGGCCAATCAGGCTTGTGCTAGTGCCGCTTGCGGTGGCAGTGTAGTTGTCGCTCGCGTAGATCGCGTCGCCAACGGTCGCCTGAGAGAAGCCTGAGCCAGTGACGAGCACCTGCCCTTCGGTAATCAGCTCAACCGACAAATCGCCGGCAGATCCTCCGGAGTTGTCGCACTGCTGATACACGATGCCTGCGAATGCGTTTGCACCGCCGTTGTCATCGTTGGTAACGTAGCCGGTCGATGCGTCGTAGAACGCAAACGTTCCTGCGTACAGGTTGACTGCAGCAGCCTTTCCGGAAGTCAGGTCTGCGCCTCGTCGGGTCAGCACTTGATTTGCTGTAACGGCCATTGGTGAACTCCTTTCAGTTCAATTTCTGAAGGCCGTCTGAAATCCGACGGCTGCGGATGTACTGTTCTTCCGTGACGGTGATGTGCTCGCGATACTGCGCGAACTCTGCACGGTATTTTGCATCAGGGTCTGGCTGTGGCTCTGGTGCCTGCTGGATGATGCCGCCGCGCTTGGCGGTCAAATCTCGTAAGGCAGCCTGCGTGTCTGCCACGCTGAAACCCGCGTCAATGAACTGGCCGAACTTGTCGCCATGCCCCGCCAAGTCGCACAGAACGCGGATCTGCTTCGCTCGCTCACGCTCTGCGGCAATTGGGTCAACGGACAATGTGGCGTCCACTGGTGCGGCGTCTGGGGCTTCTGCTGGTGTTTCAGCCACCGGCTCAACGTCGGCAACTTCTTCGGCAATGTCTTCTGCCTGCAGTTCCTCCGTTGTTGCCAGTTCGATTTCCTCAACCGGAGCCTCTGCGGCTTCCGGTGCTGCTGTGTCAGTGCTCACGGGCGGAGTCTCCTGATTGGCAAAGTAGCGGTCAAGAAAAGCGTTAATGCGTGCCCTCACCGCTGATTCAGGCGCGTCGCCAAAGTATGTGCTCAGCAGGGCTGTTGCCTGTGCTGGTAAGTTTCGCAGGTCTGCATCCATTGAGAACAGGCCGCCACGTGTGGCTGCCGGATCGTCTACGATGTCGCCTGCACGTACGCCGGTGAAACGCATTGGCCATCGCTCCGGCTTGTCCTCGCTGCTGTTGCGTTCCCATTGCTGCAGGTTCATCATGTCGTTTTGAACGTGCAGGCTAACCCCGAACGCTTCCGGATCGCTTTCTGCCAGATCCATGACATACGTTGCTAGGTCACCCTGTGGGCTGGTAAATGCTGCATCTGCTATGTGCAGGTCTCCGCGTAACTTGTCGCCGTCCACGCGTAGGTTTTTCCATCGCCCCAAATAGCTGCCCATTCCATCGCTGCTCATGTTGGGGTGCGTGTAGCGGGCTTTGAGCCCGTTGCTGGATCGGCTCGCCAGTTCTTGTGCCTGCTGTAGTGTTTTCAGGTCAACCGAAAACGGGCGGCTGTCGTTGATGTCGCCAACCTGCATCAGGTTTGCGCCGAAAATCACACGGGCTTTTCTGTCTACACGTGTCGGCGTTTCGCGCGTTGCTTCCGTGCGAAATAGTGCAGCGTCTGGCGCTGTTGTGAGTTTGTGCATTATCATTGCTCCTGTGGCACAGCGTCTGCGGGCTGCTGGTCTGCAGGCACGTCTTCTGCTGGCTGTGAGTCTTGCGGTGCTGCGTCCGTTGTGCTTTCGCCTGGCTTAACCAGTGTGATCGGGGCACGGACATTGCCAGTGCTCTGCCACGCCTTGCGGGCTTCGTTTGACATTTCCGGCAGCCCCATTTCCTGACGGAATACGGCTTCGTCTGTCATCTGCGAAGTGATCGCACCAGCACGCACGCCAACGCCGTATGCGTCGAGGCGTGCCTTTGTCGCCTGTGATGCGTCGCCAGCATTTCCGCCGCTGTCACCGCCCAGCCCTAGCTCCTTGCGGTAGGCTGCCATGCGGGCTTCCATGTCCGCTTTCTGCCGCAACTCACGCTCGATCTGCTGCAGCGTCTCGTCGAAATCTCGCCCGCGTGATGCCAGTGATTCTGTCTGCGTGGTCAGTCCGGCTTCAATTGCCGCCACGTCTGCGCGGACTTCCTTTTCTGGGTCAACCCACGGCCACCCTGGCGGAATCCACTGATGCTGCAGGAAGTGATCGCGGTTTTGCTCGTAAATTATCGGGCTGATTTGCAATGCGCCCTGATACACGCACTGGTCAACGAATCTTGCCCACACCTTGCGGCAGATGCGTTCAATCAAGCACGTCTGCCACACTTTGAACGTGATGCGGCCATCAATCAGCGCCAATCGCCCGCCGCTGAAGTTGTTCGTGAATTGCTTCGCCAGCAGTTCGTACGGGTATCGCAGCGCTGCAGCCACTCCATGCAGTGACCATTCAACGTACGGAGCAAGCGTTGTGCCGGGTCGTGCAGGGTCACTAAACGTGATTGTCTCGCCGTCGCCCAGATACTGAATCGCACCCGGTGCCATGTCTTCCAGGTTGCTTTTGCTGCGTCCGGATTCTGCCAACAATACCGGGTCAGTAACGCCACCGATGAACGCACCGGTACACGCTGCAACCTGCTCCGCAATTAGATTCGCGTGCACAAAGTCTTTCAGGTCTTTCAGCCGCCCCATTGCCGGAGCTAGCCACGGAATACCGCGCAACTGCCCGGGCGTCTGCTCTTCAAAACAGTGCAGCAGGCTATCGAGGCTGACCTCGTCTTCGTCGAGGTTGTACGCGTGAGAATCATTCGGCAACGTCTTTGCCACGTATGCCGCGATTGGCTGCCCTGCTGAGTTCAACCGCATCCCCAGCCGCCGCGAAACGCCTGCGGCATTCTGTCGCACGCTGTGCAACTGGATTCGCTGCGGGTGAATCACCTGCACTGACAATGTGACCGGCTTTTGCGGGTCGTCGTTGTCATCCATCAGCAGCCATGATTCGCCGTAGATGCCATTGCAGCGCTCAAGCTGTCGTTGCTTATCCTCCCACCGCTCCAGCCGTGCCCACGTGGCAAACAGCCGCTCAGCCTGCGCGTTGAACTCCTCCGCCTGTGCAGGCGTAACCACACCGCGTTTTGCCACAACCCGCGATTGTGGGCGAATGCCGCCGCCAATCACATTATCCACGCGACCGTTGATGGCTGATGCGGCGTAGCAGTCGTTGCGGTACAAATCTTGTGCACGCTCAATCAACGTCTGCAGTTCAGCGCTGATTGCGTCGTTGCTGCTCAATCGTGACGGCAGCCACTTTTCCCCCCGGAATCGATCGTGGTCTGCGGCCTCATACGCGGCAAACGATGCCGCCGCACGGTCTGACATCATCATGCGTAGTTCATGATCCACGCGTGCACGGATTCGGCCAGCAGCGAACGCCGGAGCCACGCGTGCAATTATCGTGTCCAGCCGGGTCGGCCTCGCTGCGGCCCTGATGCGTTGCTGATATGGTGAGGTGTCAGCCATCGGTGAACCTCACATAGTTTCGGCTGCGCCCGAGTCCGCCGCTTGCCTGTCGTCGCAGGTCTGCTATGCGTGCGTCGAGTTCTGCAAGCCATGTCGACGTTGGTTCTTTCTGAACGGTCTGCCCGTCTACCGTGTACGTGACGACCGGAGCACCGGCGAGCAGCGCGGATTCCACGCGGTCGCGGAGGTTCTCAAAAAGCTCAAGACGTTCTGATGCCGATCGTGCCATGCGTGCATGATGCAGGATGCGTGGCAGGTCGGCAGCGGGGAATTCCAGTTGACTGGAAACGGCGCATGAAAAAACCCCGGGATTGCCGGGGTTTCGTGTGAGGTGTTGTGCGGGTCAGGCTGCCGTTTCAATCTCGTTTGTGATCGCGTCTTCGGTGGTCTCCGTTGCCACTGACGCCCC
>Ga0208644_1003066_pt1 | contig 13074 bp, 23 predicted proteins | sample VirMetDEL_Nov_18_FD_184517 | JGI IMG/M metagenome (GOLD analysis project Ga0208644, IMG submission 184517) | Aqueous microbial communities from the Delaware River and Bay under freshwater to marine salinity gradient to study organic matter... | ecosystem: Environmental > Aquatic > Marine >... | reverse complement strand
TTCCTGTCCGCTTGCGTGGCCAGTGCAATGACCGGGTTTGTCGTTGCGCTTTTCTTTTTCTTCTAAAAATTGACCAGCCAGGAGGCACTTACAAATGAGCGAAGAACTACACAACGTCCCCGTCGTCACGATCGGCCAAGTCGCTGACCTGATATCTTCCGCATACCTCACCGACGCCGTTTGCCAGACGGTCGTCTCTCTCGAAGGCGAGCCTGGGCTTGGCAAGACTGCCGTAGTCTCCCAGGTTGCTGAGAACCTTGGCATCGGGTTCGCTTCTGAAAGCGCCCCGCTGCTCGACCCGGCAACGTCTGGCGGGATGCCGGTCCCGGACGTCGAGGCCCTCATCCTCAAGTGGGCAACCGACGCCCGCTGGCCTCGTGTAGACACGCACGGCGAGCGCGGCATCCTGCTCATCGACGAGCTTCCACAGGCCCTGCCAATGGTCCAGGCCGCGCTCTCTGGCCTGATCTGGGGCCGGACGCTTGGGTCGTACACCCTGCCGGATGGCTGGATGATTGTCGTCACGGGGAACCTCAAGTCTAACCGCGCCGCCACACACAGTGTGCCGCAGCACATCAAGGGCCGACTTGAGCGCTACCACGTCACCCCGTCACTGGCGTCAACCAAAGCGTACTGGAAGGCCAAGTCGCTAAGCCAAGTCGTCCTGGCGTACCTATCGCAACACCCGGACAACCTGTCGACCTTCGATGCCAACGCTGAGCTTTACGGCTCTGGCCGAGGCTGGGAAAAGGTCTCTGCCATCTTTGACACGGTAGAGGACCCCACTCTCCGCAAGGTTCGCATCCAGGCAACGGTCGGCGTGGCGCTTGGCGAACACTTCGAGCAGTTCGTCAATAGCCTCGAAAACCTGCCGAAGTACGGGGCTATCGTTCGCGATCCTACCCGGTGCAAAATCGTCGAAGACCAGGGGGATGCGTTCGCGCTGCTCGCCGGGCTTGCCTCTCAAGGCAAGGCTGAAGATGTCGTCGCCTTGGTCGCCTATGTTCAGCGCTACACCCCTGAACTCCAGGCGACGTTCGTCCAGTATGCTGAAGAGAAAAACCGTGCGCTCTTCCGCACCACTGAAGTCACCAAACTCAAACTGGAGGTTCTGGGCGAGTAACCCCCCAGGGCCAGGAGGTAATAAAATGACCAACATCGTGCACCAAAACCTTGCCAAGACCTGCGTCTTGGTCTCTGTCTCGCTCAGCCGGTGGCAGGGCAAAAAGATTGATGTCAACGCATCAAGCGAGCTTGCTGAGAGGAAGAACGCAAAAAGCGGCTCCGCCTATGTCACCAAGCGGCTGGTCTCTGACCAGCACTGCCCGAGCTTCAAGGCAATTGCCAAGATCGACGGGCATATCCGCAACAACCTCGTCTATCGTCGCGCACTGCCGACCCCAGTCAAGAACGTCAGGCTGGTAACGGCGTCATCGCTCAGCAAGCTCATACCTGAGCTTGATGCGGCGTTCGAAGAGCGGGAGGCCCTTGTTGACGAGCTTGTCGATAAGGAATACCCGGCCTTTCTAAGCCTCGCTCAAAGCTATCTGGGCGACCTGTTCGACGAAGATGAATTCCCGACACCGACGCAGGTCCGGGCTCATTACAAAGCGGCCAAGGTGTTTCGGCCATTGGCTGACGCCGACCCGTCAATCGTTGGGTTCCCGGACGAAGTCGCGGAAATGATCTCTCAAGAGGCTGCAAAGTCTCACGATCACCTGCGAGAAATTGCCCAGGGTGCGCTTGGCCCACGCCTACACGAGGCGCTGAGCGCCTTCGTCGTCGCCATGCGGGAGTATGCCGTATCAACCAAAACGGTGCGCCGTGAATACACAACCAAAAAAGGCGAACAGCGCTCCAGCGCCACACAGCAAAATGTGCGGCACAACCCGTTTCGCGACAGCAAGGTCTTCAACGTGTGGGAGGCTGCTGAAGACTGCATCGATCTGGACTTGTCAGTCGGCCAAGGTCTCGCCGCTTTCGGCAAGAAGGTTTACGACAAGTTCAGGCCGATTGACCCTGAGTACCTCCGGGAAGTCCCAACGTCCGTCAGGGAAAAATACGCATACGAGACCGAAGAATTGATCCGCGAGATGCAGGACGCTGGCCTTACCGGCTCTGACGCAAAGCGGGCGACCAAATTCGGCGATATCGCTGACGTCGAAACCCCTGAGGTTGAAGACATGCTCGACGGTGTTGTGGCTCTAGGGTTTTAGAGCCACACACCACAACACAAACATTAACTAGCCAGGAGGCATTTATGCTTAGACCCTTGTTCGAGAACGACCCCGACCTGCCCTTCGACACCAAACGATGGGCAAAGGCCTTTTCTCTGCTCAACGAAAGCTCGACGACACGAGCCTACGCATATCGGCTGACGCTGCTGCGGCGCATTATCACCGACAAGGTAGACACTATGGCGGTGGACGGATTTTATCTATACGTCAATCCCTGGTTCGCTGACAAACTCAGCCTCCGCGAACTCGCCTATGTCATGGCGCACGAGTGCCACCATGTCATGGCCCAGCACCACCTGCGCCGGGGTAAACGAAACCCGAAAGGTTGGAACATCGCGACCGACGCAGTGATCAACAGCAACCTTGATAACAGCTTTTACGGGTTCCGGCAGCCGATACGCCCGTCCGACGGCATTAATATGCCCTGGGCCATCGCCTACAGCGCTGAAGGGGCATACGACAAGCTTAAGCAAGAGCACCAGGACAAAAAGCAGCAGCAACAGCAGCAGCAGCAAGAGGGCCATGGCCAAGGCGACGACGCCCAGCAAAAAGGCGGCGGCGGCGACGAGCAAGGTCAAGGCGACAACCCTCAGCAAGGCTCAAACGGTGCTGGCGGCGGCGACCCGTTCGAAGACCTGGAAGAGCAAAGCTGGGGGAAGGTCTTTGACCGCACCGACGAAATGTCAGAAGAGGAGGTTATCGAGGCCAAGCAGAAAGAAGCCCAGGCAACCAAGCGGGCTGTTAATGCGGCGCAAAAACAAGGCTATGTGCCTGGATATCTGAAAGAACTGGTCCAGGAAACGGAAAGCCAAGTCGACTGGAAGGAAATCCTGAAAGACTTCGCCACGTCCAACCTTGTCCCGGCAGACTACTGCTGGCACAAGCCAAACCGGAACTACCTGGGCATGGGAATATACATGCCTGGGGTCGTCCGGGACGGAGTTGGCCGATTGGCCATCTGCGTTGACACGTCAGGGTCCATTTGCCAGGACGCGCTCGCTGCTTTTTCCGGCGAAACGAAAGAAATCATCGAAGAGATCAAGCCGGAACACGTTAGGGTAATCTACTGCGACACCCGCGTGACACGCGTCGAGGAGTTTGGCCCTGGCGACGACTTCAAGATGGAAGCAAAAGGCGGTGGTGGCACTCGCTTCCTGCCAGCCATCAACGAGGCCCTGAAAGAAAGCCCGGACGCAATCATCTACTTCACCGACATGGGGGCCAGCGACTTCGGTCAAGACCCAGGCGTCCCGTTCCTCTGGGCCGCATACACCCGCTGGGGCAATGCCAACCCCCCATACGGTGAGCTTATCGACATCGATAAGTAGACGCGCCGCTTGATAGGCGGCTAGTCGGCAGACCAACTGCGACGACAGAAGCGGCTGATCACCGCAAACAAAGGCCGGATGCCGGATGGCTGGGCGAAGGGAGCCCTTAGCCGGGGCGCGGAGGTATGCAGCATGGAGCGCAAGCTTTGAAGTGGTGCATGTCGTTGAAACCGCCCCGGCACCCTTCATCAACTAATCAATCAGGAGGTATTTATGTACATCGAAAACGTCAAAATCCAAATCTTCTCTGAGTACACAATCCAGGCGAAAGATAAAAAATCTGAACCTTCAAAACACCGAGACAAGATTGGTCAAGTGGACATCAACTGGGGCATGGAAGCCTTTGGCCTTGAGTTAATCATCGAAGCCATAGAGGAGGCTTGGCACCAAGACCCCATAGTCTGCGAAGTCAGCTTCAACAAAAGCAACCTGTAGGAGGTATCTATGTCAGCACAAACCCTTGAAGAACAGCGCCGGGTCAACGACCGGTGGATCGAAAACGTCACCGAACAGTTCCCTGGCTCATTCGCCCGCCCCCTTTTTGATGAAGGGGACATCCGCATCATCCGCGTCGATCAGCAGAAATTTCGGCATAAACGAAACCAGGAAACCGGCGAGTTCGACCTAATCCCGGACGGTGTCCACTATTTGTGGATTTCCTCGACCCATTGGGCCGACCGAGTTGTTGAGTACGATAATGGCCAGTTGCGCTACGGGTCGGGCGGGGTCAACCGTGCCGCCACCAACGCGCAGATTTCGCTAGCGATGACCGTGATCTGGAAGAACGTCTTTGAAACCATCCAAGGGGAGACCTCGTGATGGACAGGAGCACAGCAGAAATCCAGCGCGAATGGGTGCGTAAGTATCAGGACGTGGAGCGCAACTGCCCACACTGTGCGGAACTGGTGAACCTCAACGAGGTTCTCGACAACAAAGAAACATGCCCCAAGTGCGGCCGCTATGCCCGCTACTGCTTGGGCTTGCGTGGAGAGCAATGGCTGGAAGGAAAACGTCATGAATAAGACCGAGCAAATTGCTGCCAAGGACCAGTTGGAAACCCTTCTCTCCAAGGTATACGACTATGCCATAGGACAGACCGACTACCACATGCCAGGAACCGGAAAGCTTCTTGGCGGAGGTGAGCTATTGTTGTTTATTGATGCTTATGTAAGTGTCATTATCCGTCAATACATCGCGCCCCTAGAGGACCGTGGTCACGACATGACCAGCTTCCGGTCCTACATCAAGCGCATCATAGAGATAGCGGAGGACATGCATGGACGATGAAGATGAATATGCGGAGCTTGAAGAGCTTCTATCTGTCCAAGACCATGAGGCGCTAAAGACCATGTATGCACTGCAGATTGCTGAGGCGAATGCAGGTGTGGTCCTGCTAGAAAACATTGACGTCATTCAGGCGCATCAAGAGGACCAGGAAAAACTTAAGCGGGCGGAACACGCCGCCAGCCTTATCGTATCGCTCAAGCAAAAACTCATGGCAGAAAGGGCTCCAACGGATGTCGCACACTGACAAGTCAATAAACAGCTTAAGTTACAGCAAATGTGGCAACGGCTGGATCGCATACCGAAAAGACGACCCGCTAACTGGCGTCTATGTCTACGAACCAAACCCGATCCTGGCTAAGGGGTACTGGATGGCAAAATCTGACGGGAAGAAACTTCTCGAAGCGCCGCTAACCAGCAGAGCCCACGCCGCACACCTAGGTCTAATCGAAAAGGAGAGAAGAAATGGCCGACCGTAAAACCTGCATGACGTTCTCGCTAGGCGACGAAGTGATCACTAAGCTCAAAACGCTCGCCGAAAGCAACGGGAGATCATACACCTCCGAGGTCGCCATGCTCATCAACAAAGCCTACAAAAGCAGCGCTTCAGATGTTGAAATCAGAAACCATCAGGTAGATAATAGCGATGTGCCTTTCTAGGCGCTGGGCTTGTTAGCCTCCCTGGAAACTAGACACCCCCTCCTGGACCTATCCAGGAGGGGGATTTTTTTATGCCATATTCATGAACGCCGGAGGCATAGCCTCAAGGTCGTCCATCGCTCTATCAAAATCATAACAATCCGAATACCGGCCAGTGGCCAGATCATAATTTAAGGCCACCTGCCCACGGCTTCCGATCCATTTAAAGCGGACCTTCCAGCAATGCACCTCAACGACACCGCTGTCTTCGTTTCGATGCACGGTGACACCGATATCTGCCTTGTTAAACCAGTGCCCCGACCCAGCGATGTCATACCCTGTCGGGACTGGCGTCTTGCCATCCTGGCGATAAAGCTTCTGCGGGTGGGCCACCATCCAGACATGTACCTCGAAGCCCTTTGCAAACATTCTAAGCTGAGTAAGCATATCTGAAATGGCATCGGTATCGAATTTTTGCCCGCTCGGAGCCACGAGGTAGTTAAACGGATCGATCACCACCCCACGGCATCCCATCCGCCTGACCGCCGCCTTAGACCGCTCCAGGACGCTGTCTAGCGTCGCAGCATTGCCGTCAGATTGATCAATAAACAGGAAGTGATCCTTCACCCAGGCCAGCCCCTCTCGAAGCTCCTGCTCAGACATGCGGGAGGTCTCCCCATCTCCAAACGGCTTCCCTATCCGCTTCTCCAAAAGCTTTCGAATATGAAATTCTGGATCGTTCTCGAACGAACAGATCGCAAAGGTCCAGCCATGCTCCTCTGCTAAATTAACCAAGACCTGATCAAGGAACTCTGATTTCCCGGAGGACGGCACACCTGTCCACACCGACAACTGTCCAGGCAAGATTGTGAAAAGATCATCGACCGAAGGCAGCCCAGTCGAAAGCCCTTGGGCGAGGCCGTTATGGTACATATCCATAACCTTGGCCTCGTAGTGCGTCGCGTCGTACAAACCTGCGACTGGCCAAGGGGTCGCCGATTCCAAAACGTCAACAACTGCTGACCCGTCATATTTTACCAAGACATCGTTCAGGTCTTTGCATCCCTCCGGATACTCGACCTTCCAGCACTTATCCTTGCCTATCCGCCGCGCCAATTCTTCAGCCAGCGCCTCGCCCTGAGGGTCGTCATCAACGGCCAGAATAATCTTGCTCCAATCGTCGAGCATCTCTGCGGCGTTCCAGACGTATCTGTATTTTCGGTCCTCCTGCGGGTTAAAGTCCTCAGACTTAACCTCCAGGGGAGCCCCTGATGGGACTGAGACGGCGTTCGCCTTTATGCCCTGTTGGTGATACCCCTCAACGGCTGAGAGCGCATCTATCTCCCCCTCTGTGATGATTAGCGCGGAGCCGTCATTCTCAACCTGCTCAATCCCGAAGAACGTGCAAGCCGCGCCCTCTTGCGTAAAATCTTTTTCTTTCAGCGGGCGATACTTAACGGCATAAACATTGCCGCCCTCCTGGTAAGGGAACCCGACGGCGTCTAACTCTCTCTGAGATTTCCTGAACCATTTCTTGGCCTGGAAGATATTGTAGCGCCGACAGACATCCTCAGAAATTTTCCTTGATCCCAGGTAGGCGATAACTCCAGGCGTCGTTTCTCCAGTGGCCTGGATAGGCTTAGGCCTCGCATCACCCGTGGGGCGCTCTCTTGGCTGGAACTCCTTGAGAGGCACAACGCCCTGCTCCCCACAATGATGGCAGTTGTAAACGATCCTGTTTGGGTACACCCGCGAAGAAAGGCACCTGTCATTTTGATTAACCTTTTTGCGCCGTGGTGAGCAGTGAGGGCAGGTTGTTCTGACGTCATACTCACCACCAGTGTATTTGTTTAAAACTGTTTGTTTTATTTCTTCGTTTATTTGCTTGTTAACTTGCATTTTATTACCTCGATTATTTGCTTCGCGCCAGATAGCCCAGAAAGTCTAGTCCTTCCAGGGAAAGCCCAAGGAGTTACTACCTTCCAGGGCCACCTTCCAGGGATTAAGAAAGTTATTTATCTGGAAGGGTTTAGTACCTGGAAGGACCTTTCCTGGAAGGACCACTAGGGGGGTTTCTAAGGGGGGAATACTTTCGGCACAGAAATAAATTCTCGGCGAATACTTGAGAATTACTTTCGCGAATACTTGGGCAATTACTTGTGTCAGTTCATACATAATCGCACATACTCCTACATACACATCAATAACATTACTGATGGTTATGTAATATCTGGCCGATATCTTGTGTGGGCTGAGGCTGGCGCATCAAAATGTTGTTGACGGGCCAACGGGGGCGGCATAGATTTCCCGAGTGCTTTATTGCATATTACCTCCTGGACTTTTGGTGGCGCACCAACACCAAGGTCAAAGACAACCCCCAAGGTTCCCAGGCCTTGGGGGTTGTTCTTTTCTAGCCCTGAATGTTTTTGCACCATCCGGCCATCATATTCAGAGATCAAAACGGCGCAACAAAAATTTCGGCCCTGGGGGTGTTTTTGTCCAGCGCCCAGTAAACGTGCTTCTGCTTCACCTGCCTGTCGTTGGCGTAGACAGGCCCCTGCATACAATCCAAAATCACGCTCTCATCTAGGTCAGGTCGGCGGCTGGCATAATATATTTTAATGGCAACGACGACGTCGCACGTCATGGGCTCCGACAGCCCAACGATCTGCTGCTCGAACGCCTTGACGTAGTTCCTCGCCTTGTCTGACTTAATGAACATTGGCCGCTTAGTGTGGCGGTTGGTAACAAGTTTTCGCGAGTTGGCCTTGCTGGCGGGCTCTCCATTAATCACGGCATGGTAGACCCAATCAAATCCAGCAGGTGGAAAATTGTCTATTGCCATCTATTCCCCATAGTGCTATCTACACAATCAGATTTGGAGGGTATGATGCAAATTACAAACAAATTCGGGCTCCCTGAGTTCCTTCTCAAGGTTGCCCGCAACGACAAATACTCTAAAGGCAATGCGAATGAGAGCGCAACCGGTTTGATCCGGTCGCCTCAGATTTCACGCCTCTCATCAGTACATTTCAAGGACATGGAAAAGGACGTATCAGATGTCATCTGGTCGTTGCTTGGTAAGTCTTTCCATGCCATTGCCGAAGAGGGTGCGGACGAAAACTATTTGCCCGAAGAGCGGCTATTTATGGAGATCGATGGCTGGACCATCAGTGGCGCAATCGATCTTCAGCAACTCCCAGACAACATGGTCTTGGCCAAGGATTATAAGATGACAACCGTCTATGGTTGGCAAAAGGACAAGCCTGAGTGGGAGCAGCAGCTAAACATTTACGGCCAGTTGATCCGCGAATGCAAAGGCATGGATATAGCTGGCCTTGAAATTATCGGCTTGTTGCGTGACTGGCGCAAAAGCGAGGTTGAGCGCACGGAGGGATACCCTCCAGCCCCAATCCAGGTCATGAAAATTCCTGTGTGGGACGCTGCAAAGGCAACTGCCTATATCCGCGAGAGGGTTGCCGTACACCAGGATGCAATTGCCCGTGTGGAATTTGGTGAGCCATTGCCGCCTTGCTCAGATGAGGAGCGGTGGGCACAGCCATCTTCATGGGCCGTTATAAAGAAGGGCAACACGCGGGCCACTAAGGTCTTTGAAACCGAAGAGGCTGCAGAGGAGGGTCTTAAGCTTTACCGTGAGAAGGCGAAAAAGGGCGATGTCTTTGAGATAGAGCATCGCCCAGGAAAGTTTTCTCGTTGCGAAGGCGACTGGTGTGGTGTTGCCCAATGGTGTGAACAATGGAAAAAGGAGAAGCCCAGTGAGTGAGGTTCAACAAATACCCGAGGTGGTGGCGCAAGCCCTCGCCCATACAGCGGTCGATGTGAAACCGCTCGTCAAGAACGACAAAAATGCGTTCCAGAACTATAGCTACGTGAGCATCGACGACTATTACCTGAACGTCCCCAAGATTGCTTTGTCGAAGGGTCTCACCTGGATTATTCGGGAAGTCGACACAAAGCCCTTTACGCTAACCGGCAAGAAAGGCCCTGAGACGGCCATGATCTTCACGTATGAGGTTGATCTGGTCCACGTAGATGGTCACTACATCCGTGGCTACGATAGGATTTCCATCTATCACCCAGCCCAGGGGGCTCAAACGTCCGGGTCTGCCCGCTCCTATGCCGATAAGCTTTTCATGCGGACGGCGTTTAAGATTGCGACGGGCGAGCATGAACTCAGAGACTTGGATGCGGACGCCACGGACAATTCCTGGATGAGCACTGACAAGTCAGTGGATATGGACGATGGGTGGGGCGACTTAGAACCCTCCTCGCCGCCAGAGCCGGAAGACAATGCCGACAAAGACCCGGTTGAAGTCATCACGGACGAGATGGTGAATGGGGTCGGGCCTAAGTTTCACAAGCCCAAAACATCTGATGATGCCGCATTGATTGTCGAGGTATTCCGCCAATTTATGCCGACCCACAACGACCCTGACACGCTTCGGCGCTTCTGGACCATCAATAAAGAGGCCCTGGATACACTTAGGGGAATTGATGCGGACGCTTATCAGAAGCTCTACGAGGACTTCGCAAAGCACGGAAAATCACTCAAAGGCAAAAAGGAGTAGTCGAGTGACAAATCAACGCAACAAATCAGGTGGCGCTTTGTTTTTCGAGACAAACAAGAAGAGCGAGAAAGCGCCGGACTTCTCTGGAGAGATAGAAATACTCAAGGAGGAGGCAATGCATATTGTCGAGGCCCTAAAGGCGGGCCGTGATCCAAAGCTCCGCATCGCAGGGTGGAAGAAGGTCTCGGCAAAGGGCAATAAATTTATCGGCCTTGGCATTGAAATCCCCCGGAACAACAAGACGGAGAAGTCTGACGACTGGGGGCCTGATCCCAAGGATGACTGGGGGGACAAGAACGACCTCGACGATCAAATCCCGTTTTAAGCTCAAGCCACAGGAGGTAATTGTGAGCACTTATTTAAAAATCAAAGAAAGCAAGTTGCGCCACAACGCCATCGCCCACGACTTCATAGAGGGTGGCGTTAAGCTTGTCATGGCGAGGGGTGGCTATAAAAGCCGACACGGTGCGACGGACGCGATAAAATCGGCAATAGGCTGGGACAAAAACAGGCGCTTCCAAGTCGCGAAGCTATCTAGAGACGAAAGGCAAGCGCTTGTTGAAGAAGTGAAGCCGGTCGGGTTGTTTTTGGAGGAAAAAGTCGACACCTCTCCAGCGACATATTCAGATTTGATGGATGTCATCCATGAAATCCTCCCGGAGATACGCAATATCGTCAGGAGCGAGGTGCGCGGAGCACTCTATACTCCCCAGGATACAGCGCAGACCTCATGGTGGGCCCGCTTGTTCCAGTGAGGAAGCGGTCCAAGAAGCATTTGGACTGGGTGAGGAGCCATCCCTGCATGGTCTGTAAGACCACTGTGGGGGTGGTAGCCCACCACCTCACGATAGCGCAACCAAAGGCAAGAGGCCTTAAGGCGGGAGATCAGTATGCCGTTCCTCTCTGCGACAAGCATCATAAAGAGCTTCACGGACTTGGTAACGAAAGACGTTGGTGGGCCATACAAGGGGTCGACCCATTTGAATTCACAGGCACACTCAATTGAAAGGCTTTGCGCCTTAGAGAGAGAGTTCATGCGACAGCAGCATGAGAAGCAAATGCTGCTTTCGGCCATAGCGACGGGGCAAAACGGAACGATGGACAAGGCGATTAAACGTCAGCTTGACGCTTTAGCATCAAGCTATGAGCAGGAAATAAACAAGCGTCTCGTGGAGGAAGGAATTTTATCCCCATCAGACATCGAAGACGTTGAGGTTGATAGTAGTGAGCTTGAGATCACCGAGGAGGTGAAGAAGCGCATGGAAGATAAAATCCAGGCCCTCCAGGCAATGTGGGGGAAAGATGACTGAAGAAAGCGATGTATCGATGGCCTGTTATAAGTTCGAGGCCGTAAAGCTAAAGTTCCTCCAAAACCGGGATGGGTACGTCCTAAATCTAGCCATCCATCCGAATGAGGTTCCAGAGGAGCTTCTCCGAGACTGGGTTGGCTCCAGGTATATGGTTGCTATGGTAAAGCTGAACGACCAGGACGAGCCGGTGATCCCCCAAAGCGTAGAAGAAGCCAAGAGAGCCAGGACATCCGCCGTCATGCTCTGCAAGGATGATAAGTTCTGGATGTTTATGGGGGCCAAGGTGCCTCCTATGGCCCCAATTTTTAGCGAAGAAGAATGTATAGCGGCGCTAAAAACATGGCTTGGGATAGACAGCCGATCCGAAATCGCGAAAGACAAAGAGGTGACTAAGGCCTTTATTGAACTCCGAAAAGAATTCATGGAGGGATGATGTATATAGCAAAGGATCGGGGATACTTCTTCGCTTTGGACGGGTGGGTGACGGAAATAAACGAGAGCGTCGTCCGCTTCCCATCCAGAGAGGAGGCTGAATTATGCATCAAGGTCAGGAAATACGACCTGAATATGATCGACATACTCACTGAGGAGGAAGGACATGCCTGGGTCAAAGAACAGGCCGAGAAGCTTAAAGGTTCCGACAACAACCTTTAATTTCGTTCTCCCGACAGCCTCTCTGGAGGAGGTTAAGCGCCGTGCGAAGCGGGAGGAGACAACGCCGGGCTCTTGGGTTAGGGAGGCTGTGGATATGCGCCTACACAGCCGTCAGGCCGCTCTGGAGGTGGGTGATATTATTCAAGCAATCAGGGACAGCAGCAAGCTTTCGCTTAGATACCCAGACGGCACAACTCAAGGGGATGCCGTGGCTGAGGAGATTGCAGAGAAAATCAGGAGGATGATGTGAATAGAGTTGTTTTCGACTTCAACGATAAATTTTCCCTGCTCACTGACGGCAATCAGTGGCTTGTAGCGCGGAGGGGCAAGAGGGACCGCTGGGATGCCATCGCATTCATTGCCTCAAATAAGATGATCGTCCAGAGGGTTCTAAATGAGAAGGGCATTAAGATGACTGAGGACGCCAAAAGAGCAATGGACGATCTCCCGTTTAAATTCCGAGACTTTATCGCGGAGGCGGCTGATGACTGAGCAGAAGAAATACGTCCTGTACATGGCGAAGGGTCAACAGCGGCGGATCACGATCCCTGCAGACTGGAAGGTCACCTACGGGCCAATCGTGCCTGGGAGCGGCATGAAGGGTGGTTCCCTGTGCTTTAGGGTATACGAGAGCAAGGAAAAGCAGCGTCTTTGCCTAATGGATGTTATAGGCTTCCGTGAAGAAAGCATTCCCCTAGAGGTCCTTAGGTCTGACGCTGAACGGCTTAAACTCGCTCAAGAAATGGCCGGTGAGGGGGGGAAGGTTTGGGTCAACACTGACGAAGATAATAAGAAGGTGATCCTTGGGAGTATTAAGGAGAACATTGACCAGTCAGTAATTGATGCCGTTTCATCGCAAATAGCAACCTCTGCAAGGAACCCAGTTAAATCCAAGCGTTTCCAAGAAACAGATGATTGTGCCTTCTGATGAAGACGCTCAAGGAGATAGCAACTCGCCTTTACGGAGAGAGCAAATGGCAGCAGGACTTGGCCGAAGCTCTTGAGGTAGACACGTCAAGCATACGGCGCTGGA
>Ga0208644_1003065_pt1 | contig 13082 bp, 22 predicted proteins | sample VirMetDEL_Nov_18_FD_184517 | JGI IMG/M metagenome (GOLD analysis project Ga0208644, IMG submission 184517) | Aqueous microbial communities from the Delaware River and Bay under freshwater to marine salinity gradient to study organic matter... | ecosystem: Environmental > Aquatic > Marine >... | reverse complement strand
TCCTTTAAAGTTATTTGTTTATTTTTAAATGAGTAACTGAATCCCTCTGCTTACGATATTCTGCATAAGCCCTGCGATCATCAGGATTACTCATATCTAAGTCCGCAATATTTAAAGTCTTTTGCGTTATTGACTTTCCCACATTACTTACACTTCCACTTCCTGACGGAGTTGCGCTTTGAAAGTGTGCGTTCTGCGTTAAAAACTCTTGTACTGCTTCATCAACAGTCAATAAGTCGCCATCTTTGTTATATCTAGGAGTTCCTGAATTATCAAGTACTTCTACCTTACCTTCTTTATTTAATTGAACTCTAGATTTCATTAATTCCTTAATTTGTTCAGGATTAATTGCTCTATGCTGAGATGCAGCATTAATTAACTGCTTATCTATTCTCTCGCTTTTAAGTTCTTGTTCTAACTTGGATAGCTTTTCATTATACTCAACAGTTTTCTTTTTCATTACTTCATCAAACTTGCCTCTTTCAAGCTGCTTTTCTTCTTCAACTTTTCTGCGTTCTTCAATAGCAGCTTTGGCTTCTTCTAGATTAGTAACTCCCAGTTGTTCTAATAATTGTTTCTCTTGTCTATAGAGCCTATCTTTGACTACCTTATCAATATCAAATTGACTTGGCTTTGGTTGCTCTACAATTTTCTCTTGTGTATCTTTATTTACTTCTTCCTGCTTTGTCTGTTCCACCTGTTCCGTTTTATTCTCGTCAGACATAATATAACTCCTTTATTAGTTATTTATTAAACAGATATAGTTATTTACTTTAATCTTCAATAGGAAAAGGTAATGAATCATATAAATCATCATACATATCTAATTCATCTTGTGGAACTTTATCTCTTAATTCATCTAATTTTTTAATTATATCTTCAGGTAATGGATCAATTTTAAATAAATCCATAGCTTGTTCAAATGCTTCTGATAGTTTTTTTGCCATTAATGCCCCTTCATTTTACTTTTTATAGCTTTTTCCATTAGATCATCCATGTACTCCACTAAACCTTTATTAAATTCTTCCAATGCTTTTCTATTTGTTGCATATGCAGTAAATAATTCAGCATGGTATTCATGTTTGTTTTTAGTTCCATATTTTGTCAATATCATATTTTTATTAATAACTCTGTTAGCAGCTTTATTAGCATCATTCATAAATTTAAAAGCATCCATAACAGAATTAATTTGTCCTATATCTGCATTGTATGCGTAATAATGAACTTGATGTCCTAGTTCGTGTAACATAGTAAACATTACTTGTTCTTCTGTACCTGCCTCTACTCCTGAAGAAATTGACCAATCAGCATTTTTCTTTTCTCCAAAAATTAATTTACTTTGATAATCACCTTTATTATTTTTAGTTCTTTCTAAAGTTGTTCTAGTTGATTCTTGTATTTTCTTTGGATTTATTTTTTTAAAATCATCATTTTCTTTTATCCATGCTAAAGGTAAATTATTTAATGGTGACGCATATCCTTTTACTCTTGGTTTTTTTGGATAACCATTAATATCTGCTTCACCTATTGTTTTTATATCTGTTTGTCTATACCCATAATCAAACTTATGATCTATATCTTTAATATTATTTTGATAGACTTTATTGAATTTTTCAAATTCATTTTTTCTAAAATTTTTCATTGTAACTTGTTTACTCATAAAGGTTAATGTCATTCCTGTTTTCTCTATAAATCTACTTATTTTTTCATTTGATATTTCTTGACCTTCTAATTTATTCATAATGTTTTGAAATTCGTTAGTATTACTATTTGGGAAACTTGAATAGAATTTATTATTATTAATTTTAAAAGTTCCTTTTTCTTCTTTTGATTTAGGTTTTTCTTTTACTTTACCAACCTTTTCTTTTACTTCAGGTATATCATCCCAAGCGGGATCATAAGGTACAAAGCTATGGCGGCATCTATAACCACCTCTATTAATGAATGGATCACTGCCTGATTTACCCTTCCAGTTGCCAGTAAAGATATCTCTCCATTCTTCTTCTGTTCTAACTTCATTTAGATATGTTCTACAAAATTCTCTAGTGGTGATAATGTTTGTGCCAGTGTATTTAAATGATGTAATACCTGCTTCTTCACCTTTGTATTTAGTAAACTGCCCATCAAATTGCATAATGCTATCATGCGCAATCTGAGATGCGTACTTTCGCATATTCTCACCTCTGATATCAGAAGCATATTTGCTATGAAGTATCTTTCTAGCATCTTCAAACTTCTTCTTAGAGATAGGATCATCTGAGTATCTATTTTCTTCTACAATATCTACTAGCCTATTGATTGCAGCTTCATTACTTCGTCTATAGACACCATTAACTGCGCCTCTGATATTCTGCACCATCTCAGGGAATGGTTTACCAACAATAGCGGATTGATAGACCTCATTTGCAATCGTATCTAGAAATCTATTAGCTACATTTTCAAATCCACTAAATGATAACTGCTTTAATTGATTGATTAATACAAGATCAGGTTGAGTAAGTGTTTTAAATTTAGGTGATACAAGATTATCAGGAATAGTCCTGATATAGTCCATATATCCTTTAACAACTTCGTCATATTCTGAGATTATCTTTGATCCTTCTTTAAGATAATTCTGCTCTATTAGTCTTTTGAGATTTGGTCTAAGTTTTATAGCTAATTGTGTAGTAAGTGGTATTCCGTCAGTGGCTTCCTGAATTGTATTGATTATATCTTCTTCAAGATCAAATAGAACTTTAGAAATTCTTTGTTCGTGAGAAGCAGCTAGTTTTGATAATATCTCTTGTTTGGTAGCCATCCCATTTTGTATATAACAGGATGGCTAATTAGTAAATACAGGATTATTAGGCAACCTCCCTAATCAAAGATTGCCCTACATCTCTAAATTGTCTTACATTAACTAATTGAGATTGTAATTTCTCAATTCTTTTATTTTTTAGCTTAGTTTGATGTGCAACATATTTAGGATTTCTTTTTTCGTCACTGTTAAGATCAGAAATTTCTTTTTCTAAGTTAGCAATTTGTCTATTTACCTTAGTGTTTTTTTCGTGAGCCTTAAACTCAGTCCAAATTGCATTGAAGTTATCAGAAGTAATCTCAAAGATATTACCCTGAGTAGCATTACCATTCTTAGTAATGTTATGGATAGTAGTTGGATATTGACCAAAGATTTTACCATACTTGCTGCAGTTCCACTTAACAGAAGTTCTGATTTCACATTCTGTTTTGTTCTCAGTAGCAATTAAAATCTTAGTAGTTGGATAACCTTTAAGATCAAAAGTGCTGATATCACATTTTGCTACAGTGCTGCAGTAATCAATCTTAGCAACCATGCCAACAACTCTGTTTAAGTACATATCAAAAACATTGTTAATCTCAGCTTTTGTTCTAAGCATAATTTCTTTTTCAATATTCTCCATTGTATCAACTGTATAAATTTCGTGAGTTGTTTCTTCATAACCATTATTTGCATACTGCTTATTCTCAACCCAAGTTTTAATTCTTTTACTTAAAACAAAAACTACATTGAAATATGAGAATTTATCTTTAACTGAAAATACTGGTCTGTTATTACTCATAAGTTGAAAGTATGATCTATTATCAACTTCAGTCTTAAAACCATTTTCAACAACTTCAGCTTTTAGATATTTATAATTTGAAGTTTCACTATCTTCATTGTGTTTACTAACAATACTATCAATTCTAGAAATCTTATTTTTGATGATTTCCATTCTTTTGTTAAATGCTTCAGTAATAGCAGCATTTCTTCTAGAGTTAATTTCATTAATGAAATTTTCTAATAGTAAGTTTGACATTTTAGTTTCTCCTGTATTTGTGTTCATGAGTATAGTTATAAGGAAATTATAACTAAATTGCAAGTGCCTTTTTTACTATAAAGGAAAGTTTTTTTTCCATGCCCTGATTGACCAATAGGCAGGAGATAGGGTTTTTTGCCCTTTTACACGCTTTAAAACACCCCCCATTCTAGCCAAAAATGACCTTTGTCTAGCAGGGATATTCTTCTTTATTTTCATATTAGGATCGCCAAATCTGACTACTTTTACATTACCAGTCTTGGTATCTTTGATATATACGCCAAATTTCTTTGATTTATTGGGTGTTCTGAATGGTTTATTTAGTGTGACATTCTTGCCTTGATACTTAGCCATTACCTTGCCCTCTATATGCCTTAAAATTCCTTTTTTTAGCCTTATTCATAGTGGAGGTAGATATTCTCCCATGCCCAATAGTAGTTTTCTTAGATACTGGCTCAATCTCAACTTTATTTGTTTGCTGCTTCTTAGCCATTACTTTTTCTTCTTGTATTTTCTAGCTGAACTTAGAGCAATAGCGATTGCTTGCTTTCTTGGCTTACCTGATTTGATCTCTTTCCTGATATTGGATGAGATGGTTTTTTTTCCATATCCTTTTTTAAGTGGCATTGTTCAGTCCTTTTCTTCCAATGTTCATAACATAACAATTCTAACATTCCAAATCTATAAGAATATCCGAATGCTGCGTATTTACCACAATGGCAGCGCTTCTTCCCATGCTGCTCATGTGTCCAGTTATAGAAATCTGTAGTAGATACTGTGGTGCTATTAGGATGAGTAGGTGACATCCTCTAACAAAATAGTGAAACTTCCTGACACTGCGCAAGTAGCATCTGCTTTTGCTCTTAGTTCAATATCTGTTTTTTCACTAATAGGAATTGGCATTTCAAATACTCTGTATAAAGGAACTGCGAATGTAGTTTGATATCCAATAGTATTCCAAACATTACCATTATTGATCTGTTTAGAAATAATCTTAGCTTCAATCTCTTTTTGCTTACTCATTCCAATAGATGCTGAAACCATCCATGCTTTTTTATTTGCAGGTACAGTGTAAACCGCACTTAGATTAGAGCCATATCCTGCATTAATATAAGCAACTGTTTTAGCATTAACTGTAATAGTAATATTACCTACATTAGCATCACCAGTATTTGCAGTAACCATTCTTGCTGAAAATACCCTAATGAATGTAGTTGTAGATGCACTTCCGCCAATAGTAATTGTTTCAGATGCTTCTACATAATTTTGGTCTAGCCCTGTAATGAGAATAGTACCACCATCATCAGATGCACTATTAGAACTTGTTGCTACTGCGGTTGTTGCTGCAGTTGGATAACTATATAATCCTGTTCCACCCCATACAGTTGCAAATGTAGTAGAAACTGCAGTGTTATATCCAAATTGACCAATAGCACTAAAATTATCTACAATTCCTTTTTGTACGGCTATACCATAAGGTAAATCAATATTCTGATCGTCAAATTTAGGCAATAGTTTCTCCTGCTATAGCGGTTGTTGAGAATTGCCCAATAGGTGCAGCTTTAGCGTCTATCTCTGCATCTATAGTATTGATAACATCATCATCATCTATTACTGCTCTTGCAATTTGTTTATCTACTTCTTTAGCAAATGTATCTGAAGGTACGCCACTAGCTTTAGCTGCCTGTAAGAACTGTAGATCACTAGCATAATCTCTTAGATTAAAACTATCAGGATAAATTATCTCTCCGTCAAATGTTTGGTTTTGCCATTCAGCAAATAAATTCCAAATCTGTTCTTCAGCATTCTGTAAGTAGTCAGCTTTCTCAGATAATCTAGCATTTAATAATTGAAACTCTGTTTGTAATGCAATACCTGATTGTACTCTGTCCTGAGTTGCTCTTACTGCTCCCATGTGTGTAATTCTATTAATAGCTTCTACCTTCATGTTTATATTGTTCATAATTCCATCTAATGATTGTGATGAAGGTTGAATTAAATATGGTTTTAAGTTGCTATCTAAATCTTCAGGCATTTCAATAATTGATCCTGCACCTGCACTAGCTTCTACATTAGGAGTTTTAACTAATGAAGGATGATTGGATAACCTAATTAATTGCTCAATTTCTGAGTAGTCATTGTAAATAGCTTTTTGTAGTTCTGCCACATCATTGAGATCAGATATACCAATACCTCTACGCTGAGATTTCTGATTGTATAAAACAACCGCAGGAACTTTACCTAACATATTTGGGATTTCATAAATCAGCATTGGTTTAGCACTAGAATAGCCTTTGCTAAAATCTGCTACTTTGTAAGTACAGATATCTTCCATTGTCCATACTCTAATGGTGGCTACATCATTAAATAAATCTTCTAGTAGTGTTAATGATGTTAAATAAAACTTACCATTAATTGCTCGTTCAAAATTCCAGTTTAAGACATTCTCAGGTGTATAAATACTCATGTATGGTCGGATATCTAACTGGATTTCTTCTGCCCTTGTTTGTGTTTGCACTGCAGGTTTATCTATCAATGCCCAACAAGTTCCATAGATAGATGCGTTTACTTGCATCTCACGAATTACATTATTAAATGATCTCCCATCTAAATCAGCATCATTAATAAAACTCTCTAGCTGCGGATCACCAGTTAATGATCCATAATCTCTTGTAGGTGGTACTCTGAAAAGGAAAGACGAATATATTTGCACCACATTCTTACAATGATTATCAATCGGAGTATTGTTTGCTCGTTTAAGATATTCTTCATCAGTTTCTAAAATGTATCTATTGAGTTGATAGCCATTCTGATAATCCTGACCACCTAGATAAGACATTAAATGAAAATGCCAATCATTGATCTTCTCCTGATAGTTATTGTGTCTTGATGTTAAATATTCTCTACTATAGCCTGCCATTAACTCCACCTTTTCGGTTTACTAGGCACAAAATCCCTTCTTACTGGGAACAAGTATTCAACTAAATATCCTAATGCATCATTCATGTGGTCGTAATTATTATCCTTATCAGGTATAGTCGTGCCTTCCTTGTAAATTTGTCTTTCAATGCTTTTTAACACATTTTTACAGTTATTAGCAATAAATAAAGTTCTAACTCCATTAGCATTCTTCAGTTTAGTATTTACTGCATTGATCCTATCTCTAATTAGCGGATGATTGTTTCTAACTCTAATATTAAATCCTGCGTTCTTTAAAATAGATAAATCAGTTACTCCACCTGCGGATGTTTTTCTTTGCTTTGCTGCAGGATCAGGATAAATGAATATATGTTTATCTTTAAACCTGTTCTTGATTTCTTCAACTACCTCGTAGGTATTGGAACTATAAATAACGATCTCGTCATAAACATATATAGTATTTCCTTTTAATTCAGTCACTGCAGCCGCCATTGGATCCACATTGAAATCAAGCCCTATATGTACTTCTGCAGTCTTAGGAACATAGTTCTCTACTACATTCTCTCTCCTATCAAAGTTGTAATATATCTGACCTGCATAGTTTACAAATGAAGCCATATATTCTTGTTTAAATGTTCTCTCATCTAGATCAGATTTAGCTTGATCTATTTCTTGTGGTGATACTTGCCCACCTTCTAATGTAGTGTATTGAAATGATGCCCAATTATTATCATCCTTTTCTCTAGTAAATAAATTGTAAGACCAGTTGCCATATCCTCTTGGAGTTCCACAGAATAGAGCCGCACCCATTTTTCCTTTATCACTTAAAGTTGGTCGTAATACTTCCGTATAAGCATGTTCTTTTATGTCCGCAAATTCATCCATCACTAAGAAATCTAATCCAACACCTCTAAGGCTATTCTCATTATCTGCGCCTCTCAGGGATATCTCACTGCCATTTTTTAAAGTTATTTTTAGGTCGCTATGATTGACCTTACTGATCCATTTATGTTTGGTCATTCTGTCCACAAGATCATTCCAAACAATGTCTTTAGCCATTCTATAGGTAGGCGCTACATACCAAACTTTCTTTTTAGGATATCTTGCGAACTTAGCTATTTCTTGAACACATAAAAAAGTCTTACCAAATCTTCTCCCTGTAATAAGAACTCTAAAACGCTTATTACATTCTAGTATTTTTTTTTGGGGTTTAGATAAAGGCATTAAATCCAGTTTAAAGTTGGCTTACCTTGATAATTTTTATTCCATATAAACCAAGCAAAAGCTAACATTCCGCCACCATGTGTTTTTTTATTACTATTAGGATTTGTAAATGTAATTCTTCTAGAAAATATATGTACTTTTTCTAATGGTGTTTCTTGAAACATTTTTTGTCTAGCAACACCCTCTAAAAAATTAATTCTTAACATAAATGCTACTTTGTTGTTGCTTAGTTCTAATGCTTTATAAACAAATTCTAAAGATAATTTAAATGGTGGATTTGTTATTATATTTTCAGTTCTTCTATTTGATAATAAGAAATCAATACCTGTTTTACCATAACCTCTATCAATTAAATCAGAAGAATGAACATTGTAGCCTTTATTAATTAAAACATTAGATATAGCACCATCTCCACAAGCACATTCCCATATCTCACCATTAAATGATTCTACATCCAATAATCTTTCTGTAGCCATTGGAGGGGTTGGATAAAAGTCGTTTTTCTCTCTATTATTTTCTAAATTATGACCTGCTAATCTGTACTTTGTTAGTTTATTACCTTGACTAACATTTAAAGCGTCATCTGATCCTGCCATTAGTCAATAGACCAAGCTAATGGTTGGTCATTATCAGTTGCAGCGCCATTCTCAGATTGATCTAACATATTTCTACCAAGCCATATCTGCATGGGTACTGATCCTTTTTGCGCTGATTGCCATTGTAATTCTCTTAAACGCAGCTTTTGTTCTGCTCTACCTAATTTAAGATATTCGGAATAACTTTTTCTCAATAAACTTTCGTCACAACCAAAATAATCAGCTATCTCAATATTAGTTGATCCCAGTTGTGCCAACTTCCTTACAACTTCTCCTGATATTTCATACTTTTTTGGTCTTGCCATTTTCTATCCTCTTTCACTGGTAGAGTGTACCTTACTTTAGTTTTGTGCCGCAATTAGGACATGATTTTTCCGTCTTAATCTTTGCCACATCTTCTTCTTTATCAAATGTAAGGAAATCTTCAAGTTCTTTGGTATCAAAGCCAGTTAGTTCTAAATCTGTGTTGAAGTCTAATAGATCAGTAAATTCTTTATGCAATAATGAAAAATCCCATTCACTATACTCATTTGTTTTATTATCTGCTATTCTATACGCTTTTGCTTTTTCAGGGGTTAGATCAGCAATTAATACTGGTATCTCTTTACATTCTAGTATTTTTGCAGCTTCATATCTTGAATGTCCTGCAATAATAACTCCTGCTCTATCTACTACGATAGGTTGCTGCCAACCAAATTGCTTAATGCTCTGAACTACTTTATCTAGATTTTTCTTTTTTCTTGGGTTTCTACTGTATGGTTTAATATCAGTAATAGCTTTTAATTGAACATTCATTAGTGAAATGTGACTTGTGGTTTTAATTCAAAACCCATCATTTGCATTACCAACTCTAAACTTCTTTCAGCATCTTCTTTAGTTTCAAAGATGCCATAATTAACAAAAGCTGAGAATGTACCATCCTTGTTATCAATGATGATATAATTCTGTGGTATTTGCATATCTGATTTACTCATTTAACAATTCAAATTTAGATTTATATAACTATTTTGCAACCATGAATGTATATGGCGTTACTAATAAATCTATCAAGTTTTTGCTTGGTTTGTTCAAGCGCAATACTCGTTCTCAGGCTATTGACAAATTCGTAGAAGTTGAATTTAAACCTGTAGATCGGTATTACGCTAAAGAACTTATGCTTAAACAATTTAGAGATAATTAAACTGGGTTTTGTTCAATAAACTTATCTAGCTTTTGAATATAGTCAAAAGACCACCTCATTGTTTTAATACCTTTTCTTCGCATATCCACATCTGACTTGAATTGCCAATCTTTAAATTCTTTATCCGTCATCTGCTTCTCAGGTACTACTTCTAGATATATCTTCTTGCTAAGAAATCTCTCAAATGCCTTATAAAACTCTCCTTTTTGATTTCTGTAGGTGATGTACTTCTCTCCTAGAGAAACTTTGTTTTCATCTTTGAGTTTTTTCCATTGTTGAAAGCTATCCCACTTATTTGATCTTTTATCTTTCTCATCTAAAACATATTTTTGCCAAAAAATATTAAATTCTTCGGTATATATATTATTTGGTTTATTATTAGTAGTTAGTACTTTGTGGTTAGTAGTTAGTGGTTGCGATCCGTCAAGCATATGCTCAGATGATGCGTTAGCATTACCCCATCTAGCTGCAGCAGCTTTCTTTGATTTATCATGCCTATCTTTAGCCGCCATGATTTCTTCACTGCATCTTTTGTTCTTAATTAAGCCCTGATCTACAGATATCTTGCGCTTTAGGACTAATTCGTTTTTTACTTCCTGTATATCTTCCGTAAATCCTCTGCAAACCAATTCCCAAATAATCGGATCATCAAAAAGCTGATCGTCATTAGTGTAAATTAGGTCTTGGATGCGTCTATAGGCTAGTTCTGCCTTATAGCTTAAAATCATACACCCTGATAATTGGTCATCAGGACAATAGTTTATAAATATCATTTTTGCCATTTTTTCCCCCTGTTGTAGCATTTGATACATTCTTTAATTTTATATAGATCACAAAGCTGCATCATCATATACGCACTATTCAACTTTCTGCAAGTAATACATTGATGAAGTTTCTTATCTTCTATTGATAATTTTGTAGCCATATTAAATACCCCAAATCTCTTGCCTAGCGGTTACCAATTTTGGATTATTCCATATAAAATCATCCACATTTGGTTGATAGATATAAGCAAAGTCTTTAGGCTCATTACAAAGCTGCAATACTCTATCCATTCCTTTAAGAATATTTCTGATCTCAATTTCATGCTCATCAGTAAATACTATTTCTTCAAAATGGTGCTTTGTAGGTGTCACAATGAATAAACTACAGTGAACTGGTTTTTGATATTTCTGTTCTAAGGCTTTTTTGTATATTAGCTGCTGCAACTTATCAGAATGATTAAGTGCCATTCTACCTTTAGTCTTTAGATCAAAAATAAACATACCTTCTTCTCCTAAATCCCATACAAAGTCAGAATATCCAGTAAATGGTATGCCTTCTATTTCTATGGATAGTTCCTCTTGATAAGAATGTAATGGTTGATTGCCAAATCTTGTAAATAAGGCTCTACAATTCTCATAATACTTTGGTATTAACTTTAGATATTTCTGCACTTCGTCTTGATCGTGATAGTCTTTAAGGGTTTGTTGAAAATCCCTTAGTTTCATTTGAGTATTATCTTCACTTTCATTACCATTTAATAAATCCTTTAAGAGTTCCTCAACAATGATCCCTGTAAACATAGCAGGATTTGTACCTGTGTTTATTTTGTAGATTTTATTAATAATAAATTGAGTTGGATAGCTTCGGAATGAATTTAACTTGCTATAACTCATTGGTAGTAAGTCAAACTTACTAAAATTATCTTTATTCATAGTTCCTCCTTAGAATAAATTATTTTGGTGTTTATTTTCTTCTCTAAATTCAAAATAGAGTAGTTGGTGTATATCTGAAGTGAATTTATCCTTCACTGGTACAGAATAAGCAAAGCTGCCAAACTTCTCTATAGGCAAGATCATTTTCTTGTCATAAACCACAATAGCTATATCGCAGTTCTTTCTCTGACAATCTCTAACAACCTTATCTCTTACTGGTGCAAATCCTTTGAACAAAGATTTGATTTTATATTCGTGTAGTTTTCTCATTTACAACATTCTCCTTGTAGTGTTTGTATAATTTATCTGCGTACTTAATGGGATCAACTCCTAATTTTTCCCAAAATAGTCTTTCACCATATTTTGTATGAATAGAATGATGACATGGGTAAAAACATAGTGGTACAACCCTGCTATCATCTCTAATCATAGCGCCATATCTTTTAAGTTGAACATGGTGAGCCTGTATAGTATCGCTGACTTTGTAAGTTCCATCCTTAACCTGACATGAGTAGCATGGTTGGCTGCATACCCACATCAGGTATTTTTTATCCTTTATGATCTTTCTCTTAGAATGGGATAGACTCATGCGGATTTGTGATCGGTGCGGTTTCTGTTTCTTCTTCTCTGTTATTGAGATAATCATTCTCCTCAATCTTAACAGATACTGCATTGATGGCATCACCATTTTTATTTTCGGTTTTTTTCCATAATGCTATGTTATAAAACTTACCTGCTTTCAAAATAATATCTTGGTCAAATTTCATTTTACCATTTTGATATAGCGGTAAGTTATCACCTTCTTGTTTTCTATCGTTAAAAAATAAAGTTATATATACTGACATTTTAAAGACCTCCTTTAGGTTTATTGTCATTAGTGGGTGCAGGTTTCTTTGTTTGATGAACTACATTAGTAGGTTGCTTTGCAGCTACATTACCATCATCCTCAAAATCTGCTTCTAGATTAAGCATAGCTTGAATGTGATATCTTCTCATGTAAGTTATGCCTGATCCAATTTGTTGTGGATTGCTACTGGCAGTTCCAATAGCTGATCTTGATTGTATTGATTGACCACTAGGTAAGTGAGTTAAAATAGTAGTCAAAAAGTTTAAACCATCTTCATAAGTTACTGTGTAATACAAAGATAGTTCATTCTTGTTTAGTGCTTCTTTACAAGATTTAAAGATATCATCTAATGTAGAAAAAGTATGAAATCCTCCATCTTGTGTCTTAAAGAATTTATTCAAACCATTTCTTTCTAATGGCTTAAATTCTTGTCTTGCTTTTTGTAGTGCTGATAGCAAGTAATCAGTTCTTATCGTTTCCATTTAAGTTCCTCTCTAAAGTATGGAATGTCCGCGACCTCGCAAACATTCTTTTACTAAGTGATGATAACTATACTCTAAGTTACCAGTTAATAAAAGCATAGATGAAGATAACAAACCTGTATTCTCTTTAGCTAAATCTTCGCAGCTATATTTGTCATCTAAATATCTCATGCTTACTTCTTCTCCTTTACCGCCTCTTGGATCGTGGATTATCTTGTTCGTGCAAGACATCAGGATAAGAGTAAGTAGTAGAATACATAGCTTTCGCATATTTATAGTCCTCCTTATTTACTAATGGTATTTTTAACCAACCATCTCTGTT
>Ga0208644_1003058_pt1 | contig 13093 bp, 9 predicted proteins | sample VirMetDEL_Nov_18_FD_184517 | JGI IMG/M metagenome (GOLD analysis project Ga0208644, IMG submission 184517) | Aqueous microbial communities from the Delaware River and Bay under freshwater to marine salinity gradient to study organic matter... | ecosystem: Environmental > Aquatic > Marine >... | reverse complement strand
TTGGGCACCAATTGAACCTACAGCTCCCTGTTTACCTTGAGCTCCTTGGGTGCCTTGAACACCAATAACACCTTGGACACCTTGTACACCTTGTGCACCTTGAGTTCCTTGTGCTCCGATTGCACCAATTGCGCCCTGTTTACCTTGGGCACCTTGTGTTCCTTGAGCACCAACTACACCTTGAGTTCCTTGAGCACCTTGAGTTCCTTGTGCACCAATTACACCGATAGCGCCTTGTGCTCCTTGAGCACCTTGGGTACCTTGAACACCAATAACACCTTGAACACCCTGTACACCCTGTGCACCTTGGGTACCTTGAGCACCAATAACGCCTATAGCACCCTGTTTACCTTGGGCACCTTGGGTTCCTTGTGCACCTACGACACCTTGAACACCTTGTTGGCCTTGAGCACCTTGAGTTCCTTGTGCACCAATTGAACCTACAGCTCCCTGTTTACCTTGAGCTCCTTGTGTTCCTTGGGCACCTACAACACCTTGTACACCTTGTTGACCTTGTGCACCCTGTGTTCCTTGAGCACCTATAACACCGATAGCGCCTTGTGCTCCTTGAGCACCTTGGGTTCCTTGAACACCAATAACGCCTTGAGTTCCTTGAGCACCTTGAGTTCCTTGGGCACCAATAACACCTATAGCACCCTGTTTACCCTGGGCACCTTGTGTTCCTTGAACACCAATAACGCCTTGGACACCTTGTACACCTTGTGCTCCTTGTGTTCCTTGTGCTCCTATTACACCGATTGCGCCTTGTTTACCTTGGGCACCTTGTGTACCCTGGGCACCTACAATGCCTTGAGTTCCTTGAGCACCTTGAGCACCTTGTGTTCCTTGAGCACCAATTACACCGATAGCGCCTTGTTGACCTTGAGCACCTTGGACACCTTGTGCACCTACAACACCTTGAACACCTTGTTGGCCTTGTGCTCCTTGAGTTCCTTGAGCACCGATCGTACCAATAGCACCTTGTTTACCTTGTGCTCCTTGAACACCTTGTGCTCCAACAACACCTTGAGTTCCTTGAGCACCTTGAGTTCCTTGTGCACCAATTGCACCGATAGCGCCTTGTTGACCTTGAGCACCTTGGACACCTTGTGCACCTACAACACCTTGAACACCTTGTTGGCCTTGTGCTCCTTGAGTTCCTTGTACTCCTATTACACCGATTGCGCCTTGTTTACCTTGAGCTCCTTGTGTTCCTTGCGCGCCAATAACACCTTGTACACCTTGTTGACCTTGGGCACCTTGAGTTCCTTGTGCACCAATTACACCAATAGCACCTTGTTTACCTTGTGCTCCTTGTGTTCCTTGCGCGCCAATAACACCTTGTACACCTTGTTGGCCTTGAGCACCTTGGGTACCTTGTGCACCAATAACACCAATAGCGCCTTGTTTACCTTGAGCTCCTTGTGTTCCTTGTGCACCTATAACGCCTTGAACACCTTGTTGACCTTGAGCACCTTGAGTTCCTTGTGCACCAATTACACCGATAGCGCCTTGTTGACCTTGAGCTCCTTGTGTTCCTTGGGCACCTACGACACCTTGAACACCTTGTGCTCCTTGAGCACCTTGTTGGCCTTGGGCTCCTATAACACCTATAGCACCCTGAACACCTTGAGCGCCTTGAGCACCCTGCCGTCCTTGTGCACCTACTGCTCCTTGAGCACCTTGAGCACCTTGAACACCTGCTACACCCTGAACACCAGCAGCACCCTGGGTGCCTTGGGCACCTTGAGCGCCCTGCTGTCCTTGTGCACCTATTGATCCTTGAGTTCCTTGAACACCTTGAGCACCTTGTGCTCCAATAGTACCAATAGCGCCCTGTTTACCTTGAGCACCTTGGGTACCTTGTTGTCCTTGTGCACCTATTGCACCTTGGGCACCCTGTTGACCTTGGGCACCTTGGGCACCTATAGCACCCTGAACACCTTGTTGACCTTGTGCTCCTTGAGCACCTTGTTGACCTTGTGCTCCGATTACACCGATTGCACCCTGTTTACCTTGTGCTCCTTGTGTTCCTTGGGCACCGATAACACCTTGAACACCTTGTTGACCTTGGGCACCTTGAGTTCCTTGGGCACCTATAACACCTATAGCACCTTGTTTACCTTGGGCACCTTGGGTACCTTGAGCACCAACAACACCTTGAACACCTTGTGCTCCTTGAGCACCTTGTTGGCCTTGAGCACCTATAACACCAATGGCGCCCTGTTTACCTTGGGCACCTTGTGTTCCTTGAACACCAATAACGCCTTGGACACCTTGTACACCTTGAGCACCCTGTGTTCCTTGGGCACCAATAACACCTACAGCACCTTGTTTACCTTGAATACCTTGAGCACCTTGAGCACCTACAGCACCTTGAGTTCCTTGGGCACCTTGAGCGCCTTGTTGACCTTGAACACCAATTACACCAATAGCGCCCTGTTGACCTTGGGCACCTTGGGCACCTTGAACACCTATAACACCCTGTACTCCCTGTTGGCCTTGGGCACCTTGTGTTCCTTGAACACCAATAACGCCTATAGCGCCTTGTTTACCTTGTGCACCTTGAACACCTTGTGGTCCTTGAGCACCTTGTGCTCCTTGAGCACCTTGGGCGCCTATAGTACCTTGAGCACCAATAACGCCTATAGCGCCTTGTTTACCTTGTGCACCTTGTGCTCCTTGTACTCCAATAACACCTTGAACACCCTGTTGACCTTGAGCACCTTGTGCTCCTTGAGCACCTACAGCACCTTGTGCTCCTTGAGCACCTTGGGCACCTTGTTGGCCCTGTGCACCAATAATACCAATAGCGCCCTGTTTACCTTGGGCACCTTGAGCACCTTGAACACCAATAACGCCTTGAACACCTTGTACACCTTGTGCACCCTGTGTTCCTTGAGCACCAATAACACCTATGGCGCCTTGTTTACCTTGGGCACCTTGAACACCTTGTGGTCCTTGAGCACCTTGTGCTCCTTGAGCACCTTGGGCGCCTATAGTACCTTGAGCACCAATAACGCCTATAGCGCCTTGTTTACCTTGTGCTCCTTGAGTTCCTTGAGCACCAATAACACCTTGTACACCTTGTTGGCCTTGTGCTCCTTGTGTTCCTTGGGCACCAATTACACCAACAGCTCCCTGTTTACCTTGAGCTCCTTGGGTACCTTGAGCACCTATAACACCTTGAACACCTTGAAAACCTTGTGCACCTTGAGCACCTTGTGCCCCAATAACACCAATAGCACCTTGAATACCTTGAGCACCTTGTGTTCCTTGAGCACCTGCAAATCCTTGTGGACCTTGAGTACCTTGTGCACCTTGTCTTCCTTGAGCACCAGCTGCACCTTGAGTTCCTTGGGCACCTTGAGCACCCTGAACACCTTGTGGTCCCTGTGGACCAACAATACCTTGATCACCTGAAGAGCCTGAAGCTACAGGTGCATATTTTACTTGGCCTGAGCCAGTATCATAAGTGATTACAAAATTTGGGGTGACTGATTGTGTAAGGTCAAAGTAAATAGTAGAACCAGATATGTCTAATCCCGAAGCCGTAATGGCATTTGTTATATTTAAACTATTTAAGGAAGCATCACTTCCCGAGACTATTACTTTTTTCCAATTAGGCATATTTCAAGTTCTATTATGGTTTGGTTACAGGTAAAGTGCCTGCCCACTTCCTTGCGGACCTATAATATCAATGATAAATATGGGGAAAAATATTACTTGTTAACTATTTTTTCAAGTTCTTTATCTCGCTTTTGAATTTCTTTTTCTAAAGCTACTTCAACTTTATTCTGTAGTTCAATCATTTTTCTTGCACTTGCCCCCGTTATCGTGACTAAATCAAGACCTTGGCGTATAACCGATAATTCTTCGATAGAAAACATATTTATTTATTTAATTTATTATAATATAACTGAAGTTTGTAGGTTAGATGGTACATGCTTTCAATAGCAGATCCATTAAAAGTTGAATTTCTTATAATTTGTAATAAAAGCTCTACTTCTTGTTTAGATAATTCTAACTTATCTTTAGAAGCAGTAACCCCCTCAGTTTTATTTCCTGAAGGGGTTACCATGTTTTTTGCTTCAAAACCCATAATTAAATGAAAAAGATTGTTTTAATAATTTATTAAGAGTAAATGTAAATGTCTTCATTAGCTCCTACGAAAATATTACCTTTAGCACTATATCTTGCTGGGGCATTTGCTGGAGTATTTTCACTGCCTGAGAACCAAACAGTAGCCATAAATGCATCTGGTGTAAATGTAGCTTGTGAACCATCAAATGAACCAGTTACACCCCAACGAGTTACAGCATTGTCATATCCAAAAGATTCACCAATACCTTGAGTACCTTGTTGAATTACAATACCACCATCACCTCCTGTGTTAGAACCAGAGGCCATTAAGATAAAGCGGTCAGCTACATCTAAGTTAGTTGTGTTTTGGAACGAAGCAGTGCCTAATACTGTTAAGTTTCTTGAAACAGTTAAGTCTTGTTGAATTGTTACATCATTAGGTAAACCAATTGTTAAGGTTTGACCTGCAGCTGAGGTTTCAATTTCATTAGCTGTACCAGCAATTGTAAGATCTTGAGTTTTTAGATCAACAGTACCATTACCAGTTGAACCTGAGAAGTTTAAGTCACTAACAAGGTTAGTTAAACCACTACCGTCACCAAAGAATGAACCACTAAATGAACCTGAACCTACTGTGTTTACTAAAGTTAAACCAGTTATTGAAGAAGCAGTAGCACCTAAAGTTAATGTAGTCGAACCTACTAATGTAGTTGGGTTGGCTAATTTTTCATTAGTTACTTGAGCAGTTCCAATTTTAGAAGTAATAACTGAACTGGCTGAAAGTTCGTTGCTGGTAATACCACCAGTAGCAACTTTTACACCGTTGGCATCAACAGTTAATGTAGTGCCTGAAGCAGATACTGCGAAGGTTCTAACAGCTGAACCATCATAAGTTCCACCGCTTAAACCAATACCAGCAGTTAAGTCAGGTAAGTCTGTAGTACCAACAAATGAACCACTGAATGAACCTGTAACTGTAGCTCCAGTTAAAGTTAAACCTGCTACTGAAGTAGTTGTATCACCTAAATCAATTGAAGTTGAACCAAGTGTAAATGAAGAAGTAAGTAAACTACCTGAAATAGCACCTGTAGATGAATTATAATCTAAATTAATCCCACCTGGGCCTGTAGTATCAGAAACTGAGATTTTGCCTCTTACACCTGAAGTAAAGTGAGCAGAAGCTGTGTCTAAAACTACTGCTTCAGCTGTTGAACCTGAGTATCCAAAAGGTACAATACCTAAACCACCGGTTAATGGAGATAATACAATACCGGAGGCAGGAACGTTTGTTAAACCGCTACCATCACCAGCAAATGAACCAGTGAAAGAACCGGTTAGGGTAGCTCCTGATTGGGCATTTACAAGATAATTGGCGTCGTTTGCAAGTTGTGATACATTACTACCACTAACTATGACTTTTTTCCATGTTGCCATATTATTATAAAAATATTTTAATTGTTAACACAACCAATTATCTATTAAGTTTATATCAATGATAAATATATCATTTTTTAACAAAATTAATCAAATCCAAAGAAAAATTCGTTAGAAGCAGAATAAAATATACCACCACTTACAGCAGTTGGAGCTGTATTTAATTTTCCTAATACTAAAGTTCCTTCTTCGTTTACTTTTACTTTTTCTTCATCTCCATTACCATCAGGAATGTTAATTAAGAAAGGTGAAGTTAAAGATGAACCTGTAATTACTATAGGACCTACAACAGCTAATGATCCTGTTATACCTGCTGATCCTGTATATGGGAAAGGGTTTACAATATTAGAAGAAGCTGGGAAGCTGAATGCAAATGATTCACTAACAGAAGGCGTACCATTAGATCCTAACTGAGTTACTGAGAATACCTCATATCCAGTTTGGTAAGGGACAACACTTGTAATCTGTAAAAATTTATATATAGTAGAATCTAAAGTTGCTTCTAACTTAATAATACTCCCACTTGTTAAGCTATCTAAATAAGTACCAAAATTTACTGATGGACTATTTGAAACATCGTCTATAGAAATTTGGGTTGTTGAGAATGACCATGGTTGATTTAATTTAAAGAAACCAGTACCTGGGTCATTCATAGTGGTATCATCACTATACAACCAATATGCTAAAGCACTTGAAGCACCTGCCGCACCTTGAGAACCTGAAGGGCCAATTGAGCCTGAAGCACCTTGAGGTCCTTCAGAGCCTGAAGGTCCTTGTGGACCTGCTGATCCGGATCCACCAGAAAGATATATAGTAGCAATAGATCCAGTTAAGCTTATGCTTTCTACTCCAGAGCCTGTAAAATTTAAAGTATCAACAACTCCAACAACCGACCCAGTCTGTTGAACTACTATATTAGCTGGACTGGATACATTAGAAGGTCCTAATGATACTTGGTCTAAAAATCTTGCTCTGGCCATTTTATGCTATTACGTTTACAATAAATATATCTTATCCTCTCAAATCATTTAGATTTGTAGTGGTTTCTAAATTAATTATTAGTTTAGATTTTTCTCTAAATTTAGATAAAGTTTGGGTAATATCTTTTTGTATAACTTCAGGAACAATATATCCTCTTAAAACTATATCAAAAGTACTCTTAACTACTCTTTCACCGTTAGTAGGGATTTCTTGGATAGTATTAAACGAATCAATACGGGCTCTAAACTTAAAACGTTCAGGATTACCCCAATATGAATCTGAAGCGTAGTTAATAGCTTCAACTATTTTATTCATCTGCTCAACGTAATATGTTTGAACTACACAGCTGTATGTAACAGTTACATAATCAGGGATAGCTACAGCATAATAAGTTTTAATAGGAATAGCATTAGTTAAAACATTGAATTGACTATAAGCATTAGATGGAGTAAATTTTTTCTCAAAAATACCATAGTTGTATGGTTGGTTCGCATCTAATTTATTTCCAATAGTTCTATCTTTAGTAATATTATTTCTTTTAAACATTAAAAGTGGAAGCATTATAGCTCCATTTTTGTCCTTATAATATCCATCTTTTTGAACTGATTTCCATCTTTCAGGTGAACCATATATAATGGGTACTGATATTCTTTGTCCGTTTTGAATAACGTAAGGTTGAATAATGTTTTCAAAGTAATATAATACTGCTTCATCTATATCTTGAATACCAACTGTATAAAGTTTAGTTGGGTCATCTTTAAATGAAGTATCGTATCCCCTATTAGCTTTTGAAGGTATAGAATCATTAGGATTACCATATCTTGGATCCGAAGGAAATATAAGATCGTTAGCGATCTCTTTTTGGGTTTTTGGGATAGGTTTTCTTCCAGTGGTAGCCATTATGTTCTTTCTTTAGTTATACCAACTTTATCAGCAGGCACATAGTGAGTGTTGCAAATAATTGAAGTATTGTAACCAAAGTTTTCCAAACCAGGATTCCACCCCGTTGGTTGAACACTATTAGGATAATCAGGGTCTTTACCTACAAAGAACTGATTGGCGTTTGTAGCATTTACTTCAAAATAAGCCGTTTGATAATAAATAATATCACCTACTTGTGGAACTAAATTAGCTCCGTAAATGCTATCCTCATTAAAATCTTGAAGTTTATTTAAAAGATCATCTCTTAAAAATCTAAATGTAGGAGTAAAATCAAAATTAACTCCCATATCATCAGCACTCCAAGTTTGAGAAGGGTTTTCTATTAAAGCATATAAAAGAATAGGACCATCATAAAATTTGTTACCTGAGGCTTCCCCATACATGTTAAATTGGGTTTGACCTAATCTTAATTTGAAGAATGAACATTGCTGAGAAATAATATTACCCATCAACTCGCGGTTGACGTGTCTAAACATACTTATATCTCTTGCCTCACCGTATAATGCCATTATCCAATATATATTACCATTGGAACTTTATTAAGTTCATTTTGTGAATAATCAGCTTCAGCTGCTCTTCTTTCAAGTAAAGCTTGACGAGAAGTTTGGTCAAAGTAATCTCTTAATTTTTGTATTAAAGCCTCTTTACCAGCAGTTGCTGATGCTAATAAATCTTGTTGGTTTAATGTTACTTCAGCACCTGGGATAGGAATTTGAGTGTATTTACCTCTAACATATCCTAACATTTCTTTGGAAATAGCTAATGTCATTTCAAATATCCAAGCTCTACCTATAGAGTTAATTTGAGAATATACTGGGTTAGTATAAGGGACATTGGATACGTTAGTAATTAATCCTGCTCCTAAGTCACCACTACCTGTAGCTAAGGAATCAAATAATCTTTCATCCTTAAGTAAGTATTGAAACCAAAAATGAACACCTGAGTCGGCTTCGTTTGGTACTGGGAATATTCTAAGTTTATTATTGATTAGTTCAAAGCTGAATTTAGATAATAGAATATCGCCTGCTAATTCTACTTCTTGGAGGGCTTGAACATTATATGAAAGAGGAGTTACAAGAAAATTAGCACCAGCTCCGTATCCTGCTACTCCGCCTAAACCACCAAAGAATGAACCCCAACCTGCTCCTAAACCAATACCACCACCATAGTAGTAATCAGCTGAGGCTGGGACACCTTGGTAAAATACTCTTTTAATTTCTAAATTACTTCCTGAGATTCCATTTGCTTCAGCCCAAACATCTAAATCATAATCTTGTTGGGAACCTGTTAATACAACAGATCCAGAATACCAATTTACATCTCCTCCTACACCTGCTTCGGTTCCATATTGTTGGGAAACTCTAATAACGTTTCCTAAGTTTGGGGTAATTTGAGTGTTGTTTAAAAAAGCAATATTAATAGGTAAACCTTCTAAATTTAAAAGGTTTTCTCTAACTAAATAAGCATATAATTCGTTTCCGTAAATGGTGGTAGCTTCTTCAAAAGCTGTATAAAAATTTGTGGCTTGTAATTCAACGTTTTCAATAGGATAACCTAAACGAATAGCACAGAATTTAGCTACTTTGTCAGCATCAACTTGGAAATCAGGATCGTAATCGTAAAATCCAAAAGGTGTGTCACCAGGAAAGAAAGAAGATGAACCGGGCCAAATAGGAATGTTTGCCATGCTTTTTTGTTATAAATATCAAAAAAGGACGCCCTAATAGATTAGAAAGTACTTAAAGCAGCTCTTTTCCAACCAGCAGTAGTTCTTACATAAATATAGTTATCATCCCAAACCATATTACCTGCTGAACCCGTATTAAACGCTGAAGATGATGGGGTATTTGGCCCCTGCATTTTAAATTGAGTAAATTTGTCAGGGTTATTAGGTACAATTTCAAATAAACTATCTTTAGAATTTTGACCACCTCCTAAATAAAGGCCAGAACCTACTTGTACTCTACCAGTAGTTGTTTCTGCTAATATAATTGGTTGGTTTGGTTGAGTTCCAACCGCAAATGTATTATTAACTGTCCCTGCACCATATCCTGATAAATTACCTAAGAAAATATTATTACTTCCATTAGCACCTTCACCTGCTCGGTTTCCTATAGCAATGCTTCCTGAAGAGTTACTACCGTAACCTGCCCTATATCCAATAAGAACAGATTTACTTGTGTTTACAGCACCTCCTGCATAACTACCAATAACTACATCATGGTAGCTACCAGTACCTATTACTGACAGATATCCTATAGCTACTGATTCGGTAACATAAGCTGCTCCTGAGTTAATTCCTCCAGCCTGGAATCCTATAAAAGTGGCATTATTAGCGTTTTGGATATTTAAACCTGCTTGATATCCAATGAAAGTATTTTGGCTACCTGATGCAAAATCATAAGCTGCTAAAGATCCAATAGCTGTGTTATAGGAACCATTAGTATCTTTATAACCAGGCATACTTTGATAACCAATAAGAACGTGACCTTGTCCAGGTACACCTTGGTAACCAGCATAGGCACCAATAGCTACACCTCGTACTAAAGAAGTAAAAGATACAGAACCTGAGGCGGCTTCAATACCTATAGCAGTACCATAAAATCCTAAATTGATTTTACCTGCTCTAAATCCTATAGCAGTTTGACCTCCTAATCCAGCAACTGTTCGGCTTCCTGCTTCATATCCAAAATAAGAAGCTGATGCTGCAAGACGTGTTCCACTTGGAAATTCATATGGACCTGCATATCTACCTACAATAGTTGAATATTGTGCATAATTTACTGCAGTGCTACTTGCAGAAGTAGGAAGGAAAAATGTATCCTGAAACCATAACGATCCATAACCACTTGGACCATTTCCTATAATAACAGATCCTGTTACGTATGAACCTGTAGCTGATGCTGAGGATCCTGTAGCTATAGTTATGTCAAAAATTGTACCAGTTCCTCTTGTAAAAGTAATTGTATTACCATTAGCTGAAGCGTTTGCTAATAATGTATTTTCAGTAAGTGGGATGCTATATTGGGTGTTTACAGAGGAAAGTAATATACGTGCTGCTGAAGCTGTATCTAAAAGTGAGGCTGTAAATAAGAAAGAGCCTGTATCAATTGCTGTAGCATTAGAAGCATAAGATGCTGTTAAAGCATATGAAGCAGAAGTAGAAGATGTTGCTGTTGTTGCTGATGTTGCTGTTGTTGCTGTTGTTGCTGATGTTGCTGTTGTAGCGTACGAAGCAGAAGTAGCTGTTAAAGCATACGAAGCAGAAGTAACAGAAGCTGCAGTAGCTGCTGTTGTAGCGTATGAAGCCGAAGTAGCTGAATCTGCTGTGGTAGCAGTGGTAGCTGAATTTGCTGTGCTGGCATAAGATGATGAATTAGCTGTATCGGCATATGTTGCATTAGCGGTATTTGAAGCAAAACCTGCTGAAGAAGCTGAAATTGCATAAGATGCAGAGGTAACTGATCCTTCAAGATATGAAGCTGTTAAGGCATAGGATGCTGTACCTGCACTATCAGCTGTTTGAGCTGTTAAAGCATAGTTTGCTATAGAAGCTGTGTTAGCAAGTAAGGCTAATGATGCTGTACCTGCACTATCTGCTGATTGGGCTAATATAGTATAGTTTGCTAATGATGCTGTGTTAGCAAGTAAGGCTAATGATGCTGTACCTGCACTATCTGCTTGTTGGGCTAATATAGTATAGTTTGCTAATGATGCTGTAGCAGCATAAGATGCGGAGGTAGCAAGACCAGTACTGTCAGCTGTTTGAGCTCCTAAAGCATAGTTTGCTACAGATGATGAAAAAGCATAAGATGCAGAGGTAATTGTTCCTTCAAGATATGAAGCGGTTGAAGCATATGATGCAGTACCATAAATTCCCAATGATGCTGATAAAGCACCTGTTAAGTTCCAACTTCCTGTTATATTAATTGCCATATTAGAAAATCTTAATTATTAATATAATGCATTCCATGTAGTACCATCCCAAAAATAGGGTTTTGGTGGTACGCTTGAGGATACTGCAAATGAACCTGTGGGTACATTAGTTGTTCTTAAAGGATGAGTAGGAGTTAAAGTTAAAACTTTGTAAGAACTTAATATGGTATCTTGGTATAAATCTATAGATGAGCCTGAGGATAATTGAAAGTCAACCGAGCCAGTTGATGAGAAAAATTGCATTAGTGAAGTACCAATACCTGCTTTAGTAACCAAAATGGTGGCAAATTGGCTAAGATTATGTTGTTGACCCCAACTAAGTTGACCTAAAGCTTGACCAACTTGTAGAGTAGTAAAAGCATATGGTTTTTCAAAAGTAAGTTGACCTCCACCAAGACCAGTTGATTCATTACCTCTAATATTAACTTTTGGGTAGCCAAGATTACTACTGGCAGAAATTACGAATACCTCATTAGTGTTCCCTTGTTTGATAGTTAAACTACCTGATATAACCGCATTACCAGTATAAGGGTTAGATAGCCCTGTAGAAGCTATAGCATAAGAAGCAGTAACTGCAAATGATGAAGTACCTTGAAAATTTGAAGCTGTGATAGAATTAGTAAAAGGATTATATTTTAAAGCCGAAGTTCCACCTGCTATTTTTATATAATCAGTCCCGTTTGGTACATTATTTACAAAAGGGATATAATAAGGTTGATTTGTAGTATCTGATAAAATTGTTATTCTTGATGCAGAAGTAGCGCTGGTTGATGTAAGAGCATAAGAAGAACTAACGGCATTAGTAATGCTTCCACTAAAATAAGAAGCAGATTTGGAGGATTCGGCCCATGAAGCTGTACCATAAACTGATCCTGATAAAGCACCTTGTAAAACCCAGCTTCCTGTTATATTAATTGCCATATTAGAAAATTCTAATCATTATTACGTTTCCGTTTCTATACAATCCCCCTAATGGAACCCCAGCAGAAGCTGCTGCTATATCGTCTACATAGTTGTAAGATTCAGATACTGCTGTTAAAATAGTGTATGCTTCTATCGTTTGGTTACCTGTAAAGGTATTTGAACCTGTTGTAGCAAATGAACCCGTATCAATTGAGCTATTACTATTTAAAGCATATGATGATGTTAAAGCATAAGATGCTGATGTAGCTGAAGTAGCTGAGTCAGCTGAGGTAGCAGTTAGGGCATATGATGCTGAAACTACTGTTCCTTCAAGATAAGATGCTGTTAAAGCATAAGATGCTGATGTAGCTGAAGTAGCTGAGTCTGCTGATGTAGCTATTAGGGCATAAGATGCTGATGTTGACGAATCTGCTGATGTTGCAGAATCAGCTGAGGTAGCAGTTAGGGCATATGATGCTGAAACTACTGTTCCTTCAAGATAAGATGCTGTTAGAGCATATGAAGCACTAATAGCATTACTACCTGTGTCAACTGTTAGATTAAAAGTTGAACCATCACCTTTAGTAAATGTAAGTATATTAGAAGAAACACTACCAGTTAGCATTAAACTGCCTGTATCAGTAGTTACAGCTGAGCCAGTATCAATAGTTACAACAAATGTTGAAGCATCACCTTTAGTAAATGTAATATTATTATCAGTAGCAGATGCTGTGATTAAAAGAGAACCAGTGTCTACAGAACCACCACCACCTGATCCAGTATTTACTGTTAAATCAAATGTTGAACCATCGTT
>Ga0208644_1003056_pt1 | contig 13099 bp, 7 predicted proteins | sample VirMetDEL_Nov_18_FD_184517 | JGI IMG/M metagenome (GOLD analysis project Ga0208644, IMG submission 184517) | Aqueous microbial communities from the Delaware River and Bay under freshwater to marine salinity gradient to study organic matter... | ecosystem: Environmental > Aquatic > Marine >... | reverse complement strand
GGTTGGTCAGGTTCGAAAAAAGCAGGGTGGTGTTCAGGCGGAAGCGTGGAAAGCGGCGATGGATGTCGCTGATCTACCACCAGTTATCCCGTATGAGCGTCTAAGCCCAGAAGCGCAGAGAGGTTGGGATGATTTCGACTACTTCCGCCGACGCTACTTGGGTAGGGTACCTAGCCCGTGGCAGGTGGATGCCGCGTACAAGATTGTGCAAATGTTGGAATCCCCCGAAAAAGAGTTCATTTGCATCAACTGTCCGCCAGGTGCCGGTAAATCTACGTTGTTTCACGACTTTGCGTGTTGGATGATTGTAAGAAACCGAAAGATTCGTGTACTTATCGGGTCGGCTACACAAACGTTGGCGAAAATGTATTCGCGTCGTATTAGGGAGACGTTGGAACGTCCGTTCCCGTTGAATCCTGACCCGATTCTGATTGAGAAGGGGTTGGCGGTCAACGCTGAAGGGTGCCTGTCTATTGACTATGGCAGGTTCAAACCGTCATCTTCGGGTGCGTTGTGGCGTGCCGAGGAGTTCATCGTCGAACAAGAAGACCTCTCCGGTCTCGACAACAAAGAACCGACGGTTTCTTCGTACGGTATTGACTCAGAGTTCATCGGACATCGTGCCGATCTCTGTTTGTTCGACGACGTGGCAACCCCAGAGAACGCCAAAGAGTCCGTTGCACGTGACAAACTTTTGGAACGGTGGGATACCGTGGCTGAGGCACGTGTCGACCCAGGTGGCTTGCTCGCTGTCATCGGGCAACGTCTCGGACCAGGTGACCTCTACGCCCATTGTCTCTCCAAAGTGACTTACGAGGAAGACCCTGATGCGTATGACGGGTCCGACGTCACCGACATTTCCGACGTCAAGGAACCAGAAAAAAAATCCAAGTACACCCATTTCATTTACAAGGCGTACTACGACGAGTTGGATACAGGTAGGGAATCCCGTAAAACTACTGCACCACCGTGGCCCAACGGACCGCTACTCGACCCGTACAGGTTGTCGTGGAAAGATTTGTCGTATCTGAAACATTCAACACCAGCGAAGTTTGAGGTGATCTACCAGCAACAGGATTTAGCGCAGGGACAGTATTTGATTGAGCGTGTTTGGGCGACAGGTGGAATGGGCAACGATGGGGTGCTTTATCCTGGGTGTATTGACGGTGACCGGAAAGCCGGTTACATACCTGGCGGACTAGAACCCCCGATCATCTCGATAGCGTCCGTTGACCCTTCCCCAACAAACTTTTGGGCTGTGCAATGGTGGCTGTTCCAACCGAACACGAACCTGCGTTACCTGATAGACGTTGAGCGGACACGACTTACCGCTGAGGAACTATTGGGGTTTGATACCAGCTCTCGTGAGTATGGCGGAATAATGGAGGTTTGGCAGAACAGGTCGTTCGAGATGGGTTACCCGATCTCCCATTGGATTGTGGAAGTGAACGCTGCTCAACGGTTCTTGTTGGCTCACGACTTCGTTCGCAAGTGGCAAGCCCTCCACGGGGTTTTGGTGGTTCCTCATACGACCTCCCGCAACAAACTAGACGAGAATCTAGGTGTCGAAGCGTTGCTGCCCCCGTTGTGGCGGGCTGGGCAAGTTCGCCTGCCGACGATGCGGGAGAACTGGAAGACGTTGGCTTTCATTGAGGAAATGTCGTCGTGGACTCGGAACAAAAAGAACGGCACCGACCTTGTGATGGCCCACTGGTTCGCAGAGTTGCACATGCCTCAGTTGGGTCCGGTGAAGCGTCCACCTCGTCTGTGGCGGCCAACCTGGATTTGATGTGTTATCCTAAGAAGCACTATGGCCAAGAAGCGTAAGAACATCAACCAAGACGACGCTAAGGCTCGTCAACGACAAACGTCAAAAGCAATGGGTCAACAAATACTTGCTTATCATGGCAAAAACAAAAGTGGAGAAAAAATGTATTCTGTTGGACCACGTAGCGCAAAACCCGTTGCTGGATGGCCAAACATGAACACGAAAGTTGGTGAATCTTTTGCGGGTAGAACCTATGTTGACCAACTTTGGTTGCATAATCAAGCCATGCGAATTGCCGCAAACATTCCCAAGAGCCAAAAGGCGGCAGCGGCATTTCGAGCCTCCGAAAAGAAAAAGTCGGGGCGAACCACGGCTAAAAACGCCAAACGCCGCGAACGCTAGGAGTTGGCCGTTTCGGTCGGCTGACGTGGATTTGATGTGTTATCCTGACTAGCACCAAGACAGGAGTGCATTATGGCAGCAAAGAAAAAGAACACATCTCGCAAACCTCGCGGGACTGATGCTGGAGGACAACCCATTGACTTGTCCAATACCGACCAACTGGTGCGGGAGTTTCAACGCAAAGTTGTGGCGGAAACTTCGCAGAGACTTATTTCGATGGATAAGGGTTATTTGACGGAAGACCCCAAGAAAGACTGGTCGAAAGTCAAAAAATACGGCAATGCAAACATGAAGGCAGAGCAACTTCGTTTTTCTCGCGCAAAGGCGCAGTACAAGGTCGCGTCACGCAACGTTTCTGACTTTTACAAAAACTATCGGGGTCCCTCAAAGCCAATCGCAATGCCTGCAGCAAAAGCACCAGATAAACTTAGTGGTCGTACCGCAGATTTCGGCACCCGTTCCCTACTTGAAGGCATGAAGTCTTGGATGCGTGGAGGCGGTCTTCGTCGCGGGAGCATGTAACCCTTGCGCTCACTAGATGAAATCGTTGAACTGTACCACCAGCGCCGACTTGCTGCAGGACCGGTACATGAGCAGATGCGCCGTGTGCGCGACCTCGCCAACGGTGATGTCGTGGTACCGCTCAACGAGTTGGACCGCAACGCCAAAACGAACGTAGCCAACCTGCTCGTACAAGGGTTGGATCAGATGTCGATGCGTGTCTCGTCCACGATGCCGTCACCGTATTTCCCGCCGGTGAAGGAAGGTTCGGAGAACGCCAAGAAGTATGCGCGTATGCGCAAAAAGGCGATGCTCGGCTTCTGGGATGAGAACCGTATGCAAATGAAACTACGTCGCCGCGCCAGACACCTGCTCGCCTACTCCTCGGCACCAGTGTTCATCAAACCTGATTTCGCTACGTTGACTCCGAAGTGGGTGGTGCGTAACCCGTTGGACACGTTCGCCGCCCCGATGGAAGACGACGAAGTAGTACCAGAGAACTGCATTTTCACTTCCCGCGTATCAGCATCATGGCTGCTCAACAACTACGGTCCGCTTGTCGCAGATCAGTTGCGTTTCGGTCGCGTTGACTCCGACGCCCGCTACACGCTTCTCGAATACGTGTGCGGAGAATCCATGCAACTCATCGTGCTAGGTGCAGAAGATAATCCCGAACTTACCCAATCCGAACGTGCAGGTTTAGAAGCAATCCTTCTGGAAGCCATCCCGAACCGTACCGGTATGCCACTCGCAGTCGTACCCAAGCGCATCACGCTCGACAAACCGCGAGGACAATTCGACGGTGTACTCGGAATGTACTACACCCGCGCCCGTTTGCAAGCGTTGACAGAGATCGCTATTGAGCGCGGCATCTTCCCTGAGGAATACTTGGTTGCACGCCCAGGCGAAAACCCCGAGATTTTGCAACTCGCTGACGGTAAGTCAGGCATTTTGGGTGTTGTCAAAGGTGGCGACATCCAGCAGTTGCAACTAAATCCTGGTTACAAAACCGACACCGCCCTCGACCGTCTAGAACGCCAAGAACGGCTTGAAGGTGCGATACCTGCCGAGTTCGGCGGCGAGTCTGCCACCAACATCCGAACCGGTCGACGAGGCGAAGCCGTCCTGTCTGCAACGGTTGATTACCGTGTACAAGAAGCACAAGAAACCTTCGCCAACTCCCTATTGCATGAAGATAAAATCGCAATCGCACTTGAAAAAGCCTATTGGGGTGACATGCCCAAAACGTTCTTCCTTTCTGGTCGTACGACACAGGGACAGGAAACGTACACGCCGAACAAAGTGTGGCAAACCGACTTCCACTATGTCGCATACTCGGCTGCCGGTTCAGACGTCAACTCGCTGATTATCGGCTTGGGACAACGGTTGGGTGTCGGGCTGATGTCCAAAGAGTCTGCACGTGAAGCCGACCCGCTTATCTCGGACCCCGATTTGGAACATGATCGGATCATCGCAGAAGGTGTTGAAGCAGCATTGCTGTCGTCAATTCAGCAGCAGGCAGCGAACCCGCAAGGCCCATACCAGCCAGACGACTTGGCGTACCTAACGAAACTGGTTGTTGAGCAGGATGTTCCACTGTTTGATGCTGTTCGTCGTACGAACGAACGGGCACAGGAACGTCAAGCGATGGCAATGCCTGAAGGGGCACCGGAAACGATGCCAGGGTTGGCGTTGCCTGGTATGGGTGCCGAAGCGCCAACACAGGGTCCGGCTGGGGCACCACCGTTAGAGGCTTTACTAGCGCAACTGGGGGCGTAAATGAGTGACACCGCATACAACGAAGGTCCAGCAATGATGGCCGCCCGTGGACAAACGTACGGGAAACGCAAAGAGCAGATGGATGCTCAACGCGCAGTTCCGATGGGCCGTTCACCCGTTGAAGCAACTGTCGCTCGTCCTCGCCCAGCGGCTCCTGGTTCGTTGACAGCTCCGACGGCTCGCCCGATGGAACCGATTACTGCTGGCGCACCGTTCGGTGCCGGCCCTGGACCATCAGCGATGGGTTTGCCTATGGTTCAACCTTCGGAAGATTTGGCTGTTTCGGAGTTGCGTCAACTGATGATGTCTTATCCTTCTGATGAGCTGGCTGATTTGTTAGATGCGTACGAGTCCTAAAGATGAAATGGATTACTTCCACCGACGCTACGACTGAGCGCAACACGTTACAGAATCGAACGATTCCCACTTCTCAACCTGCGGTGAACGACCCGTATTTGTCGTCATCGCTTGCCAAAATCCAACAAGAAGCCGGATGGTTGGGTCCGGATACGAAACTTGCGTTGGCAAAAGGTGGTGCGTCTCAGGAAGCGATAGATAAAGCGGCACAACTGGGTGCAAATAGGTTGATTGACCGAAATGATCCTCTTGCTGCTGGGTCTAATGATTCGTTTTGGTTTCGCAAGATTTATCCAAAAATCAAAGCGGCTTCGCGTTGGACGCAAGCAGCACTTGATTTTGTTCCCGAATATGCGCAAGGTGCTGTCGCCCAACTATTTGATGACAACAACGATGTTGATGGCTGGTTCATTTCAACCAAACTTGGAACGATGTTTGAGGATTCAGACAAAGCGGGAGAAGGATTTTTTCTTGGTGGTGAAGCAGCGGAAAAGCAAGCAGAACGCGCTCGACGTTACCGTGGCACCGTCAATGGTTCTGCTTGGACATTAGGTAGAGCCGCTGCCAACAGGGTGTTTTTGCCCAACAGCAAGCCGTACAACATTATGTCTGGTGTTATTGACGCAGCAGTTTTGGTTCGTCTTGATCCGACTGCTCCGGTAGCCAAAACAGCAAAGTTTTTGCGCCGTGAAGGGATAATGATTGGCGGGAAAGCGTTGACTCGCGGTTATGTGGTCCCAATTCAGTCTGCTGATGAAGCTGCCGAGTTGTCTCGTGCTTTGCGAGGTGAGTCTGGTTTGCAGGGTACAGAGGTATTGGATCGAAGTAGATGGTTTTCGTTTATGAATCAGAACCGTCGTGCCCGTGCGCTGGTTGACCGCATTTGGTCTAACTCGTTGAAGAACGTTGACGAGGTGGACGACTTGACGAGACAAACGGTTCTTGCTGATTCTGCAAGGGAGTTTGACGAAGCGTCATCTGTGTGGGATGATGCCCAGGCACGTTTCAACGCGGGTGAAATAAGTCGAGAAGAAGCAGATGAGGTTTTCTCAACTTTTTTGGATGCACAAAAACGTCGTCAAGTTGTGTTGGGTGAGGTAGCAGAAACAGCCGATGAAGTAGTTGCACGCAAAACTGGTGCCGTAGTTGATTTGTTCACCGACCCGAAAACGGGCAAGTTGCGTGTATCAACAGAAACGTTGGATGCTTTGTTGAACGCCAATTCTCGCAACGAGGTCTTGGCTGCGCTAAGTCCCGAATGGGTTGCCAAAACCGGTTCACTTCCCGAAGACATCAGGGCCATGCAAGGGGTGTTTGGAGCGTTGGCAGATCGTATCCCGTTGGTGTCATTGCGTAAATCCAAGTTCTTTACACAGGTTCCTGGTTCAAAGATTGTTGTCGGTGGAGATGATTTGAGCAACCGTGAAGCGGTTGTGACTGTACGCAACTGGGCGCAAACGTTGGGGATGGACAAAGATGTTCAGGAAAGATTGTTGGTCAAGGCGTTGCAGGTGTTTCGTGGTGACGCTTTGCGTAGCGACCAAAACGCTTTCATAGATTTCTTCTTTAGCACCATTTCGGATGTTCTGGTGAAGAATGGTGTGGACAAAAACTTTGTTGATTTGGTGCAAGAGGACGGGAAACGGTTTGCCGATTTGTTGCGTTTGTATCATTTGGATCAAGCAGGAAAACCAACCGATAACAATTTTTGGCGTTGGTTGAAGGATTCAAACCTTGCCAAAGACCCCGATCAGGTACAAAAGTTGTTGTTGGATGCAGTTGACCCCAACGCCGCTTTGCGTGTTGACGGTCCATTGACGATGGTTGAGATGTTGAACCGAGCTGTCTATTTGCCGGATGTTCGAGAAATACGCCGTTTGACTCGTTCCCGTTTGATGCGTCAACTCGTGAACACAACAACTGGCAAGGACAGGGAGAGGTTGACCGCCAGACTATTTACGAAAGCATCACGTGAAACATCGCAGGTTCGCCCGAACCAGGCAAAACTTGATGAAGCGAAGGAAGCGTTGTCGAAAATTGCTGAGGAACAGAGAAACATTCAGAACACGAAGTTCTTGGATCAATTTGGTCCAGAATACAGGCAGGCGCAAACACGTTTGCAGGAACTAGAAAAGCAGGGTGGCGAACTTGCGCAGATTGTAACCGATTTGGAAAAAGAAGGTTTTATCACCGTTGAGACGTTTGTTCGTCGCGGAAGGTTGCGTGGACCGCTTGGTTTGGCTGAGTGGTATCAGCAGTCGTTTTGGAAACCCCTTGCACTTGCCACTGGCGGTTATGTCGTGCGTAACACGGTTGACGCCCAAATCCGTATGGCGTTGTCAGGTTTTTCTTCGATAATAAATCACCCTTTCAAATACATTGCGCTTATCACCGGTAGGAACGCACGAGGTTCGTTGATTGGTGAAGATTTGTTGCCGCGTTTGGTTTTGTCTGATGGGACGATACCCAAAACGGGTTTGGCTGGCGTAGTTCAAAAGATTCGTTACGGCAAGTATGAACATCAAGTGTTGGACCCCGCTTTGGCGGAAGAACTTGGTTTCGGTCTTCGCAAGCAAGGTTTTTATGAGAAGTCCGAGGAACGAATGTGGAACTCAAACAACTGGGTTCCGATGAGCGTTCAACAAAATCGTCGGGCATGGTTGCGCGGCATCGGCCATAACGGTACGCAAATCAACAATGACGCAGCAATGCAGGCTGCGGCACGAATATTTTACGCTGCCCGTGCGTCTGGTGCTGCTGATTTGGCTACTGTTCGTGGTCGTGCGGCAGCAGCCGTAGTTGCTGTTGTGAAAAACGACGAAACCTATTACAACTCGTTGCGCCGAGCATTTGAAGATGGTTTGGTTATCCGTGATACCAACGGCAATTCGTTCCGTTGGAAGTCTGTTCCGTGGGCAGAAGCATCACCGCAAGATATTGACGATTTGTTGCAGCAGTGGGCGTATCGGGTTGTCGTTGATCGGGTGCAAATGATGTCTGGTAATCAGGCCGGCATGGAGTTCATGTTCTCGTTCAACGCAGTTCCAAAACGTTCCAAAGGTGAGATTGTTCCTACGGTGACTAGACCGATGGCGGAGGTTGGGGACCGAAAGATTGGCGAAACGTTCCAGTTGGGTCAAGGCGGTTGGGGTGTCGTCGTTGGTTATGTTGATGAACTTGGGGGAATTATTGACGAGGCAACAGGAGACATCGCTCGTGTGCGCACAAAAGCAATTATCCAGCCCGTCGTTTCAACGAGTTTGGAAGAAGTTGCAAAAGGCAATGACAACGTAGTTCAGGCTTTCGTGAACCGCGATTTGTCTTTTGCCGCCCGCGGCATGGTTGAAGATATGCCAGTGAAGTTTGATAAAGCCACCGACGGTATTCCTTCGACGGTGAAATACGAGATTCAACAATATGACGAAACCGATCCAGGTGCTTTGCAAAACTTCCAAGAAACCATGGACAAGATGACCGACTGGTTCTTTGGTCGCCTCTATGCGAGTGTCACAACGAAACTCGATCGTTCCCCAGTGTTCCGCCAAGCGTATTACAAGAGCGTTTCAACTCATTTGGAAAGCATTTCTGCCGACGCTGCACGGAAAATTGTTGAGGCCGTAGAAAGCGGTGCAAAAAAGTATGACATGAAACCCCATGCGTTCGTCGGGGACAAGGATTTGTGGAAACGAATCCAACAGAAAGCAAAACTTGGAGATGAGATTGCCAACCCATTGAGCCTTGAAGAACTTGACGATTACGCAAAATGGGTTGCTTTGGATGAAGTGAAATCTTTGCTTTACAACGCTTCATCACGAAACAATTTGGAAGATTCACTGCGCATCCTTGCCCCATTTGCGGTCGCGTGGCGTGAAATCTTGGGAACCTACGCACAGTTTTTGGCATCAAATCCGGTGAACACCTATCGACAGTTCCAACGTGTGTACACCGGATTGGAGGGTGCCGACCCCGAAAATGATGGTCGCGGTTTCATTTACAACGATCCCGTTTCCGGTCAGGCAATGTTCAAGTTCCCCATGTCTGGTGTGTTGGCTCGCGTGTTCACAGGTGTCGGTGCAGAATTGGAAGCACCAATCAGCCAGTTGTCACAAGGCATCAGCGTCATTCCGGCATTGGGTCCATACGGACAGTTGGCGGTATCTCAACTTCCCGATCAACCCCAATATGACGACATCATCGAGTTCCTGCTCCCGTATGGGCGCACCGAACAAGGAAACCTGATTTTCAATGCGACACCAGGTTGGGTACGTAAAGCCATAGAAACGATGCAGGCTGACACCCGCGATCAGTCCAGTCTGTTTTACAACACCTACATTGAGACCGTTCGCGCCAAAGCAGCATCGGGCGCCTACGATTTGGCTGACGCAACAGACAAACAACGCCTCTTGGATGATTCGCGTCGAGCGGCACGTGTACTGATGGCCATGCGCACCGCATCGCAGTTCTTTGGTCCGACCGCTGGAACCGCAGAGTTTCAGGTTCCCACAGCGCAGGGGGACCAATATGTGTCTCTGCTTATTTCCGAGTTTTACAAAATGCAAGCCGAAGATTACGATACGGCAATACCCCGATTTTTGGAGGAGTTCGGGGATGAAGCGTTCGTGTATGCCGCCGGTAAAACTCGTTCGTTGCGTGAAGGTTTGGAAGCCACCGAGGAGTTCGGCAGCTGGGAACGCCAAAATCAGGATTTGTTGGCTGAGTATCGGGATGTTTCTGCGTATCTTGCCCCTGCCGGTTCCGATTTCAATTTCGCTGTTTGGCAGCGACAACTCATGGCTGGTGAGCGAGAAAAGTTGACGGATCGGGAACTGTTGTTGTTGGCGCAGGAACGTGTGGGTGCAGCCAAATATCGTGCCATGCGCCTAAAAGCCGGTGCTTACCCGAACGACGAAGTGAAAGGTTTGCTCCGCCAATACAGAGAATCTTTGGCAAAACAGTACCCTGGTTTCCCTGCCGTAGCCCAGTTTGAGGTTGGCAAGTTCGAAGGTCAGATTGTCGATTTGGAGAACATGGTGGCCGATCCTCGGACACAAGGCAACCCGATTGCTGATGCAATTCGCCAATACTTGTCATACCGTCAGGCTTTGCTGTTGAAAGCCCGTGAAGCCGGTTACGTTGCGAATACGTTGAAGCAGACGAAAGGTTTAGAGCCGTTCCGAGACTTGTTGGCTAGTATCGGTAATCAACTAATTCAAGAGACACCGGAGTTTGCACGAATCTATGATCGCCTGCTATCGCAAGAAGTGGAGTTGTGATGAGTAACGACGACACGATTTTGCAACAGATTCAAGATTTGACTGTTGCGGGTGCTGGTGGTGCCCCGTTGCCGTTTGAGCAGGCGCCTCCCCGCGTGGTGTCTGTTCCGTACACGTCTACTGCGGTTATGGGTGGAACCGACGTTCAATACCAGTTTGGACCTGATGCCGCAAAGTTTGTGCGAGAGTCGGATTTGCGTCCGCTGGATAATGTTCGTTTCCCTAGCAGCCAGGGTCAGCTTCAGGCAATGCGCCGTTTTGAGTACAAGGGCAATTTGTTGGTTGATGAAAAGAATCAGTTGGCTCGACCTCAGTACGATGTTCGTAGTGAACCGTTGGGTTTGCTTCGTTCGCTTGGTAGCAATGCGTCACGTCTCAGCATTTTGAACACTCTCTATCAGAAGGGTTTTTATTCTTCGGGTAAGCCGTCATCTAACGGGATGTCCGGTCAGGATCAGAACGCTATGGCGAACTTGTTGGAGTATGCGAACGCTATGGGTCGAACCTACAATGTTGCTTTGCTTGAAGTTCAATCGTTTGAGAATGAACGCGGTTTGGGTGGTGCGGCATCGGTTCGTGTCACTGCCAAAGAGGATGTGCGCGAGTATGCGAACAGGGATGCTTTGGAGTTGTTGGGTCGAACGTTGACCCGTCAAGAGTTTCGTCAAGTTTTGCAGCAGGTCTATGCGCAGGAACGTGGTGCTGCGGGTAGGGGTGAACAGCAGGCAACGTTGGGTACGTTGACGTCTCAGGCTATTCAACAGGTTGCTCCTCGTGAGGTGCAGATGAATGATGCTGCTGATGCGATTGACATTTTCCGTGCAATGTTGCGAGGTGGATGATGGCCGCTAAAGACGATCTTGCGAGAGCGGAACGAGCGTTAGCGGAGAAGCAACGCCAGTTCGTGTACAACGGTGTTACGTACACGTTGGCTACGTTGCCAGGATTGGTTAGGGATTTGCGTGAGCTTCGTGATGCTGAGGCTGCCGTTGCCGCGAAAAAGGCGAAAGAGGTGGTTCGCAAACCTAAGACATTGAAGGCTGCGCAGAAGGCGTTGGCTGATGCGAAAACGAACTTTCAGCGTGTATCGGAACGTTTCGATAGCGGAACATTGGGTGTAGCCGATGTAGAAACTGCTCGTATTGCTGTCAATACTGCGGCTGAAGCGGTCGCTCGATTGACACCTGCGCGTGCTGTGACTCAGCCGACTGTTACCGCACCGCTTCCTGGTGGGCGTCCTCCCACAGAGGAAGAAGCACGTATCGCCCAGCAAGGTGCGTTGCGTATGGGTGCCGCACCTACCGGCGGTGGTGGTGCTGGCGGTGTTGGTGCAGCAGCGCCAGCAAAAGACAAAGTTCCACCAGTACCAGAAATGCAGAACATTCTGGATGAATTAGCACAACAGTTCCCTGCGTACAGGGATTGGACATTGGAGCAGGCAACAGGCTATTTCGGTTCCGATCTTATCCAAGTTTTCAACGATGTTGCTGCGGGAAAATATGGTCGCGGCAAAGATAAAGATACTGATGCAATCAAACGCGCTATTTCAGGCACCCAGTATTGGCTGAATACCGAGAAGTCGATACGCACATGGGATGGGTTGGAAAGCACAGCACAATCGAAACTTGTTGAGGATCAGAAGCGGCAGTTGGCTCAAACGTTTGGGGAACTTGCTTTGGATGATGCAACGTTGACAGATTTGGCCACAACGATTCAGCGCACAGGTTTGAATGATTTGGGTGCGCGACAACTTGTGTATGGGGCTGCTTTCACTCGTCCTCGTACGGAGACTGGACCGCAGCCACGTCAGCTGGCTTTGGAATCTTCCGTTGCCGATGAGATTCGTAGGATTGGCAAATCGTACGGTTATTCGCCAATGGATTTGGATGCCCAGATTGAGTCAATTCTTACTGGAAAACCGTATGGTCCGACTGGTCAGGTGTTGACGAAGGATGCGTTTCGTCAAAAGGCTGAGAGGTTGGCTCGCGGAAGTTTCGGCCATTTGAAGGATCAGTTTGATTCTGGTTTGACGTTGGATGACATTTTTGGCAACTATCGAGAACTTGCGTCTCGCGTGTTGGAGATTGACCCTTCGCAGATTGACTTTGTTCAAGACCCGAATAAGTGGCTTCCGGCGTTCGGTACTGCCCAAACTGGTCAGATGTCTTTGTCTGATTGGGTGACGAAGTTGAAGTCGGATAATCAGTATGGGTGGCAGTTCACAAACCAGGCTAAGACTCAAGCCACTAATCTTGTGATGGAAATGGAAAAGGCGTTCGGGTTCCGGCGATGAGCAACATTGACGCAGAGCAACTACAAGCGGATTTGCAAGCACAGTTTGGTGCAGGGTTTTATCAACCTGGAATTGGCGTACCAACAGCAGAACAGCGTGATGCTTTCATCAGGGCGCAAGAAGAAGTTTCTGGCGGTGGTACGACGGGTACTGGCACAGGTGGTGGCACTGGTGGTGGCACGGGTGGCGGTGCTGGTGACGATACTGGGGATGGCGAAACGGAAGCAGAACGCATCGCCCGTCTCGCCAGAGAAGAATCTGCGCGACAGTTCGCCGCCCAACAAGCGGCTGAGGCGGCAGCAATTAGCCAACGTCGAGAGAACGCTTTTGGCATAATCAACACGTTTCTTCAACGGGCAGGACTCGCAGGACTAGAAGGCAATATCCGTCAAGCTCTCGCTGAAGGCGTTGAGGACACTGACGCAATCCTGTTCCGTTTGCGTGACACCGAACAGTTCCGTACCCGTTTCAAAGCCAACGCAGCCCGCGCCAAAGCCGGACTGCCAGAACTGGACCCAGCCACCTACATCGGCTTAGAACAGCAATATGCCGCCACGCTCCGAGCCAACCGTCTACCCTTAGGTTTCTACGACCAACCCGACGACTTCAACGCACTAATCGAGGGCGATGTTTCCCCACAGGAACTCCAATCCCGCATCTCGGAAGGGTTCGTAAAGGTTCGTGACGCCGATCCGCAGGTGCGAGCAGAGATGCAACGCCTCTATG
>Ga0208644_1003055_pt1 | contig 13107 bp, 2 predicted proteins | sample VirMetDEL_Nov_18_FD_184517 | JGI IMG/M metagenome (GOLD analysis project Ga0208644, IMG submission 184517) | Aqueous microbial communities from the Delaware River and Bay under freshwater to marine salinity gradient to study organic matter... | ecosystem: Environmental > Aquatic > Marine >... | reverse complement strand
CAGCAGTGAAGCTCACCCGTAACGATTGGAAATGGATCTTCACTGCTGCCATCAAGGGACAGAGGATGGTTCCCGGTCTAGAAGGGGGATTGGTTTACCTCGGGGAACCTACATCCGGCATGACCAAAAAGGTTCTAGCAGACATGATTGAAATGATGTACGCCTTCGGGGCCGAACATGGGGTTGAATGGCAGGATGAAATTCCTTAACCTGATCTTGGCGATGTTACTCCTCCTGTTATCGCCATTGGTGGATCTTCAATAGTCCCTTTGGGGGGAAGTTTCTTCCCCCCCTTTTTTTACTCCGGCCCACCGAACGCTATCCTTCTTAGGATTGGCATGACCTGCAAGGTAGTGTTAATGCTGGCATCTAGCTGATCAACGATCTCTTTCTTCACTTCAGGGTCAAGCGGTGACTTGAGTACAGCGTCTTTCTGCTTGCGATACTTCTCCATCACCTTATTCAGTTGGGCCACGTTTCTCTTCACCGCGATAAGGTTCTGGTTCTCCATGATGTAAGCGTTCAGTTCATCCGTCCGTCCGTCTTTCTTCAGTTCGCGGATAGTGTTAGTCACTTTATCCACTTCCCGACTCAGGTCATAGAACTGTGACTGAAGACCGGGTTGGTTGGCATCCGCAAAGAACCGGCGAATGAAGGGATACTCATAGATATCCCGCGCAGGATATGCACGATCATTGTCTCTCAAGACTGAATCAATCGCATCCAACGTATAGGTTCCGATAGAACCAAAGTAACCGTTCAACAAATGATCAATCTTGATGGGTGAGATTCCAGTTGCTTCACCCAGCATTCTGGCTAACTCATTAGTTCCAAACCGAGATTGATACTCAGCCGCCATTCTTTGATCCATATATGGAGGAACTATAGATCGTCCGGTAAACGTATCGTAGTTCGTATAAATTTCTGCAATCGGAAGTACGGCCTGTGGAATCGGGTTAAACGCGAGAGTCGATGTTACAGCGCGAGCCGCAGATTGACGTGCGTCTCTGAAGGTATCTGTCCCATCAGACAAACGCATGATCCGCTCTGGCAAAGTCTTGAATAGCAACCCAACTTCAAACGGAATAGGAATGCGAATAGCGAAGCCCATTCCAGTTGGGAATATGTAGTAGTTATCAAGAACTTCAGGGTTTGCGTTCTTGTACTCATCGTCATCAGAGACCATGGAGTAGTAGTACATGGTCAATCCAACCATCAACGATGCTCTGGCTGCAAAGTTGATAGCATTCTTGCGACGATTAGTGGTCGGACCAAACTGACCGGTGCCTGCCTGATACAGTTTGTCCAAGCCTTGAATACGGGCGTTTAAGAACGGAACCACTGCGGTCAATGTTCGGATAACAGGGCTACGTCCTCGGCGTCCGTAGTTGATAACAGACAATGCTTGATACAAAGCTTCGGCTTCGTTACCGGTGTTCTTCAAGGTGTCTTCGTAAACACGGATACGGTTGAGAGCTTCGGCTTTGTCTGACAGCTTGCCTGCTGCGTCCCAAATCCAAGTGAACGGCTTGAGATATTTCGACCGAGAGATGTTCCCTAAAGTACTACCATATTCGGGAATCTCATGACCCATCTTCTTAGCTTCTTTTGCCAAGAACTCAGTCATGTTCTCAGGGTCACGGGCAAAGTCGTAACCGCCTATCACTCCACCTCTTTCCAGTTGTTCAAACCCTTGACTGAAACTTCTGACTGCGTCAATCGTGGAACCCAAGCTGGCTTGGCTCGTAAAGGTCACTGATGCAGTATCACGCATAATGTTCGCCAACATGTAACCCGGTTCCCGAGTAATCATTTCGCGAAGCAAGTTAGCTGGCGCACGGAACACTGTCTCTAACACACCGGACAAACCAATCTCTGGCAATGCCTGCATCGATTCAAAAATCAAAGGATCATCAATGATCGCAGTGTATTTCTTTCCCTGAACCTTGAAGGTAACCGTTGGTAACCCTTCGGTGGATTCTCCGGGGCGAACCATTCGGCCCAGACCAATCTGAATCATGTCGCGAACGATGCGTTGCTGGGCAACGTTCTTCATTCCCATCGCAATCGCGGCATCAAGATTCGTTATGACTGCTTCAAGAAGCGGCATGTCGATAGCTTCCGCACTTTTACCTACTGCTTTTAGGTGGGTAGTGGAAGTAAGTCCGCCAAAAACCTTAGCGTAAGCGCCAGAACCATCCTTCGTTTCCCGATAGAAAGGGATGTAATCCGATTGCTCCGCCCATAACTCTGCGCCTGCATCATCAATCATTCCGGTATCACGCAAGAACTGAATGACGTATCCGTTGTACGCCTGCCATGCGTCATACCATTCCTTGATGATGGGCTGGCCGGTGCTTGGGTTGATAAACCGATTTACTTCTGCTTCTAATCTTGCAAACTCTGCAGGATCTAAAGCAGGAGCTAACTTCCCTTCGGCAACCAACCGGCGACCACGAATCGCAATGGCATACGACTGAGCAAGCTTCTCAAGGTTGCCATATTCTTTAGAGAACAGCGGGACCATGACCTCGGCCAGCCCTCTGTAACGCTTTCCGTTATGAACAAAGTCCTTGATCTTTACGATGCCATTTTCATACACCGGAACACCATGTTTAATCGCGGCAGCAGTGAATGCTTTGTTGCGATCTGAGAATTCTGCGGCTACCAGTGCATTGGAGTCCGCTGTGTTGTGCATTAAACTAGGATGCCGCTTGGTCCAGTATTCAAGTTGAGCATAATTAAAGACAAATTCTTTGCGGAACTTCTGAATTAACTGCCGATAAGGAGGCAGTGCTAACCCTTCAATGATAGTCTGTCCGGGCGTTTGGTTCGGAGGTTCAGCCGCAAGCTTCCCAATGATCTGATCAATGCCGGGACTATAGGTCGGTTCGTTCTTACGGGAATAACGAACGAACTCTTCTGCGTTTAACTGCTCCCCTGCATCAGGATTCTGAGCAACATACAACGCATCAGGTGATGCGTTTAAATCATAAAGAGGGATAGACCCAGTTGGGGTTTTAGCGATGTCCTCTTCTGCTTTCTTTACCGCATCCTCTAATTGCGCCTCACTTCGCGGACGGATGCGTGACTCTCTTATTTCTAGTCTTTGCTCTGCTGGGGGGCTACCCCCTCTATCGCGTCTCGCGCTTCTTGTATCAACTCTTCCGGTACGGGGCGAGGCACCCCGTCCGGATACGCGAAACGGAGATAGCTTTCCACCGTAAGTGGAAGACCACGTTTCTTCAGGAGCATTGCGATTGGACTGCCACCAGTCTGGTTCATTGATACCTCCAGATTCTTGGATAACTATATCACGAATTTCATTGTCACTCAACTGACCATCGCGATACCTGCGCCATGCGTTTTCTATGACGTTCGCTTTTTGAGATCGCTTGAAGACATCGGTAAATGTTCCGCGAATAGCTTCCCAAGTAATAGATTGCATTTCTCTTGGCAGAACATCGCGTTCAGCAGCCGCCCTTCTATAGGCTTCTGCATAGATACCATAGAGACCCTTGATTCCACCGAAAGCATTGCCGACTCCCGCACCTAAGTTATGGGCAACCTCTATAGAATTTCCAGACAGGGGGCGCAACAGACCTGCCGCGACAGCGTGGGTATCAATCGTTACATCACCAACAGTATCTTCTGGCGCAATGATGTTGTTATAGAAACTTCTAACCTTGTGTGCATTACCAAGGCGATTGCTAATATTTACTGGGGAACCGCTTTCCAAAATGGATATTGATTTAGCAATTGAATCAAGGCTTCCCCATGCAGCAATAGCCGGATTCCCCTTCTCAGTCATTACGAATTCACCAAAAGATCCTTCTGGTGCAATGATTCTAAAGTTTCTCAGGTTATTTGACTGATCATACGTCCGAATCCACATTGCCTGTCGGATAAGTTTTTCTTCTGGAGAACCCTTGATATCTTCAAGGGACTTACCACGAATAGCATTTAAATCTTTTTTGTATCTAGGTTTAGCAAAAATTTTGTTTGCTGTAGCTTCCATTTCTGGAGACCACTTAAAGTCTTGCTGGTTAAACCAGATGTCTATTATTCTTTCCCCGCGAGTGACGTTAGTGAACCACTCTGTTTGAGGAGAGTTAACCGCAAGAACAGCCGCCGCTTGGTCTGGAGAAATTCCATAAAGATCAGATAGATAGTTTGCTATCCGATTTGCGCCAACGTACCACAGCTTTGATCGGTCCCGTATTTCAGACGGAACATTGTCATACAACCAAAGCAAGTTGTTTTTAATGTGATCTACAAACCTTTCAACAATCTGGTCTGGTGGAAGATTCCTATCTACAGATTTCAGATTCGGGTAAGTAACAATTAAGTCTGCTGCTTTTTTAATTAAAGCTGGGTCTTGCTGGAAAGTTTCCAAGCCGATCTGCAATCTTGTATCTGTCGCGCTTTCTACAGGAACTGCTTTCTTTCCTCTTGGCTTTGCGGTGGGAACTCTTGTGCTAACTACTGGGCCAACAAGACTATCCCCCACTTGCGAATAGGTAGGCTGACGCGACTCCCGAATGCTGGGGGTCAGCGGACTAAACTCACCGTTGTTCCCGATAGCAGACTTCACCTGATTAGGTTCAAATACCGCCAGATTCTTTTGGCCTGCTTCCTCCACATACATGGAGTCAAACCCAAGATCTTTAATGGCTTGCAAAATAGTTGGGGTTTCAATAACTCCCCAATCCCCATTAAAAACACCTTCTGCTTCGAACGCACCTAAAGGGGTAGGGGATAACTCATCTGCTTTTTTCAGAACGCGCTTTACATGATCTTCGTTCTGATAATCAAACGGGTTCTCTGCCTTGACATACACCGGAACAAGGTTCCCGGCAGAAGGTAACCGAGTTTGAATCGCCATTGCGAACCGAGAGCTACGTCCCTCAGTAGCAACATCTGTTAAACCTTCAATCGTTTTAGCAGTGATAGGACGACCGGCTGCAACGCTGTTCGCTACCGAATCTCTTAGCTTCGCAACCTTGTCCCAAGTCTTAGGCGCAAAAGCACTCTGGCTTTCCAAGGTTTCATTCAGAACATCTAACACCTGCTGATCGGACATGAAGTCGGTAAAGTTCCCGACCATGTAATCCTCAGACATCCCCGCAAATTCATTAGCAAAGCTAGGGCTTTTGGTAACGAATACAGATCCGGCTTGTTTTGGACGGAACTCCGTAATGTCAGCAGCGGTTCCATGGTAGTACACAGACGGACGACCATCTCGGCTAACCGCTTTGCTGTCACCGAACCAACGCCAGAAATTCCGAAGGCCTTGTTCCGTGGGGGCAGTCTGAATTTGATAGATATCTGGCCCTTCGTAGCCCGAGTAAATAACTCTGTTCTCTGAATCGCGAGTCGGCCTTAACCGACCCTCTACTTCAATGTTCGCGGGAACCTTTTCGATAGAGCTACGCGACTCACGAATCGCCGCGCCTTCCAAGGCGGCAGGATTGAAGTCAGTGACTCCACTTGTTTGTGCTTTCTGTTGGATCTGAACCTTACGCTCTTCACGTTCCTGATTACGCAAGACAGGGTTGGCAATGATAGGTTGATAGTCGGCAAAGCGTTCCGGAAGAACCCCTTCTCTAGCCATTTCAGCTTCTGTTTCACGAAGCGTTCTGATTTCACCACGGGTTCGTCCACCAATCTCACCGGACTGCAAACGATTGAAGATGTCGCTGTAAGACTGGAACCCAGCACCACGGAAAGAGTTATCCAATCGTTCGAATAGATTGGTTAATCGCTTGAGAAGAGCTTTTGGTTTGCCTGATACCGCTTTGTCGCCAAAGGTTCTGAACTGACGATTGGCATCAGCAACAGCTTCCTCTTCCTGAATCAATGGGCTTTGATCAGGGTAGGTTCGTCGCGCCCATTGTAGGTAAGTTTCGTTGGTCGGATTACCACTAGCATCCAAACGCTTGAGACGGGCTGAAGCATTGGACACTGTGTCCCATTCTTTGTCAGTCCACAGATCCATTTCCCGTGCAGCGTGAACCACCTCATGGTTCAGCACATCAGTCAATGCGTTTAATCGTTGCTCGGGAGTCAGGGTTTTCTGCGGATCAACACGGTCCAATGCCAGTGTGATCTCACGCAGGAATGGATTGTAGTAACCCTCAGTCTCTACCCCCATCTCTTCCATGTAACGAACTGGGTCAGCAAAGTTCAAAAGGGTTTCATCAATACGGGCGGCAATATCATCCAGCCCAAACCCTTTCATCTTCTTGCGAAGTTCTTCCCGCAAAAAGTTATAAGTATCGGTAGCACCCGCTGTTGGTGCAGGCAAAAACAGTACAGGTCTTTCTGCTTTTCTTAGAGAAACGCCTTGAGCTTCAAGATCTTTTTTAAGAGCTTGAACTTTAAGATCTTTACGGGCGTCCTCTGGCAACAACCCTGCTGCTTCAGCGATCTGTTCGTCAGTGACACGCTGATCAAGGGCATTAGCATCTTGAATGAACTTCGATGCCCGTAAGAAATTATCACGGGTATAAGGTTTCGCTTCAAACAGTGGAAGCTTGACCGTTCCTTCGAAGGTCGGCAGGTTCCGAAGTCGGGCATACAGCAAACGCTGTTCCCCTGAAGTCATATCGGAAAGCGATTCTTTCCCGATAATAGATTTAAACAGTGCCTTGACTTCGGGTGAATCAGTTTTTGACCCAATGTTCTTGGACTTGAGAAGACGGTTGATCTCTTGGCTAAAGTTTTTCTCACCCTTCATTAGGGCGTTAACTTCTTGAACAGATAGTCCTTGTCCTCTGGCAGCTTCGCGGTTCTTGCGTTCCGCAAAAGCCTGAGCATCTTCCAAAGACTTTAGTTCAATCTTCTGTCCGACCTTGATGTTGGGGGAACCATCTTCTTTCCTCCCCGAAGCATCACTGTCTTCTTGAGTGGCAAAGCGTGTCTGGATAACTTCGCCAGCACTGCTTACAACAGAAGGGATATTGACTGTTGCCTTCTTGCCTTTTGAAACTTCAACTTGTGTGGGAACAATAGAAGCTGTGTAGGTCATCCCATCAGGGACAGCTAACACATTGATATTCGTCAGGTTTTCAAACTTATCGCCCAATGCATTACGGGCTTCATCGATAGTGAAGACCTGTGTTTCAGGCAGACCTTGCTCTTTACGCTTCTGATTAATCTGCTGTGATAACGTCAGACCGGGAACCACGGTTGTCCCGTTCGGCCCCTGTATCTTATAGCCTACAGTCTTGCCATCTTCCTTGACCTGTTCCCCGTCAAGGATGGTCTGGAAACTGTAGTTCTCAATGTAACCTTTATCGACAGTGGTTCCTGCTGCTTCGTTCAATGCAGCGGAAGTGATCATGTTGGCTTCAGGATTTAGGATCTGATAGCCATATCGCATCAATGTAGCAGCAGCCTCAGGGCTATAAGATTCCCCTGAGTTCTCAAGGATGTTGAGAACCTGACCCCGAACCTGTGAGTCAATGACTTCGTTGTTTAAACCATAGGCAAGACCTGCGGCTTGTTCCCGACTCTGAACAGCCTGCCCATACTGTTTGCCGTTGGAGTCCACCACAATGAAGTTGGGGGTCTGCTCAACGATGGTTTCCCCATTAGGCAAAGTTCCCCGCGAAGTAACAGTAGGGGGCGCTTCTTTAACTTCGAACTTAACATTTGTCGGGAAGAAGTCACCCAGTTCATTCGCAATGGTTCTTGCGTATGCTTCGCCTGCGGCGATATCAGGACCATCGAACTGAGGGGCAGCGATGTTAGCAGCGTTTGCTTGCGCGGCTTCTGCAGCCCTCACAAAGCCAGCCGGATCAGCCTGCCTTGTGGCACGACGTTGTTCTGCGTCAACCAAAGCTTGCTGTATCTTTTGAATATTGGCTTCTCTTCGCTCCCGAAGCTTGGCTTCATATTCACGCTGTGCGTCAGTGGTAATAAAGCTGCGACGACCTGCGGCTGCGTTAATTACAAAATCAGTAAACGCACCGACCGCACCACCGACAGTGAAGTCATCCCATAAGGATTCACCTAGAGGTAGGTTCTCGTTGTAAATACCTTTCTCAATTAAATCTTGAGCAATGCCAGCGCCTGCTTCTTGCAAACCTTCCTGAAGACCACCTACAAGAGAACGCCGCAATAAATCTAAGATTCGATACTTTTCCGCTGGGGTAACATTTTTAGGAACTCTCTTTAAGAGTAAAGTGATGGGGGCGATTTCAGAGAGACCCGCCAATCCACCCAATGCAATAGATGCATCTTCTTGACCTTCGCTAACCTCAATGCCTTGCGCCCTAGCAGCAGCAATACGTTGAGCCTGATCACCCGCGCCTGCACCACCCGCTAAAGTGGCAGCAGCCGCTAACTCATTACGACCCATGCCAAGACGGGTAGCTTTACCTACTGCACCGAGTCCACGCAATATAGCAGTAGGCGTCAGGAACGACGCCATCGATCCCACACCCTCACCAAACTTGGTCCACCAAGCATCTTGGTAAGAGGGGTCTGCCCCTAAGAAACTGTTATTGATCCAGTCTCTACCAGCGCGGGAAGCTTTGACTAATTCATTCTCATCGCCAGAATCAATGAGACCTTCCAGTCCCACCACATTAGTGGCGGCATCAGCCAGTTCCGCCAAACCCTCACCGGCTGACAGGAACGCTCCAGCAAAACCACGGCCAACACCCTTTAAGGTTTCGCCTACTTGACCGGCTACAGTTCTGTCAGGCTTGCCAAGAAAATCTACGATTTCAGAAGCAGTATATCCAGCGCCAATAGCACCGGAGTAATCAAAGTTTTTCTGTTCAGCAAGGTATCGGGCAATGTCATCATCCGAATATCCTGCTTTCTTGGCTCCAGAGACATCAAAAAATGCCATGCCTTAAATCTCAACCGCCGCGATTAAAGCTTTCAATTGGGGGTGGTTTTCCCCCAGAGGTTGCTTTTGTTTCGCCAGAAGGCTTTTCTTTAGCAAAACTTGCAGACACCTTTTTAAGTTCGTCTTCCGATAACAAGTACCCAAAAGTTGCCAAAGTTTGTCTCCTGAACCTATCCAAGACTTCTTGCTTCTGCTCTTCAGTGGGTTGAATTAAAGCGTCAATATAATCTATCGCCATCTTTTCTGCATTCTGCATAGCATCTGCGAATGAACGTGCATTCAATGCACCTTGCTTACGAAGCTCGGCAATATTGCCTTGAACTTGTGCGCGATAATCAGCATAGATGTTAGTGGCAGTCAACTGAGCCTGACGATCACTGGCCCCTTTCTCACGGGCAATCTGAGCCAAACTGCCAATGCTTTGAAGTTCAAACTGTCGGGCTTGAATTGTAGCTTGCCGCTGAGACTCAGCAGACTGCAATCGCAAAGCTTCAGCGCGAGCTTCTTCAGTACGCGCTTCGCGAGCGCCTTCTTTAAGCCCTTGCTGAACATCAGTGGTTGCTTCTCTGATTCCTTTAGCAATGTCACCCTCTGCCACTGCAGCGCCAAAGCGCCCTAAAGCAGCAGCCCATGCCATTCTCTTCGCTTCATCCCGAGCAGTTTGTGCGCGGGTTTCTGCAGCTTGTGCGTATGGAGCCAAGTCAACTGGAGGTGGCAATCCTTCTGCCATCGCGGATCGAACCAATGCTTCGTACTCAGCTTCAAGAGGACTGGCTTGTGGAGCCAATGCTTTTGAAAGCATATCCATGACCTGAGGATCCATGTCCATCGAACCAAGCCCTTGATCAGTCGGAGCAGGGGAAGTGGATGTAGCGTCAGGCGCTACATTAGTTGTAGCGGCTGATGGCTCGTCAACGTCAAGCTCCCTAAGGAAAGGCCGATTAGGTGGCCGAACTTCAGGAGCAACACTCTCTGGAACTGGTTGAGATCTCAGTAATTCATCTAACTGAGCTTGCTCTGCGCTGTAATCACGACCTGTAACTTTTTTAAATTCAATTAAACCTTGCAGTCTTTCTATTGGACTTTTTGCGCGAGGATTGAGATATCTACTTTTTGTTTGCGGAACATTGTTAAATACCGAAGCATAAGGAGAAACTTGGGGCGACGGAGTTAAAAAAGATCCAAGACCTTCTTGCTCTGGACCAGAATCACGACCCGTTACTCTTCTAAATTCAGCTAAAGCTTGTTCTTTTTCAACTTCACTTTTTACTGGAGGATTGAGATATCTGCTTTGAGTTGTTGCAGGATTAAGGTAAATACTTTCACGAAGATTCCGTCCTTGCTTAACCAAAGGAACATTTTGTTCACTGAGATTTTGAGAAGCAGAGATAGACGTATCAGGCTGACTAGGCACACCTTCTCTTTCTAATGCTTTAAAAAGTTGTTGCCTTTTTTCTATTGGCAAACGATTGAAAGAAATGCTGTCTAATCCACCAGTTGAATACAGCCCCAAAGAAGTAAGAACGTCAGCCATTTTTCTAAGCTGCGCTGGAGTCAAAGACTCATAGGAATAAGGAACAGTGCGTCCCTGCTGCATACGAACTATGCCACCCGGTGTCACCCCTCCAGCAAACATTCCGCCCGGAATGTTTGGCCCATCAATAGAACTCATAATCTGAGAGCCGGGATCGTAAGTGCCACCAGCAGTCGGATCAAAGCCCGTCATCGTGGAATGAAATGGGGCATACATCGCATTCTGTTGAGAGCTAATTAAAGCCTGATATTCCCTATCTAATGCATCAGACTCTGGGTCAACTAAATTAGGATCTGCTCTAACAGTATCCACTCTCCCCAAACTCAAACCTGCTTTATTCGTTTCGGGAAAGTACTTCCCAAAGCCAGTTGCTTCTGGGGTGGATGGAAAGTACTGCCTTAAACTACTAAGCTGTTCTGCTGCAGCCATGAGTCCACCGACTCCGGGAACAAAGCTTAATAAACCTTGCGGGGTTGAAACTTGCTCTCTCACCCTATCCGCATAAGCTTTTCCAAACTCTTTAGCGCCTCCAACGATTCCTCCCTCTGCCATGGAGTACGGCATCATGCCGCCCCGATAAGCCATGACTGGACCTTGTGGCGGTCCCATCTCTGGACCCATCGGAGCTTGTGGGGCCATGGGAGGAGCCATGGGAGGAGCCATGCCCTGATCCATGGGAGGCGCACCCTGAGGCATCGCTGAGGCAATACCGCCTTGCAGGATCTGATCTTTAACGGTGGGTTCCATGCCCTGTTGCTGGGATTGGAAACGCTGACGCATGTCCTCACGACGCTGCACCTCAGACAACGCCAAGAACTGGGGGATCTGAGGATCAGGGAACTGCGCGTACTGTCTCAAGACTTGGTCAGGTAATCCTTTGACCATGTCTTCCATTTCAAGAATGTTCATCGTTTAACCACCTCGTCCGAGGGTCTGATAAAGACCCAAGGCTCCTAAGCCTGAACCCAGAAGTTGTTGCTCGGTAGTGGGAACCCGCCCGAAGGTGGACACCATGCTACCGGGTTGAATCGGAACACCTTGCAGAAGGTTACTAAGGTAACCCAACTGTTCCCGTCCGTAAGCTTGTTGACGCAGGAAGTCTTCGTAGCCGATATCCAACCCGCGCTGCATGAGACCACGACGTTCCGCACCGACCCCCATCTGTGCGCCAAGGCGTTGCAGATCCAATGATTGCTGTTGTCCGCCCAAGCCACTGAGAAGCTCTGCAGCAGCCAGTCTTTGTTGGAGACCCGCACGGTCAGCGGCCAATCCTTCAAGGCCCAGCAAGGCTCTCTGTCGTTGCTGTTCGATATTAAATTGATCTGCCTGCATCCGGAACTGTTGTTCCGCCTGACGAGCCGCCTCAGTCTGTTGTTGAGCCGACAACCCAAGTTCCGCTGCTCTCTGACGCGCCTGATCTGCAGCCTGTTGGGCCTGAAGATTGAACTGCGCCTGCTGTTGACGAGCCGCCTCTTGGGCTTGGAATCCACTGATTCCAAACTGAGCCTGAGCCTGACGAGCCGCTTCAGTCTGCTGGAACGCTGACTGACGGAAGTTCTCTGCCGCCTGTTGAGCCGCTGCATTCTGTTGGTCTGCGGTTAAACCCATTTCCGCTGCCCGTTGTCGGGCTTGATCTGCAGCCTGTTGAGCTTGGAATCCGATCTGTGCTTGGAACTGACGCTCTTCGGCACCCATTCCAAAGGCTTGCATCTGGAACTGTTCTTGAGCCTGACGCGCAGCTTCTTCTTGTTGCTGTGCAGACAGCCCCAATTCTGCAGCCCTTTGACGGGCTTGGTCTCCGGCTTGTTGAGCCTGCATTTGGAACTGAGCTTGTTGTTGGCGAACCTGTTCCTGAGTCTGGAACCCACGCAAACCAAACTCTGCTTCCGCTTGACGAGCCGCTTCCTGCTGCTGTTGAGCAGACAAACCCAACTCTGCCGCACGTTGACGAGCCTGATCGCCTGCTTGCTGTGCGCCAAAACGCATCTGAGCTTCTTGTTGACGGGCGGCTTCCTGAGCTTGGAATGCCCCCAAACCAAACTGAGCCTGTTGCAACCGAGCCGCACGATCCGCTTCAAAAGCTTCACGGGCTTGTTGGAATGCAGCCTGTGAACCACGGGCCTGAATGTCACCTAACTGTTGACTCAAGTTCCGTTGACGTTCGGCTTCTAACAAAGCAGAACGGGTTCCCCCCAAAGCACCGGCTCTGGCAGCAGCCGCTCCCATCTCTGGAGCCTGCATCTGGGATGCCCGAATAGCTTCGCGTTTCTCAATGTCGGTTACCGCTTGTTGGTAGGGCGACATGTAAGATTCCAAAGCACCGGGAGCCGCCAAGGTTCCTGCTTCAAATCCCGGCCCTACCTGACCTGCGGTATATCCCGGCTCAAACTCACGGGCCTGATATCCGGTTTCGAATTGTCCTGCTTGATACTGCGGTCCTTGATACTGCGCGGCTTCGTAACCGGGCATGAACTCTGTCGGCGCATAGTCCACACCGAACTCACCCGCCTGATAACCGGGAGCATAGGCTTGAGCCTGAAAGCCGGGTTGGAATTGACCAGCCTGATATTGGGAGGTGACCCGTTCCGGCTGATAGCCTGCAGTTAATGTACCGGCTTGATACCCCGGTCCTAATCGACCGGCTGTGTAGCCTGCACCAAACTGACCCGGCGCATAACCGGTCTGGAACTGACTGGCCCGATAAGCCGGA
>Ga0208644_1003051_pt1 | contig 13116 bp, 7 predicted proteins | sample VirMetDEL_Nov_18_FD_184517 | JGI IMG/M metagenome (GOLD analysis project Ga0208644, IMG submission 184517) | Aqueous microbial communities from the Delaware River and Bay under freshwater to marine salinity gradient to study organic matter... | ecosystem: Environmental > Aquatic > Marine >... | reverse complement strand
CGCCAACATGTTTGACTACAATGTCTCCCGCAAGGATATCCTCAGAGAACTTCTTAGCTTGCGTATACAAAGCCGCGTCTTGGATTGGTCCCTCTAGGGACATTTCCCAACCGTGCCAAGAACCCTTGGAGTTTTCCTCTTGGATTGTTTTCAAAAGATAGATGTGGCTGTACCGTGGTGGCGTGAATGCGCCATTGGCACCTTGCATCACACGAGAGGCCATCATCGAGTTCCACTTCCGAGACTTCTTAAGCTGTGTTGACTTCATTGCAATCAACGCAGTTTCCGCAGTCCCATCATCGTTCAGCACAACTACGAAGTGCTGGTGTGTTTCCTCGATGTACTCACCATTAGTGCCGACTACATAATCCTTGTTGTCGTCGGGGGACCTTTCGGTCTTTGGTCTCTCATCTTGAGGTGTGTAGATAGCGGAAGGTGCGCCGGTCCCGCTACCACGTGGAGCCCACTGGATAAAGCGACGCTGATAAGCGCAAGGAATAACCCGTATACCGGTCTTACCCTTATAAATTTTTCCAGTAACGGTATTGTAAATGTCACCCTTGCGAGCCTCCTCGTTTTCATCAAGTACGGGATCATTGCCTGATAGTACCTTAATAAACGGTAGTGCAAGATCCTCTTGCCCTACGTTCTCCATTCCTTTGCCAGCATCAGCCTCAAAGATAGATGGATCAAAAACGGTGATTCCGTTCTCTTTTTGCTTTGCTACTTCGGTCTTAGCCATTACTTTTTACCTTTCTTAATAGTTGCACGTTGTCCTACCCAAGCTCCAAACAATTCCATTGGGAATTCATCACCAGCCTCAACCCGTTCCTTGATGAAAGCCCTGAGAGTCTGTGGGTGAACATCTGTTTTAGTCTGAGCATCGAAGCCCTGTTGCGAGGCGAACTCTGCAAAACGTTTTGCAACTTCATCCTCTCCCCTTCCGAATGAACAAGCGACGGTGTTCTTGATGATGTCGTCGTAACCGTTATCACGAAGCCAATCGTAAGCGGCTGGACGATTATCGACTTTGATGGAAGCGCCATAAGTCTGCTTCACCTCGACGGTCGAACCATCTTCAAGCTCCAACTTGTTCAAACCTAATTCTAGAAACATGCCCGGTAAATCTTCGTCAGTCAGTTTAAGTAAAGCTTTCTTTTCTGCTGACAACTTTTCTTCTAACTCTGCAATCAAGTTTTCTTTGTCTCTGATCTTAGTTGCAGTGTCTGCTACACTTTTGAGTCCATCTTGGCTCAGGCTCTCCACCGAACTTTTCGGTTTTGATTCCTGCTCCATTAACGCTGTCAAGTCCATAGTTCCTCCTTTCGTTGTTAAAGACCATATCTGGCCTTGACAAAAACGTATATTAAACATTATCCTAGAAATGTCAACCACAAGAGGAATTATTTTGAAAGACTACAAATTTGAAACAGAACCCTTTGATCACCAGAGAGACGTGATCCGTGATTCGTGGGCCGCGCCTTATTACGCGCTGTTCATGGAAATGGGTACTGGTAAAACAAAAGTAGCGATTGATACTATGGGCATTCTATACGAAGCCAAGAAGATCAACGCCGTGTTAGTTATCGCACCCAAGGGAGTATTTGATAACTGGGTTAAGAAAGAGGTCCCCGTCCATCTTCCCAGAAGAATACCGCGAAAGATCGTGCGTTGGCAACCGAATATCACACAAAAGTTTCACGACGAGCTTGAACCGTTTGTTCTCGATCCGTTTGATGGCATGAAGATATTCGTCATGAACGTCGAAGCTTTCAGCACTCGCAAAGGTGTGCAGATTGCCAAAGTATTTTTATCCAAAAACCCTGACAACATGGTGATTGTTGATGAGAGTACAACAATTAAAAACAGACAAGCGCAACGGACCAAGAACATTATTGCGTTGCAGAATGTCAGCAAGTACCGCCGTATTTTGACAGGATCTCCGGTCACCAAAAGTCCGATGGATCTATTTAGTCAGTGTGAGTTTCTGTCACCTAAGTGTCTGGGATACAACAGTTACTACGCATTCCAAGGTCGATACGCGAACACACAACAACGGACAATGGGCCATCGTAGCTTTCAGCAGATTGTCGGTTATCGCAGATTAGATGAATTAAATCAAAGGCTTGACCGCTTTAGTAACCGCATACTAAAAGAAGATTGTTTAGATCTGCCGGATAAAGTTTACATTCGTCGAAACGTAAATCTGACAAAAGAGCAAACGAAGCTATACATGCAAATGAAAAAACTAGCATTGGCTAAACTAGATAACGGTGAGTTGGCTACGACCGCTAGTGTCTTAACTCAGATTATGCGGTTGCAACAAATATGTTGTGGTTTCTTACAGCCAGACGAAGGTGAGATTGAGCCTATCCCGAATCATCGATTACCAGAACTGATGGAGGTAATTGATGAGGTACAAGGCAAGGCGATCATCTGGGCCACGTACACGCATGATATCAAAAAGATCCGTGAGGCGTTGGCCGAGAAGTATGGTGAGGATTCCGTGGCTAATTACTACGGCGAGACTCCACAGGACGAACGTCAGGAGATTGTTGAGCGGTTCCAAGACAAAGACAGTCCATTACGGTTCTTTGTGGGTCAACCACGGACCGGAGGCTACGGCATTACGTTGACTGCCGCGAACACGGTTATCTATTACAGCAACAGTTATGACTTGGAGATTCGTTTGCAGTCTGAGGATAGAGCGCATCGTATCGGCCAAACTAACAAGGTGACGTACATTGATCTTGTGTCACCTCAGACAATCGACGAAAAAATTCTAGGTGCATTGAAAAACAAAATTGATATAGCGGGTCAGGTTCTAGGCGAAGATGCCCGTGATTGGTTACTTTAGGAGGAGTTATGAGAGACAACAGCAACTGGACATTACGCTTTAATCGAACATCCCGAGACGCACTGGGATATGACCTAAAGTCGTCTGACTTTAAGTCGGAGAACGAAGAGTGGTTTTATGTCGCCGTGTGTATCTTTTTAGGCGGTGTATTAGGGGCGATTTTTTTCTAGGAATCGTTGAATACGTCTTACCATATCTTGGTCTGCTTCTGAAGGCACGGGGAAACGTAACTCGGTACGACCCGCAAAAGGACTTTTACCTTCTGCTATTCGTTCCATTGCATGTCTTCGTGCTTTCATAACTACAGATTCTGACGGAGGCAACTGACGAGAAGATCTCATAACGGTGTCATTTATCTCTTCTCTCGTTAGCGTTGGGACAATCGAAGGATAGTCTCCGATATCACTGTCGTATAAAGAGTATTCGGTTACCGACTGACCACTAGGTGAAGTTAGCTCACCAAAGTATCCTTTACCTTTTAATGAGTCGCTTATAACGTTTCTAGTATCCCCACTGTATCGGATTCCGTAAGGGTTTAATTCGGCTACACCGCCTTGTGGTACTTCACCGCCCTCTTCAAAACCTCGTGAGAAGAAACCTTGATACCCTTGGATAGCGTCTTCGTAAAGTTTACGATTTTCAGGACTCATGTACTGCATGGATTCAGGAAGATCTTGAAACTTTGAAACTCTTCCGGAAGCTACAGGAAAACTTACTTGAGCGGCATCCATAGATAATAAGTTCTGCGGATTACCTTGTGGCTTCATTAATACTTTAGGTTCTATTCCAGAAACGTCCGCTAATACTTCGTCTTGAAGTTTTATTAAAGATTTTGCATGAGCCGCGGGATCAGAAACAGTTTCATATCCCTTAGCGGCATCCTGACCAAATCCTTTTTTCTTAACTTTAGTATTAACGGCGGTAGTAATGTCACCAGATAAAGCTGGTAAATATGCCGCCACTCGATCTTTAGGAACGTCATACCGCAAAAGCTGATAGTCCGTTACACCTTCTCGACCAAATTTACCTGAAGACAAAAACCTAAAATTGTTTTCCAAAAGCTTTGGATCTAACGTTGCGGATACTAAAGACTCAGGCTTTAAGCTTGCGTTGTCCGTCAGCTTAACAATCCTAAACATGGGTACTGTTTCACCATAACCCATTTCACTTAGAGCTTTTTGCGATCTTTCTATTACGTCAGGCTTCTTAGCTAACTCTGTTATAAATTCTGTTCGATTAACTTTTTCGGGTGCAACAACCCATGAGGTTATTAATTCTGGGGTGGTTAAATCATTTAAAGAAGACTTAGATACGCTAGATCCTGTTTTTAAAATCGTCCCTAAACTAGGAATCAATGGAATCATTCCTGTGGCCGTAAGTAGCGCGTCGCTAACCCGACCTTCAGATAAATAACCTAATGTTTCAATTCCTGCCTTTGGCGTTCCAACTGGGCTCATGTCTAAGGCTACGTTAGCCAAAAACGGTAGCTCTCTTTCAGCCATCTGTTGTTGTGTGCTATATCCAATAGATGGTTCTTCTTGAGAAAACTCTCCCGTTCCCACAAAATTTACTGGTACTTCACCGCCTTCTTCAAAGCCAAGAGAACCGATACCATACTGTTGAGAAAACCCTTCAGGGTTCTGCATGATGTTTACAGCATTTTGCCTAGCTACTTGTAATTGTTGAGCCCTGTTTTGAGCCGCAGTGTTAAACGCATCCAGTTCCTCTTGGGTAAACCCTGGATCAGCGGGTTGTGTTGGAACCGCTTGGTCAAAAGCGCTCGTCCTTGGACCAGCGTTGTAAGTTTCTAGAGCTTTATTGTAAGCATCCACCTCTGCTTTATACTTTTCTACAGCAGCGTCATAAGCCTCTGACCGAGTTTTATAGTCCTCAACTTTAGCTCGATCTGCGGAAGTCAACGTGGTAGGTACAAGAACCTGATTCGGGTTATATAACCCGCTTGCGCCTGAACCAAAACTAAAACGTGGGACAGCCATTAACCTAACAAGCTTTCTATACCTTGAGCCTTAATCAACGAAGAGGTCACATCCTCTGGGAACATCGCTGCAAATCTAGACCGGTCCGCGGGCCGTGCTTGTTGTGCCTGTGGTGTTGAATCCACGGGCGCTTGCGCGACTACAATTGGACTCGATCTAGGTGCAGCGGCACTCCGCGTGGGAAAGGCGGGTGTTCTTTGGATGGAAGCTTGAGGCTCTGCTTCGACCTCTTGCTCTTCTTCCTCAAAATCGTCAGGAGATATAACTCGTGGCGGTACCGACCCCGCACGACCCGGTTTTGCGCTAATTCGTTCTCTTGCCGCTCGAAGAGCTTCACGAGTAACCTCTGGTTCTATACCTAATCGTTTCATTATTGTAACCAACAAAGAGCGTTGCTCTGGGTTGTCTACGGGCTCTTTTAAGACTAACTGGAGAAGTTTTTCATCTTGAATAATTTCTCTCATCAGCCTCTCTTCTTTTAGACCGGGCAACCGATCAATAAAGTCAGTAGCAAATTTTGAAGCCGCGGTTTCTTCAATAAGACCTTGCTGTCTCGAACCTGGGATGGCTTTAACCAACCGTACAGCTATGAGTTTCGCGGCTAGTATTTTTGCCATGCTTGCGCCTTCGCCACTCATTTGAAGGTTCCCTAACTCAGCACCAACTTCAAACTCTTTAATTGATTGCAATAATCTTGCGTAATTATTTAGCTCTTTTTCAGTTATCAATCTTCGACGAAGCATATAATCGGCTAAGTTTTTGTCGGGCTGATCTTTAAAAGCCCCACCGTTTTTAAATAAAACTCCAAACGCTTCGTCCGCAGAAAAACCATCAACTCCACCAGCTTTTTCATACACCACATCTAAAAGATTTTTTTTCAATCCAGCTAAAGCTTTTTCTTCACTCCACCCTTCGGGTCTATCTTCAGAACGGCTTGTCTTTTTTATATCTCTAATAAAGGCATCTAATATATCGGTGCCTTTTGTGTTATTTACCGCTTTCTTTACAACGCTGTATGGGCTAGAAGAATTAACGGCAATTCCAAAAGAAAGATCATTAGCGACATCTTCTTTTTGTAAATTGTATGCCGCACGAGCTTTTTGTAAGACCTTTAAACCGTCTTCCATACGTAAGACATCGTCAACAAACTCTGCCCCAAATATTTCTTTAAACGCATCGCCTTCATCACCACTTAAACGGGTTTTTATCTTTGCTAATTCGTCTGCCAGAACTCTAGATCGGACTTCTAAAGCTTGTTGCTCCGGCATACTTAATCCCAGAGATTCAGCGCGATTAAGTGCTTTTTGTAACGGGCTAATGATGTCTCGACTTAGCGCTTCTCGCGTTAAACTCTCAACAGTATTTATAGAATCTTTTATAGATTCTTGTATAAGTACATTACTGGTTCTACCTGTTAAAGGATCTATGACTTCGATTGTCGTGTTGGCATCAAAATACTTATCCGCTTGATCTCTTAGATATTTTCCGGCGTTAAATAGATTTCTAAATTTAGAGACCACGTTAATGTCGTCTCCTTTAAGGACATTATTTAAATAATCTTCTGGATCTACTAGCCTTTCATCGTAAGCTTTACGTCTAGACGGTATTCCAGCAATGCTTCGCGTTATAGCGTCTTTAAACCCTATATAAAAACTTCTTGCGGTATTAAAAGCTTGGGATGTGTCGGCAGGTATGGTGTTATTTAAATCATTAAATAAAGTTCGCTTTAGAACGCTGGCTATCCCGTGTAAATCGTTAGCCTTAGCCTCAGTTTGTGCTTTCCATGTAGTTAACTCTTTTCCTAGATTTACCAAATCTGAAAAATCAACACCTTCTCTTGGGCGATCCAGTCCTTTTTCTAAAGCTATCTCTGACTGCAATGCTTCCTTTTGAAGTTGCAACAATGCTTTAACTTTTGGTGTTTTTACCGCGTTCATGAACTTATCCATAAGGATAGTCAGGTTTTCGATATTACGTTCAGTTGCTAACGGAATACCCTCATCCGTTACGGCTATCACCGGAGCATTTGTAAACTCTTCTCCGGCTTTGCTATAGTCAAAATCATTGTTTAATATTCTTTCAAATACAGCTTTAGCATTACTATAGTCTTCTTTTTTAAGTGTGGTCTCTAACTTTAATTGTTGCGGTGTTGCCGCAGGTGCTCCAGACAAATTAAGTTGTGTTTTAAACTTATTGATTTCATTTTGTACTGATTGGAAAAATGAATCTTTTTGCCACCGACTTATCTGACCATCAGAGGATTCCGCCAGCATCCTATCCCATTCTTTGATAAAAGATGGAGTCTCTAGGACTTTACCGTCAGAATCAAAGAATTCAGTTAACTTGCCAATACCCCCTACTTTTTTAGCCTCCTCATATAAAGCCGTAGCTATGCCTCGAGCCATATTAAATTGATTCTCTAATGCTCGGGTTTGTGCTACCGAAATATCGGTTAAACGGTCATATTCATTTTTACCACGAGAAGTTTGAAGCGCGGCTTTAGTAGCTTCATCCACTGCGTCACTCAACTTTAAAATCATGAGTTGAGTAAGTTGTTGCTGCTGAAGTTCTCTAGCAATTTCTAACTGGTCTTTTCCGCCTCCAATAGAAAACAATTTAATTAAAGCTCTTTGAAATTGAGCCGCCTTTTTTCCAATAGGGTCTTTAGCATTCTTTATTTCTTCGCTTTGCTTCCTAAAGAAATTTTCCAACATAATCAAGGTTGGAGATCCCGCCCTCATTCCAGGGGTTATGTTTTCTATAGCTTCCCCGAATTTAACACCACCGGCCCCTTCTTGATTGATAACGTCTAAAGCTTCTTGTGGCAAACCGTCTAACCAGTTAACACCTGATTTAAGCTTTTGTAATACCTCTTTCGGATTTTCACCGTTTTGAATAAAGAACTGTAATACTTTGTATGCAGCTCGCTGCCCATCTTCTGTTTGTAAAAAACTAAGATCCTCTTCTGTGGTATTAAGGCGAGCCGCTAACCTTTTGTACAAATTTTTATAATTTTGAAAAGTTTGACCCGGTCGTAAAACCACACCCGCTGGTCCATAATCACGAAGAATGTTCATCGTGCCACGAGCGGCACTCCCGGCACCCGTAGTTGCCCGTTGAGCTAAATCAACAAAAGTGTAGGTGGGGGTTAAACCTAAACCTAATTCAACAGCAGTACGCAATAAAGGGTCTTGATCTAATTCAAACTCACTTACAACCGTGCCAACCCCTCCAGCTAAGGCCGCCTCAGAAGCCAAAAACTTTTTTGGATCTTTTTCATACAGCGCTCGGGCTTTAGGGAACATCTCATCAAGGTATGCCGAAAACCGTTGACCCCGAGTTAGTTTAACGGGACCCGCTTCCTTCATCCTTTGGACCATCATTGACGGACCATACGCTTTCAACGCATACTCTTTAACTACAGGAGCACCCGCCAAGATATTTGCAGCACTCTTTACACCTTCTAATTCAGAAGATTCCCCCGGTAATAGGTTTTCTTTGCGTGGCAAAAATTTTTCGGCTATCGGATTAATACCGAAACCCGTTAGTATTGCCGATCCTAAACCAGCAGTAATTCCTACGAAGGGCGCAAGTTGAGGGGCAACAGGTAACGTAGCTGCAAAAGCTAATCTACCGCCTCTCAACGCAGCTTGAGCGGCAGCATACCCTTCTACGCCCCCTTTTACACCTTCTTTTAAATAATCGCTAAGAACCGCCGCATCTAAATTGGTGAGTCGAGAAAGAATTAACCGTTCTTTTTCGTAGTCGTCAGCATTGTAATATTCTGATAAAGCCTCTGTACCGCTCCCATATTTATCAAAAAACTCAGGGAACAGTTCTTCAAATAAAGGACCTTTACCCGTTTTTAGGTCTGTTACATTTATCCCGCCGCGCTCTAAATAATACGGGTTTTCAGAAAGTATTTCCGCGACATCTTGAAGTAAGTAAGATGTTTGTTCTTCCGCGTTAAGATTTACGGTTTCTCCAGTTTCAATATCCGTCCCTGTTCGATATAACTTCATCATCTCAGTGGAAGGTTCAAAAGTGGGCAGACGTTTTTTATCAGCTTCTAACGGAGAACCAACGCCCCTCTCGTCAGTATCTAAATCGACGACAGGACCAAGAATTAAATTATTATCCGATAGATCTTCCTCTTCATCCACAGGAGAAACTACAAGTTCTATTGGATCAATTTCTATTTCAGTTGGGTTTTGAGCCATTTACTTGTCCTATCATTGTTCACGTTGCTCTGCTTTAGCGCCTTCTACAACACCTTTTAATTTATTACTTCTTTGTATGCGCTCTTGGCCGTAAGGGACAATAACTTCCATCACTCTCATGGCTTGCTGCAACGCTTGCTTAGATTGCTCTAAAGCAGTTACAACGGGGGCACTTAAAGTCCTCTTATTCTTTAATTGTTGAAGGACGTATACATATTCTTCCTGTATGTTACGTTTCAATACCCTAGCTTTAGTTAACTCAATATCGCCTGAAGTAAGCCACCGATCAGCATCCGCCATGATTTTAGCCAATCTAACTTGCTCACCTTCTGCAAGACGTGGGCTATTAGCCGCAGCCATTCTAAGGCTCAATGATATAGCTCTGACGGCGCTGTTGGCGTCAATATTATCTTTCCAAAGATTTCCGCCAAACATAGAAACGCCTGTACCGACTAAAACCTTTAGCTTATTAAAGAATCCGGTACCGTTTCTGATGTCTCTAGCTAGGTCCGAGTATACGTTATAGTCTTCACGTACCTGTTCTAACCGATCAATCATCTCTTCACGGTATTCTCGTCTTTTCTCTGGAGCCATCTGAGCCATAACTTCACCGTGAACTTCATTTACCACGGGCTCTAAATTATCCTGTGTCTGTAATTTAGCGCCGTACTGATCCGTGAGAGCTTGTAAATACTCCTCACGATTTCTCTGAGCGTCATTCAAATCGATAGCAGCGTTATATGCGGTATCATCACTAATTCTAGTCAACCTAGAAAGCTCTGTTGGATTTAATTGAACTGCGGAACCATCGGCTGCGGTTAGCTCTGCGTAATAACGTTCTCGACCATCATTAACGCTAAACAAGTTTACTATCTCACTCGTTTCCGGATCGATCCATGTTTCATAATCATATTTCTTAGCCTTTGGAACTGACCCATGAACAGGAATACTTTGACCGTTTGGATTATCCTTTGTTGGCTTATAAACAAAATGCAATCGACCATCTTGCATCTCTTTTATGACAGGAGATCCCGGTGCGGTGTAAATAGACTCAGTTTTACCAGATACTGGATCTAATTTTAATAGGTTATCGCCCATTGTAATGTAATCAAAATTAGCGCTACCCGTAAACGGTGTTCCAACATGTTCGCCTGTGGCCTTATTAATAGCCACGATTACATCTTTGTTGCCAGACTTTATCGTTCTATATTCAAGTTCCGGACGTTTTTGGTGACGTTTTACTATGTCCCCAGTTACTGTATTTACTAAATCTAAAGAAGGTAAACCAGAGGAATTAACACCGTCTTGCCATTGAAGTTTTGCTAATTCGCTGTAAACAGGCTGACCATTAATTAAAAACGGTTTAAATTCATCACCAGATATACTTTTGTTTCTGGTATACATCTGTTTGTTGCCGTCTGCATCCGCAAAGTATTGAATGTCTAAATCGCCAACCTCTTTTACAATTGGTTTGCCATTCATCTTAGGAATGACGTAATTTGTTTCTACCGTTGAAAGTTCCGGGTTCTCTTGATTAATATTTATCTTGCTGCGAATTTCATAAGCAACTTTAAGACCGCTTTTTTGATCAATAAGCTCATCCCTAACAGGTTTAGTTTGACCTTCTAAGTTCATCGTAATTAATTTGTTCTTAAAGTCTTTCGCACTCTTTGCTTCTTCTCTAGCTGTTATAGCTTCTTGCTTTAATCTTTCCTTTTCAATGTCACCCAAAGCTTTAGCTCTTTCCTGCTCTGTCTTGTAAGCCATCTCTTGAGCTTTTTGGAAAGCACTACGTAAATCCCCCATTTCTTGTTGATACAACTGTGAGGCTGTTCCATACGCAGTGAGGTCAAGTGCACGTTGCTGTTCTTTAATTCTAGCTTCCTCTGCTGCTTTTTTATCAGCAAGAGTAACAGCTCGTTCTCCGATCTTAGGGAACAAGTTAGTTGTTTGTGCGGCATACGCAAGTTTCTCAGCTACGCTCATGTTCCGTGGGCCGGGAGCCGCGATCGCTAGTCCAGTCTGCGCTAAATCAAAAAACATTTGCGCTTTGGTAAGGTCTTCTTGTTCTCTTAATCTTTTCTCCGCAGCGGCTCTTTCCTGCTCGGTATTAAACAGCCCCGCTAAAACGTTTTGTTGCTGTCTGAACAGGTCTCCTGGACGAGCTTCGGCCTGACGAACTGCGTCCTCATACTGTTGTTGAGTCATTCCAAGCTGTTGAGCCAACAGCGTGTTATCGGTTATTCCGGCGACACGATTTGCATTTTCAGGTGCAAAGTATTGAACCGCGCCGCCATATCTAAAATTTACAGGAGCAGGGCCCTCCTCGGCGCCCATGTCAACCGTAGACATAATGCCTTGTGCCATGTCTCCTGAGACCGGTTGTCCCATCTGCTCTTGTGCTAGTCCGCCAATTCCTTGATCAACTTGTGCCATCATCATGACCGGCTGAACTAAAGTCAGAACCGACTCGGGTGTTTGCTGGGCATCTTCTGGTCCGACGATATCGGCTAGCTCCATCCGACGCTCTTCAACACTGGCTTCGTCTCCGCGCATCGCGTTCATTACTTCTTCAGCACTTTCGGCTTCATCTAGCGACGTCACGCTTTGTTGAGCCTGCATCAACATCTGCTCCATGATCGCTGGGTCTATTCCCCCCGCTTGTGCCATCGGGGGCATCGCCGCATCTTGCGGGGCAGGCATCCCAACCATTGGATTGACCGGAGCCATGCCACCTTCCTGCATCGGTATCACCCCACGACCCATCAAAATATCTTTCTGCGTCACTTGCCCATCACCGCTAAGATCAGGAAAAGCTGCGCCACCCTTGGCAAACATCTGCCGTGCCATTAATTCTCTATTCATTAAAATAACCCCGCTTTACTTGCTCCGGCTGCTGCCGAAAGACCTGCGATACCCAATCCGAGAATCTTCTCTCCAGTGGAAACTGATGGTGTAGTTGTTCCTGTCAAGGACATCTGACTAGAAGGAGCACCCTTGTAAATGTCAGACAAGAAACCAAGACGCTGATACGGCTCGTAAGATTGCTGAAGAGCTGTCTGACGCTGTGCCTCAAGCTCTGCCTGTTGCTGCTGTTGCATCTTCTGACCAATATCAAACAAGAATCCAGCCTCCTGTTGACCCAACGCCTGTTGCTGTTGACCAAGAGAAGCCTGTCTCAAGCCTAGCGTACCCAACGCCTCACCTTGTTGTAGCCCAAGCTGACCGTAATCAATGCCCAAACCGCCAACACCTTGGGCAAGCCTACCAGCTAATTCCTGACCAGTAAGACCAAGTTGGCCCGCTTGTTGTGCGCCCTGAAGACCTAACTGACCTGTCTGTAACGTTCTAGCCTGCTGTGCTTCAAACGCCTGTTGAGCACGATTAGCAGCATCCTGAAACCCGCCAAGCCTTAATTGGCCCGCGGTCCGTGCTTGCTGTTCCAAGATATTACGTGCAAGTTCCTGCTCTGCTACCGCCTGACGAGACCCGCCAAACGCTCCAGAGCCCACGGCCTGCGCTCCAATGCCCTGCTGCTGTATTTGTCCTTGTCTGGCAATATCTGCTAAAGCTTGCTGTACGACAGCTTCTTCAAACGGGCTTTGGTATAGAGCAATGTCCCTTGGATCAAATCGTCCGGTGGCTGTTGCAGCGCCAGCTAACGCACCCTCGATCCCTTGTTGTGCTGCTGCTATCTGGGGCTGTATCCCTGCGGCGGCTTGACGTATTCCAGTTGCCGCTTCTTGCTGAAATGGAGCGGCACCAGTCATAACGCCGCCTATGCCTGTTTGAGCATCACCTAGTGTAAATCCCGCTTCGGTCAAGTAGGGTTGAAAACTACCAATACCCTGTTCGGCAGCGCCAAAAGACGCAAGCTGTAACGGAGAAAGACCCGCTATTTGTTGGGCCGGAATACTTACTGGCTGATCCGCTAATGTTTTTGCGGACTCTAATAAGCCAAGCTTAATAGCCTCAATTGGGGCCGCTTCGCGGATTATCTGTTCGGTGACCTCGGCCATTATGCCATCCTTCCTTTACGCTC
>Ga0208644_1003050_pt1 | contig 13117 bp, 5 predicted proteins | sample VirMetDEL_Nov_18_FD_184517 | JGI IMG/M metagenome (GOLD analysis project Ga0208644, IMG submission 184517) | Aqueous microbial communities from the Delaware River and Bay under freshwater to marine salinity gradient to study organic matter... | ecosystem: Environmental > Aquatic > Marine >... | reverse complement strand
GCTGGTGTTACCCTAAGAGAGGCAGACATAATAAACGTGGTGAACGGAGAGGAAGTTAAAAACGCACAGAAAGAACAATAATGGCACAGACACCTGAACAATATTACGGATCGGCAGATAACTACGGAAGCGGACAATACGTTACGCTAGAGGACGTGGTGAATAACTTCATGCTTATGTACGTAGGCTACGATAAGCTTATCGACAATGCCGATAGATATAATGTGTTGTTTCATGCTAAGCGTGCGGTTCAAGAACTGAACTACGACGCATTCAAAGAGATTAAGGTACTAGAGACCTTAGTTAACGACGACCTAAAGGTTATACTACCACAGCACTACGTAAACTATGTAAGGATATCTTACGAGGTAGACGGTGTGTTATTTAAGCTTAGCGAGAATCCAGATGTAAACTGGGCGACTAGATACGACCAAGACGCAAATCAAGATTATTTGTTTGACGTTGATGGTAACCTAATCGAGGAAGAGTCTGAGTTAGATAGAATAAGAAAGGAAGGGGAATATAGACAGTACATGTACCCCGGAACTTGGTACGGTAGATACGGATGGTGCTGCGATGGCTTTTGGTATTTCAACTATAGAAACCAATACGGTAACGACGCATCTAGAATGACGGGTAACCCAACTTATGTTATAAACAAACAAGAGGGAGTGATAAACTTCTCGTCTGGTTTGTCTGGTAAGTTGATTGTGTTAGAATACATAACTGATGGTTTAGAAAACGAAGACCCATCTCAAGTGTCCATACATAAGTTTGCTGAAGAATTTGTATATGCTTACATAAAATGGTGTATGCTAAACAATAGACTTGGAGTTCAAGAATACGTAGTTAGAAGAGCAATGAAGGAGAAGTCTTCGTTGTTAAAGAACGCAAAGTTAAGATTAAGCAATATCAATCCTAGGAGGTTGCTAATGGCCTTGAGAGGAAAGGATAACTGGATTAAGTAATGGAGATTAAAAGAAATTTTGTCAAGGGAGTAATGAACAAGAGCCTTGACGATAGGCTCTTACCCGACGGTTTTTACCGTGATGCATTAAATATTAAAGTTTCGTCTACTGACGGCAATGATGCTGGGACGGTTCAGAACTACTTAGGTAATACCGAAAAGCTTGATATTGATACTTTACTGACAAATGCTGGGTTTGTGTCTCAGTCTGACTTAACTCCAATTGGTTCATATACCGATACTCAAAACAATGATATATACTGGTTTATAACGTCTACTACTTACGACATCATAGCTAAATATCACGAAACAAACGACGGAACTGCTAGTGGAAAGTTGATATTAGTAGAGACAAAATCTGGTGGTATAATGAACTTTAATCAAGATTACCTAATAACGGGAGTAAACTTGATAGATAGTAAGTTTTTATACTTTACAGATGGACTGAATCCTCCAAGAAGGATAGACGTATCAGATGTTTATAGAGATGGCAATATATCTGTAGATACGGTTAACGTAATAGTTAAACCACCACTTTCATCTCCAAGCTTAGAGTTGATTTCTGATAGCACGACAGAACAAAACAATTTAGAAGATAAGTTTATAAGGTTTTCGTATAGATACTTATATAAAACCAATGAAGTAAGTGCATTATCTCCATTTTCTAAAACTGCGTTTGAAGCCCAAAGTTTCAAGTTTAATTTTGATAGTGGCAGAAACGAATCAATGCGTAACAACGCAAACAAGGTTAAAATAACTTTTGATATTGGATCTGAAGAAGTAAAAAAGATTGAGATTGTCATGAAAGACAGTCGAAGCAAAAATGCAGTTATAATTGGGTCTATTGATAGAGAAGACTCAAATGGGCAGTATGAATTTACAAACAACAAAATAAACAAAATATTACCAGACTCTCAAGTAAATAGATTGTTCGACAATGTACCTCTATCCGCTAAATCTCAAGACTTGATAGGTAGAAGAATAGTTTACGGAAACTACAAGCAATTCTTTGACTTAAGTAGAGGAAATGAAGAAATAAAACCTAACTTTAGTTTGAGGTATGAAGCATCTACAATACAGAGTGGATCGTCAGCGGAGACATTTAAGTCTGGTAGAGATTACGAATTGGGTATTGCTTATTTAGATGACTTTGGTAGGATGTCTACGGTAATAGAATCTGATTCGAATACAGTAAACATACCTATTACTAAATCTGACAATAAAAACCAACTTATTGCAACAATAAACCACAGAGGTCCTTCATTTGCTACCAACTACAGATTTTTTATAAAGCAAAATAGAGGTACATACTACAATATAGTACCTATTGATATACAGCAGTTTGGGACATTTACTTATTTTCAAATTGCTAAATTTGATATAGACAAGGTAAAAGAAGGTGACTATATATATATAAAATCAACGCCAAGTGGAGTTAGCGAAGACGCTAAAAAATATAAGGTACTAGAGGCAGAAAATAAAGAAAAAGATTTTTTAAATAAATCTAATGATACCCAAGAGGCTGGTTTTTACATAAAAATAGATACTAAAAATACAGCCATATTTGACGACAAAGACTTAGTAAAAGTTAGGTCAAAGAATCAAGGCGCAACTTCTTATGGTGGACCTTTTATGATTACTGCCCCTGCATTGTCTGGAACGCGAGACCCATTGGACAAGTATCAAAGGCATTTAGATGTTCCTGTTTTTTATGGGAAAGGCAGCAACAACGTATTAAAGTACAAAAAAACATCTTCTTCTTATAATTCTTCAAGAGACTATAGGATTGTAGTAGAGGTTACTGATTCAAATAAATTTAGATATAAAAGGCACGATCAGTCTAATTGGGAAAAAGAAGACATAACCATGTCTACTTCTAGCAACTTAATAGAAATAATAAATGTAGCTGGAAGTAATTTAGTTGTTGGGGACATAAGCTTTGATACATCCGCTCCATATACTGTAGGAGACTCTTGGAGATTAAATTATAGAGGCGATGAAAATGCCATAGGGGGTGTTCTTGTAAAAGCAAGTGACTTTCCTAGGGGCGGTGGATATGCAATTGTTACCAATATTCAATGGTCAAACAATAGAACTGAATGGACCACAGAGATAACTCCAGGTAGTGTTTTGAAAATACAAATAGGAGACGGGTATTCTCAAAAAATGCAAAAATTCACGTCTTCTGGTACATATCAAAATATAGAAGAGTGGTTTTATGAGGAAAAAATTAATACAAAGTTTGAGCACTTTGATGTAAATGGCAAGAACAAAAATTCTGATGCTGTATTCTTTAGAAGAGGGACAGGCATACATAAGCTAAATGATGTAAACTATATAGTCGGAACTGGTAACGAAACAGGTTTTGTTTCTATGATTGTAAAAACATGGCAAAAGTCAAACCCTGTAGACGAATTAACACCATATAGAGACGAAAGAAGATTTATATGGCTAAGTTTAGAGGCAATAGTTCCGGCTAGTATAACAATACTAGAGACAGAAGGACTTGTAAATGATGATGATATATATTACGAGATTCCAAAAACCTATCCATTATCTGCTTCTGGATTTCATACTAGTTCTTTAGATGGAGACCAAAATCAAGGCGCTAGTCAATCGGCTCAAATAACTATAAGAGATTTTAATGCCATATCTTTTGGTAATGGTATGGAGTCTTCTGTAATTGAAGATGATTGGAATGGACCAGAGCTATTACCGTCTCCAAGGGCAAGCGCATCCATTGATAGATATGAGGAAATAAACGCAAAAAACTCATTGACTTACAGCGGCGTTTACAATGAATCTACAAATACAAATAACTTAAATGAGTTTAATTTGTCATTGGCTAACTTCAAAGCCTTGGAAGAGGAGTATGGGCCTATACAGAAGTTATACGCTAGAGACAGAGATTTAATTGTATTTCAAGAAGATAAAGTTTCAAAGGTTTTATTTGAAAAAAATATATTGTCTGATTCTATTGGTGGTGGAAGCATAGTAAGCGTTCCAGAGGTGTTGGGTACTCAAAATCCGTATACGGCTGAGTTTGGCATATCTAACAACCCAGAAAGTTTTGCTAAGTGGGGTAATGATATATTCTTTACTGATGAAAAAAGAGGGGCTGTTTTAAACTTGACGCAGTCTGGCATTAAGCAAATATCTACATATGGTATGAGGTCTTATTTTAGAAACTTGTTTGATGACAAAGCAGGAAAGCAAAAATTAGGCGCATACGATCCATACGAATTTAAATACGTTCTAGCTTGGAATGATAAAGACGTAAGTGAATGTGACTTGTCCGTTTCTCCTGAAGGTCCAATACTTGTATCTGGAGATTCGTTTACAGATGGAACTATTTTTGTCATCCAGTCTAATACTACATGGAGTATATCGGTGGTTCAAACAGGAGGGTGGTTGACGTTGAACACAACTTCTGGAGAGGGCAACCAGGTCATCAAGGGAAGTGTATCTGACAATACTAGCAATACAACAGAAAGAGAAGCTACTATTACCGTAACTTACTGTGACGGCCAAACCATAGATGTTGTATTTGTACAGTCATACAAGTCAAAAAAGAAAGTTGTAGTTGTAACGAAAGGAGACGGCAATAACGAAGGAGGTAAAAGTGTAAAACCAGAATATGACTCTGCCGAAGGGTCTTATGAAGGTGGTAGAACACCTTTGGATTTTGAAGGGGAATATTACACTTACGATCCTCTAGAAGACTTTGTAGGTAATGGGGGCGTTCCAAATGCTGGAGACGACGTAGACATTATAGGAGATACGTTATTTGAAGACTCAGCGAACAGACCATTAAAACCATTCAATCCTAATTTAGGTAATAAAATGTATTACTTAGATTCGGATACTATTTATACTGCTGACCAAGGAGATGACTTAGTTGCTGCTGCTACGGAAGTTACACCTACGCTTGACGTTGATAAGTACAAGGGTACGTTTACTTATAACGCCACTAATGATAACTTGTATTTAGTTATTGACTATACTAACAACTTAGATATGTCTACTTCTGTCACAAATATTCCAACATCTGGGACAGACTTGCCAGAGGCTATTACCCTAAATAACTCTAGCGATATAGGTAGATATACTGTTACGTATTCTTCTACATCTACAAATATTAGATTTGTTGTTGAGAATGCCGCGGGAGCAATTATAGCAGACAGTGGATATGTTAGCACTCCGAGTTCAGACACGTTTACAATAGTTAAAAGAAACATAGGGTCAGACGTAATAAAGGTTTATGGACCTCAAGCGAGCGAGACTTATGACATAGCGCTTTCCGCTGTTTCTCTTACATCTTTCACTATTAGTGACGCAGGATACGAAACAGTAGACGATGCATGTGCTAGCTCAACAACGGAAACGGCCTACCATAACGGAGATGCATCTTTACCTACCATTGGAGATGTAATATATAGCAACTCAGATGGGACTACATTGTTTGACGGAGATGACAAATATTATGAAGTTGGTTCTAATGCATTATTGGTTAACGATAGTGGAGTTGTGTTATCAGAAGACTCTTGTACTTGCTCTGAAACTGCTGTACCAGTTATAACTCAAGTTGACGTAGTTGGAAATGAAAACGAAGATTTTTCTCTAGCCATAACAGCAACTAATAACCCAACTGCTTTTCAGTCAGCTGGAAACTGTAGAGAGTTCGAGTTGTTTGGAGGAAATGGAGGAGCTGTTTTTCAAGGAGAAGATTGCAATACAGGAATAACAAAACAAATATCAGTTTCTTCTGGTCAAATTAGGAGTGTTTGTTTGTTTACGGGAACTGTTTCAAAGGTTGGAGGTGCTTCAGACGCAACATTTACTGACATGGGTGGTTGCGTTACCAATGCGTTACCAAATGGTCTTGTTATTTCTGACGACGGCCTAATAACAGGTACACCTACAGAACCTGGAGATTTTAATTTTACAGTTACGGCTACCAATTGCTTTGGAACTAGCTCCGAGCATACATTTACAATTACGGTTAAGCCAGAAAGAGCTCCAAATCCTGAGTTCCAAATGGATACGACTAATCCACAAACGTCTTCTGCTAATGCGTGTGCGATTGGAAGTCCATCATACAGTACTATGTATCACAACGGAATCCTTGAGTACCCTGTTATTTATGACATGGTATTTAGTGATCCTGAAGGATTAAACTTGTACAACGGGAATAATCAGTGGTTCTTAACAGAGAGTGGTGTAGCTATACTAGTAGACGCTGATGGAATAGTAACTGACACGTTCTTGTGTGGTATTACTACCCCTACACCGCCTACTTACTCTTCAGTATCGTTAGCATATGGCGCAAATGCATCAGCTGCTTGTTCTAGTACTACATTTACTACGTACTATTACGACGGCACGCTAGGTGTGAACCCAGGCAATCTATATGATGACGCTGCTGGAACGACGCCTGCTGCGGCTGGTAACTACAAGTATGACACGGGCGGAGGATTCATTCAGTTCCCATGGGACGGTTCTAGTTGGAGTGCTCCAGTTGATTGCCCATAAATGATTAACTTTGTGTAATGGCAAATACTATAACATACTCAGAGAACTTACAAGGTTGGACATCATTTCACTCATTCGAGCCGGATTGGATGGCGGGTATGAATAATGACTTTTATACTTTCAAGAACGGTAAGGTATGGAAGCATCATAGTAACGCAACTAGGAACAACTACTACGGAACTCAGTACGACTCTGTAATGCGGACTGTGTTTAATGTGCAAGCTGACTCGCCTAAAATGTTTAAGACCCTTAAACTAAAAGGGAAGAGTGCAGAGGCTTGGTCCGCTGATATAGTATCAGATTTGAATACTGGCTTGATTGCGGATACTGACTACGAAAAGAAAGAAGGCAATTGGTACGCTTATATACGAAGAGACGCTGGTGATTTAGACTTGACGTATTTGTCTACACTAGGCCTAGGTATTGTGGACGGAACGAATGTTGTTGGAGATACCGTTGAGATAACCATTCCGAATGGCGATTATACAAAAGGAGTAGGGGTAAAAAGCTCTGGACAAGATAACGGGGATTTGGTATTTGAGGCAACAGTTGATGATACAGACCCCGACAACAAAAGAATAACAAGCACAAGCGCCAAACTAGGTCAAGTTCAGTCTATATCATACAATTCGGTATCAAATGAAACCACTCTTGTTATGGTAAAACACCCATTTGCTAGCGGGGCTCCAGACAGGCCTTCAGACGACAACTTAATTATTGTAGCAAAGAACTCACAAGCTGAGTCATTTGGACTGAGGGGGGCATACATGGACGTAACCTTGACGAATACTGAGTCTGAAGAGGTAGAACTGCTAACAGTTGCTTCTGAGGTCTTTAAGAGTTACCAATAAATTTAGTATCTTTGTATCTATGGATCCAGCAACTATGATGCTATTGGGTAAAGCTGGCATGGCTGTTTATCAAGGCATTCAAGGAAAAAGCAAACAAAAAGAAGCAGAGAGAGCTGCTCAGAGAGCCGCAGCAAAAATGCGCGCTATAGAAGAAGAAAACGTAATAGAAGGCCTTCAAGTTCCTACTCTAGGAGCTGAGTTGGCACGTCAAGAACTAGGGCAGCAAGTAGCTACATCGGTAGAAGCTTTACGTTCTGCTGGTGCGGCGGGTGTTTTAGGTGGAATACCTAGCTTAGTAGACGTAAGCACAGACAAGGCACTAGAAATAGCAGCAGGTCTTCAAGAAGCTGAGTATCAAAGAGATAAATTTGTACTTCAACAGGAACAGGCCTTAGAGGGCAGAAGAGTTGCTAGAGAGATGGGAATGGCTAGCATGGAGCTTCAAGGCGCTCAAGCCGCTGTTGCTGAGGGAAGGAGGAGTCAACAAGAAGCATTAAAACTAGCCGCTGAAGGATTAACTGGATTTGCTGAGATGAAACTGAAGTATTCAGACTTGTATCCACAACAGAAGACTAGTGACATGAAGCAATACATAGCGTCTGAACAGCAAAAGGCCAATGACTTTACTGGTAAGAAGCTTGAACTTACTCCTACTAAACCTCTTGAGGGCCCTGGTTATTACTTTAATAGCGGCTCACCAACAGGAGAAACAGCTATGGTTGAAGGGTTTCCACAAATGGAAGCGACAAAAGTTTTGTCAGAACAAGAAGCTTTAGATGTGCAAAAAAGAAGCCTAGGATATCTTCCATATCCTAATGCGCCTGCAATGCCAGCAGGTATGCTTCCTACCGCGCAACTTCAAGCAGACTTAGAAGAGAGTTTGAAATTAGACGAGCAAAGAAGACAACTAGATAGAATGGCCCCCAATCCACCAAGCATGCCAGCAGGTATGCTTCCTACCGCGCAACTTCAAGCAGACTTAGAACAAGATTTAAGTAGAATGAATCCTACGATACCTGCAATGCCAGCAGGTATGCTTCCTTTAGCTACTCCAAATTTTCCTATTTTAGGGCTAGCTCCTAATTCATTTCCAATTATGCCTCCGGGTCTAAGATAATAAAACATGACTGAATACGCAGGATATATAGCCGTTAACCCCGTCGACTGGTCTAAGGTAGCTAGAGAGGCCACCAAAGACATAATGGCGATAGAGGATGAAAGGCAGAAAAAAAGAGAAGAGTTAGACGCGCTTTCGGTAGCGGGACAAGAAGAAATAAATAAGTGGACAAAGTCGGCTGACAGCGACATGAACAATGTGCTAATGGCTGGTGCTCAGTCTGCACGTTCATATATACAAGCTCAAAATGACTTACTAAAAAAAGGTTTGATTACACCAGAAGAATACAAAAGAAACATAGCTAACGTTCAAATGAATTTTAGTTTAGCTTCTAGAAATGTAGCTTCTTTTGGTGACAACATAGCCAAGCACGAGGAAATGGTATTAAATGGCACCGCTAGTGATCAGCAGATACAGAACATGAAAGCGTACTCTAAGTACACAACCATGAGAAATGCTAGCATAGAAATTGGAGCCGATGGAAATGTATTTATGAAAGATACAGACTCTAAGGACGGAGCTATTATTCCTATGGGTGCATTATCAGACCCTAGCAACTTCTTTTCTAAAAGAATAGAGCTAGCAAAGTATTCAGACAACTTCTTAAAAACACTAGGCCTAGAGAAAAGGTACGTTCAAGGAAGAGATATTTATATTAAATCGGAAAGACTTACAGAGGGTTTAATAGAAGAGGGGGTTGACGGATTGCTTGGTGAGGATGTAAATAAGTACGCAAATGTATTAACCACTAACGCAACGGACGAAAATGGAAAGATACTTTATACTTTTGATCCAGAAGAAGCCAAGAGAATGAACAAGACCCTAATAAAGCAAGAGCTAGGGAAGGACGGTAAGTATTACGCTATACTATCTGATAAGCAGAAACAAGAGGCTAGAAATGTGGTTAGAAGTTCCATAATGGATAGGGTAACAACAGAAGAGACTGGATTTGGAGTTGGCACAAGGCTATCCCTTCAAGAACAGAGGTTAATAGATAATATGAACGCCAAACAAGCAAAAGAATATGCAAAACTGAACAAAGAAGAGCAAAAGGAATATCTCAAAAAATTGAAATACGGAAAAAAGCTAGACGATAGAATAGCTCAAATAAACGTTGTTTTGGGACCAGGTGGACTAGAATCTAGTGAAGGCACGTCTATCTTAAGAAACATAAAAGTACCTAACTATAAAGGCAAAGGAGTAGTTAAAGAAATAAAAAAGTTAGGAGAAGATGAGTATGCAATTATTTACCCAGATATATCTTACAGGGCAACTAGAGACCAGACAATTGCTATAATCAATAATGCATACAACAGCACAAGCGGATACGATAAAATACCGGCTACAGATATAAAAAACATGTCCGTAAACAAACAAGCAGAAGGTGACGATATATTTATAAGTAATGGATAAAAGAAAACAACTTTACAAACTATACAAGGAGCGTGGCTTAATAAGCGATGCTGTTTCTGAGGATGCCTTTTTGTCTGCAAGTGAAGAGCAACAAGAAAAGTTATATTATTTAGGTGAAAAAAACGGCTTGTTTAAAGAAACCGAACTGAGTACGTTTCAGAGCGCTTGGTCTCCAAGTAAAAAAAAAGAGGATTCGAATTTACAATCGGATCAAGGAAGTACTTCATCGGCTACACAAGAAGCAAAGGATCCTATGCCTTTGGCTTATTTTCAAGACTACGCGTCGAAGGCAAATAGAGCTATAGATTCTGGAAAAAAGACAGAATACGAAAGAATAAAAATAGAGATGGATGCGTTTTTGAAAAAGAACGCAGATTATTTTTCTTCTGAAGAAGACGTCAAAAAAGAATACAACGACACATCTAAAAGAGCTGCTAATATATTTAAAATAGATAAGCAGCCTTCTTTTATGGATTTGGTACCTCAAGCATTTACCCCGATAGAAAGGGGGCTAGGGCCTTTAAAAGAAGACGCAATACCTAAAGTTTACGGAGAAGACAAGAGGTCTGACGAAGAGGTGGTTTCCGATGTAATATCAGAATCCATAGACATGAGAGACGAACAAGGCCCATTGTCATTAGGCGTATCCGAAGCTTTAGGAAGAGAGCAGTCTCCATTGATGCAAGAAGAGGTGTCAACTGAGGCTACAACTGAATTTATAACACCAGAACAAAAGAAACAAGCTAGATTGCTTACCCCTCAGCAGTCCATAATGGGGGATGTCTTTGAAGGAACAGCGATTGGTGATTTTTCAGACGACTTGTATGCTGCAATAAAAACAGGTAGCGCACAAAAGGATGTCATATCACCAGCTTTAGCATTGTCGCTAAAAGGAAAAGAAGCTACAGACGAGGAGGTGTTAAACTTCATAAAATCATTCAAAGCTTTAATGAATGCATCTCCTGGAAGAGGATTTATGGATTGGCAAAAGACATACGAAGCTGGCGGAGGGGACCTTCTTGCCGGAATCAAAGCCACTATAGCACATCCTCAAGGAGCAACAGAAGTACTTACCACCTCGTTATGGGCAATGTTAAATAAGGAGTCATTGGCAGCCGCTGGTGTTTCTGGAGCAGCTACTACTGGGGCAGTTGCTACTACTGGAGCGCCCCTACCAGTTGCATTTGGCGCTGGAGTTAAAGCAGCATATGCTGCTGGTGGCGCCATACTAGAAGGTACATTAGCTTTTGCAGAGTTTTTGAACGAAGAGATAGTAGAGAAAGGAAAAGAGCTGACTTTAGAAACGATTAGAGACGTTTTAGAAGATGAAAAGGCAATGACTCGTCTCAGAGCTAGAGCTGGAGGAAGAGCCGCCACTATAGCAGCTGTAGACCTCATAGGTATGCATGTGGGTGGTAAGATAGCCAAAAAAGCAGTAAAAAAGGGAAAGAAAGGAGTTGCAGTAGCTACGGCTACGGGAACAGAAATAGTAAGCGGGTCATCCGGTGAAGCTTTAGCAAGAGTAGTCGCTGGTCAAGAAATGGACGCTGGTGACATATTGCTAGAAGGAATAGCTGGTCCAGTAGGAGTTCCAGCGACTTTGGCTGATGTTATAATAAATCCTCCATCTTATAAGATGAATGGACAGAAGGTTTCTGGTCCAGAGATGGCTAGGATAATTGAAGAGACTGATGATAGTGATTTTGCTAAATTAGATTTAGAAATAAAAAACGATAACGAACTAAATGCAGTAGCAAAGCAAAGAAAAACAAAATTAAAGGTCAAGAAATCTTTGATGGATATTGCGAACAGGGAGATTACAGATGAGGAGCTTGATGAGTTTATTTTACTGTCCGAAGAAAAAAGAAAGCTATCCAATAAAAAGGGATCAAAATCAAAACAGAGATTAGCAGAAGTAGAAGAGAAAATAGATAACTTATATAACAAATTAGAATCAGAAGATGCCGTTCAAGAGCAAAGCACAGATGAGGTACCTGTACAGCCAGATGCCGCAGTTAGCGAAGAAGTGGAGGAAGGAGTACCCGAAACAGAACCTGAAGTCACTACCGAAGAGACTGAAGAAAAAATAGCTGATATAGAAAGAAGAAGACAAGAAGAATTAAATAATAAACAAAAATTTGTAAGTTCTAAAAAAAGGCAAGAAAGAGAAGGAGGCGAGTACAAAAGCATTGCTGTAGAAGATATAGACTTAGAAGAGTCTGGTCTAGAAGGGATACCAAGTGACGCTAAAGTAATAGTATTAGAAGAAAGAGGATTAAATTCTGATGGAAAAAAAGTAGGAACCGTTAGAATAATTACTAAAGAAGGCGCAGAAACGGCAGAGGTATTTTTTAATTTAGACAAAATTAATGATAAGTACGATGCAGAACTAGCAGCTTTAGAAGAGGCCGTTACTCCAGAAGTTGAACAAGAGGTTTCAGATTTAGAGGCTGCCTTAGACAATTCAGAAGTAAGAGCCAATCAATTTCAATTAGCTCAAGAAATAAACGACGAAGAACTATCGAAAGCTTCGGGAACAACGCAAGTTGCTAATACAAGAAATAGCTATATTAAAGCAGTAAAAAAGATATCAGACATAAAAGGCGATATACTAGATTACGGGGCTGGATTAGGAATAGGTACAGACGCAATGTCTGAAACAATAGGAAAAGATGTTGAGTCTTTAGAGATAAATCCAGAAAGATGGAAGGGTAAAAACCCCGTTAACTATACAAACTCAAACCAAATTGACAAAAAGTTTGATGGTATAGTATCCTTAAACGTAGTAAACGTTGTCCCTAAAGGCGTAAGAGACTTCATAGTAAAAGATATATTCAGCAAGCTAAATGTAGGAGGAAAGGCCGTCATAAGCTCAAGAGCATTTAAAGATGACATTCAAAGATCCAAAAACTTCGAGGTTGGTCCAGAGGAAAAAAGCTACATTGTAAAAAGAAAGAAAGACGGAAAAATAATAGATGTATATCAAAAAGGGTTTGATGGAGACGAGCTAGTTGATTACGTCAAGGATTTGCTAGGCGATAGCGTAGAGGTAAAGAAAGACAATACATTCGGAAAGAGCGGTGTCATTATTACTAAAGTAAAAGAAGACACATCTATACAGCCATCTTTATCTGTTAAGTCTGAAAGAGTAATATCTGAAGAAACACAACAGAGGATAGCAGATGAAATGTCAGAATATAAAAAGGCTAGAAAAATATATGACATAAAAGACACCAA
>Ga0208644_1003049_pt1 | contig 13117 bp, 24 predicted proteins | sample VirMetDEL_Nov_18_FD_184517 | JGI IMG/M metagenome (GOLD analysis project Ga0208644, IMG submission 184517) | Aqueous microbial communities from the Delaware River and Bay under freshwater to marine salinity gradient to study organic matter... | ecosystem: Environmental > Aquatic > Marine >... | reverse complement strand
GTTGAAGTAACTTTTTACGCCGGATTCGGCACCACGGGTGCTGATGTGCCTGGACCGATCAAGCAGGCAATGCTCCTGCTCATTGGCAACTGGTACATCCGCCGCGAGGCGGCCAGCCAGGAGGCTGGTTTGCCGGTTCCCTACGCCGTGGAAAGCTTGCTGTCGTTGTACGATTCCGGGGAATACCAGTGATCCCAGCCGGCAGGATGCGTCACCGTGTGGCTGTCCAGTCGCCAGCAACGACCGTGGACAGCTACGGACAACCGAGCCTGACATGGTCCACCGTTTCGACGGTGTGGGCGGAACTGGTCGGACGCGGTGGCGGCACACAAGCCATCGTGAACAAAGGCCAGGTGACGCTCGGCCACACCGTTCGGATTCGATACTGTGCCGCCTTTTCAACGATTAATGAAACTTGGCGCTTGCTGCTGGGTTCCCGTGTGCTGGAAATCTCAAGCGTCGCCAATGTGGACTACCTGAACGAAATCCTTGAATTAACCTGTTCCGAGGAAGTGGTCTAGGTGGCAGACCTTGGCTACAAACTGGAATTTAATGGCGCGGACAGGCTGATCCGCACCGTTCTCCAGTTTCCAAAAAAGAAACAGCAGGTATTCCGATCGGTGGCGCGCGCTGTCGGTCGTGTCCTGATCCCTGCAATCCGATCCAGCATCCGCGCCAGGCTGGGGATCAACCGCTTGCGAGAGGCCGCAAAGCCAAGCCGGTTGTCAAAGTTCCTATCAGCCGCCGGCAAGCAGTCCGCCGACTACCAGAAAAAACTAAAAAAACTGCTCAAGCCGCATATGTCGGCTGCACGCAAATCAAGCAAGCGCGCCATGAAGGTTGCCAGCAAGGTTGGCAACAAGATCGCCAAGGCTGTGCGCAAGGATGCTGACAACCTGATGCGTGAGGTATTCAGCGAGTTTGGCATTCGGCTGAAACGCAAGAAAAAACAGCCAGTAATCAAGGCCGAAAAGCCGCAGCGCATCGAGCAAGCGAAACCGGAGAAACCCAAGCGCGGCAGGCCACCGAAACCCGGAAGAATCAAGAAGCGAACCTACAGCGTGGACCAGATCCGTGGAATGATCACCACGCCAGAGGAACGCGAACTGCTTCGGTTTGCCATCACAACCAAGGGCGCATTTGGCACAAAGAACAACACCGTGCAGGAAATCGGGTCGACCGGCGCTTTGTCCAAGTCAATTGGTGTCAAGATCCACATGGTCAAGAAAAAATCATTTGCCTATTCACCCAGCGGAAAACTTATAGGAGGCAGCGGAATTCGCAGCAGCGGAACAAGTGATGATTGGAAAAATGTCAAATGGAAATCAGTTAGCTCTGGCCGTGTTGTCTGCGTTGTCGGACCGCGCAAAGGATTTCAGGTCACAGCATGGAATCCTTTTGTCAACAAATTAGTGACGCACGACCCGTACAAGTACGCCTGGTGGGTGGAAAAAGGTCACCTGCTCAAGGTGCGTGGCCAATCGACTGGCAAGCGCGTCAAACCCTACCCGTTCATGCGTCCAGCGTTTGCGGCCACACAAGGCCAGGTACGAACACTTGTGCGTGAAAAGCTGCGCGTGGAAGTGGCCAAGCTCTTGAGCCGTTAGGAGGTTCCCATGTCGGCGCTCGGCAAGGCAATCCGCACGCATCTGGTGGCGCAGACCGGATACGCTGCCACGATCCCCGGCGGTATTTCCCCCGAGATCGCGCCGGCTGGCGTGACCATGCCGTTTGTTGTGTACACGGGCAGCGAGGACGCACCGGTCCTCAGGCTGGATGGCACGACGATCTGTCGGCAAGCCAGCGTCAATTTTGTGGTCACTGCGACCACCCGGAGCGACTGCGAATCCGTGGTCGCCTGGTTGAGGACATACCTTGAGCAGGGAACCTGGATTGGGACAGCCAATCCAAAAGTGTTCTTCTGGCGCATTTCCAGCCAGTCCGATGTGTCGGAAGTCATTATCGACGGATCGGATGAGTCTGTCCGGCTTGTTAATTTGCAGATAGATGGCGCTTACATTTAGGAGGATTCCCAATGCCTGATCCGGTTTTTGCCGCTGGCACGACAGCCAGCTATGCGCCGGTTGCCGGCGGTGCGTCCGTGACCATGACCGGCCTGACCTCGATTGGCGGCAACACCAAGACGCGCACCACAGCCGAGACAACCCTGCTCAGCGACACGACACTGAAGCGCCGGCCAGTGCGGACCGATCCCGGGACTGTGCAGTTCACCTTCCAGTTGAACGACACCGCAACCGCCACCAACGAATGGTCGGCGCTCAACACGCTGCTGGGCGCAGGCACGCTGATCACAGTCACTGTGAACATGCCTGGCGCATTCGACTCGACTACGCTCTACTCGTGGTCCGGTTTCCTGTCTGACCTGACCACGCCGGAATTGTCCGCCAACGACACGATGCTGACCTACACGGCTACCCTGACCGTCACCGCCTGACATATGCCAAACCCAGTGATGGCCGCCGGAACAAAAGTCTGGACGCGCGCCAGCGGGGTTGGATCGTATGTCGAGCTGCCATATGTGCTGGGGATTTCCGGCAGCGGTTTGAACAGGGCATTCAGCGACAACACGGCTGCCAGCGAGATGACGGTGTCCCGGACCATCGGCAGGGTTGATCCGGGAACCATCAGCATCACCCAGCACCTGGAGGATGTGGCAACCGCATCCAACACCTACTCAGGCTGGCGCGCCGGTCTGACCGGTGCCAGCAGCTACGACATTCGATTTGACATGCCGTATTCGGCGGACGACGCGACCAACCTGCTGGAGTTTACCGGCGTAAAACTCACCAGCGTTTCGGCGCTGGACATGTCGAGCAGTTCCGGCCTGGTGACCTATACCATCACATTTCAACTTTAGGAGGCGTTTGTGCTGACCCGCGACAGTTTCAAACCCTATGCGCTGCTCAAGCGCGAACGGCTGGACATTCCTGAACTGAACGACTTCGTCTATGTGCGGGAACTGTCCGCAGGTGAGGCGCTCGAATTCAGAAGGCGAATCAGCGCCGGGGAGCCGTTCGAGAGTCTGGTCCTGCCAATGCTGGCCAAGGTCATCGTCGATGACAAGGGAATACAGGTGTTCGATCCATCCGACACCGACCTGATCGGCAAGGCGTTCCCGATTGAAGTGATGGAGCGAATCGCGCAAAAGGCGCAGGAGTTGTCGGGACTTTTGGGGAAATCGGAAAAAAACTGACACACCAGCGGCGCTTCATGATGGCGCTGGCCGGTCACCTGGGACGAACGGTGGCCGAACTGGAGGCGACGCTGGGTGCTGGTGAACTGGAAGAATGGATCGCCTTGGCGCAAGAGGAACCGTGGGGACCATTTAGGCAGGATGTCTTGGCGACTCTAGGTTGGTCCTACGCTGTGATGGCACCACACCTGAGGGATCCGGCGGACACGGCGAAGAAAATAACGCTGCCGTGGTGGAAAGACAGGCCGGCTGAGAATGTCCGGCAGGTGACACCCGAGGAAATGCGACTGGCGCTGTTGTCGCTGGGAGCCAAACCGGTGGAGTCCGATGGCTGAATCTATTTCCAATCTGGCCATCACGGTGGCGCTGGACGGCACCAAAGCCGAATCGGGCCTGAATCGCGTTGCCGACAAGGTCGAGGACTTCGGCAAAAGAATGTCAGCGGTTTCCCAGATTGGTGCCGGGTTGGGTTCCATTCTGGGCGCTTTCAAGTTTGGCGTGTTTGCGGCTGCCGGCGCTGGCGCTGTCGGAATGCTGAAAAACCTTGCTGCCAGCGCCAAGGATGCGCTCCTGGCCGAGGAGGCGCTCCAGTTCAGCAAGGTGGCCGACCAAGGCGCTTTGATGCAACAACCGCAATGGTTGGGATCAATGACCGGCCAGATGGCGCTTCTGTCTGAGTCATGGGACAACCTGATCCTTCGCTTGGCCGAACCGTTTGAGGGAGTGATCAAGGAAGGACTCGCGTTCATGCGCGGGGTGTTTGAGGGTGTCGCGGTTTTTGCCGAGGAAATCGCCAAGGCATTCGGCTGGGTGAAGGATGATAACGGCAACTTTGAAAACCTTCAAAACATTTTCAAGGTTGTCCGTGACTACACGATTGACATCGCCAAGGCGCTCACCGGGTCGATCAAGTATTTTGTCGATGGGATCACCGCCGGCCTGGCGGAACTGCGCAAGATCACCAACCCCGGGGCGTTCAAGCAGGCCTGGAACGATGTTCTTCTAGATTTGGGTTTGCGGAACCGCAGGCAATACAACCAGGCGATGCGCGCAAACGCTCAGGATTTCGCGAACAACCAGAATGGCGGAGCGTTGGCCGGATTTCAGGCAGGTTTGGAAAACTTTGGCGCAATGTTGACTGACTTGCAAAACAATTTGGATGAGTCCAAAGGTCGTGAAAGACAACCACGCCTGAAGGTTCCAGCAATGGAACAGGCTCCGGAAAACCTATTTGCGGCGGCCTTGGAGCGTGGATCGGTTGCCGAATGGGAAAGCCGGATGCGGGATCAATTTAGCGTTGAGACCGTGAACATCCAGGAAGAGATTGCTGACAACACCAACAGGACTGTTTTCATCCTGGAGCAGATGGCGCAAGGTGTGCTGGCAGCGGGACAAGTTGTCATGCCTGGCTTGCTTGAATTTGGAAAGGGATTCTAAATGGGATACACCAGCTTCAAGGAACTGGCTGGCAAATCCGGCTCCGTCAATTCAAGCTATCAGCGCCAGTATACCCGCCAATTTAGAATCATCACCGACGATGCTACACATGGTCCATACTATGTTGGCAGCCATCCAAGCCTGCCTTTGATTTTTTCAGCTTATCCAGATGACGCAAACGCGTTCTGCGTGTCGCTCAGCCCTCAGCAGGATTCCGACAACCCGTTGGCATGGACTGTCACGGCGCAATATGCCTACGCTATGGACTCATGGGCCGGCGGTGGTGGTGGGGTTGGCCCAGTCGCCACAGGCAACCCGCAGATTGACAGCCAGCAGAAAGGCCAACCACCAGCAAGCAGGGCATCTGCTCCATTAAGCCGTCCTCGTGATTACAGTTTTCAAACCATCAATGTCGGGCAACGGGTAGTCGAAAAAGATGTGGTAACCAACGAGCCAATCGTCAACACGGCTGGCGATCCAATTGCGCCACCCTACCTGATTGACATTCCGGCGATCGCAATCACCATAGGTCTAAATAGCACCACAGCGCCGGGAGACGGCTGGGTGTCCGCGCTTGGAAAAATCAACACCAACACGCTGACAATCGGCACATGGATTATTGCCGCCAAGCGCGCAAGATTGCGTGGTATTTCGGCCAACCTGGTCTATGAGGAAGGCCTGTCCTACTGGCGATGGCAAATCAACTTTGAGGTCAGGTATAGCTGGAAATGGGATCTTCGGTCGGTTGGCTTGGAGGCGAAACAGTACGCAAGGGACGGAGCCGGCAACCAGATTACCGTGAAGGGACCGATCAAGAAAAACGGCAGGTACATCACCCAGCCTACCGGGTTGGACTCCAACGGGTTCGTGGCCGAAAACACCAAGGCCGGCGGAGTCTGGACAGACAACGCGGCTCAGCTTTCATTTGATGTGATTGAGTCAACCACCTTTCCGAGTCCCCTCTGATGCCGCAGGAAATCGGCTACACCATTTCCAGCGAGTCAGCCGAACGGCTGGCGACTATGCTTCGCGCCTTTGAAGGCGGGAGGTTGTCAAAAAAGTTTGGCAGCGATGAGGACGATTATGTTAGCCAGCCTGGCGATGGCATCGAGTTTGTCCAGGTCACCGGCACAACAACACCGGCTGGAGATCATCTGGCAAAGATAGTCTGGTGGGATAACACCAACGACGAATGGCGGTCAGACGATATCGAAATCATAGTTCGTGAGCCAGACGGCAAAACCCTGCCAAATGGCAAGTACATTGCCAAATACATGTACACCAAGTTGATCAGCGGATCGACCACCAAGGATGTCTATGTGACCAGTTCCGGTCCGATCTTGTCCATAGAGGTGGTGACTGACATCACCTGCGTTTCCGGCGTGCTGACCGTGACCAAAAAGACGCTTCACATCCCAGGCGGCAGGTCAACCTGATGGCGACATCAGTCACAGGATCTGAGGACTACACGGGACCATCCGCGATTTCCCTGGCACCTTCAGGCGGGGCGACTGGTACATCAGGCGGAACCAGCACCACGACGCTCACCTGCACGCCGTGCTGCGCGCCGGCAATCAATTACCTGGCTGGGTGGTTTGGTTCCTCTGGTCTCTGCCCGGGTGCCGTCGATAACACCGTACCGGTCACTCTGAATGCAAGCTTTACATTCACGGTGAATTCACCGTACACGCTTAGCGGTCTATGCTTGCCAGCATCTGGCACGCTGTCCATGACTGCGAACAATCCCAGCAGCAGTTATCAGCAGTACCTCTACTGGTCGAGTCCAACGACCTGCACGACAGTCAGTCCACCCACGACCAGGTTGCAAGGAAAAGCCGGGTTAATTCCTTACTGGGTTTTGCCTAGTGGCAACATCAGGACTGTCTATCCGTACATCTGCAACTGTTACTCGTTCGGCTACATCAATCTCTACATTTCCGAAACCACAGCGCCGACCTATTCGTGCAGTCCGTTTTCCATCACTTTTAACGGGACGATGTACGACATGTACACGCCGGTCGGCACTTTCTCTGTCACATTCACTCCGTGACCTACACATCCAAACCCTGTCCGCTCGACCCAACCACCTGCGAATGCCGGGTGTGTTTCCTTTACCTGACCAACCCGGAATACAACCGCCTCTGGGGAGGCACCGGCATCGATCCGGCCTTCCGCAAGCAATGGATCAGCCGCACGATTACGGCATGTGTTTACCTGGGAGAAACCGTCGAGGATCCGGCTACCTGCGGATGCGGCGTTGCCGTGCTGCGCGGATGTGCCATCCATGGCGTTTGCCGTAAGATCGGCCAGCCAAAGGCCGGCGAATCGATATGCGCCACCTGTCCAGACTGGCAGGCCAAACCCTGCTGAGTTCGTCGGGTTTCTTATCTTCGAGGTATGACACCCGCACTCATATTTCTGTTGTTTTGCGAGATCAAAGCACCGCCAGAGGTGCGCACGCCGTGCAACCGATTGGCACGCGTGGAAATCACCAGCACCGGCAAAAACACCATCCTGATCCCGCCGGCTGGCGACTGCGACGCGTTTCAGGAGGTTGCGGCCAACGGCAAACTATCCTTCCGGGTGATCTGCTACACGCCTGGGAAATACCGGCTAACCTTCGTAACCGCTGCCGGCGATGTGCCGGAATACGCCACGACCGACATCATCGCCGGGGATCTGCCGGCACCCACACCGGCACCGGTTCCGGTCCCCACGCCGGATGACATCACCAAGGATCCGCTGTACACCACGCTGGCCAACATCCTCGGCGGACTTCAGGAGCCAGATCAGCAAGCCAGCCTGAAAACCTTGGCCGAAATCTACCGCCAAGGCGAGATCATGGCCGGTCAGCACGGCACGCTCGGCGCATGGACCGGAGCGCTTCGCCTGTTGTCGCAGCAGGCCGGCATCGGCAACAAGCTGTTGGCGGTGCGCCAGCGAATCGCTGACGAGCTATCGGCACAACTGGGAACTGATCCGGCGGCTGTTCTTGCGGGAGGACTCGGCGCTCGGTGCGCTCAACAAAGCCGCCGGATCAGCCTCATCCTTAGCACCTTGGCGCGGTGATCGAATGGCTGAAGAGATTCAGGAATTCGGCTGGATCGACGATCCCGACGCAGTCGAGGCGGTGGTCGCCGGTCTACCCATGCCGACCTGGGGAGACACGCCAGCCAGCGCAGTGGACGAGGCCGGCCTGCCGGAAGAGGTGTTGGGATGGCAGGCATGGCAAAAGGCCAGCGGAAAAGATTGGCCTGAACTATCCCAGGGGAAACTGGGTAGCTGCGTATCGTTCGGCACCAGTCACGCGCTGATGCTCACCATGGCGTGCGAGATCATCGCCGGGGATGCCGAGGAAGCCAAGATTCCCTGCATGGAAGCCATCTACGGCGGCTCCCGTGTCGAGGTCGGCGGCGGGAAAATCCGAGGCGATGGCTCGGTGGGCGCCTAGGCCGCCGAGTGGGTAAGGCGCTGGGGCGTGGTGGACCAATCGGTTTACGGCGGTTACGACCTGCGGAAATACGATGTGGACCGTTGCCGAGAGTGGGGAGCCAAAGGAGTACCATCGGAAATCGAGGAAGTAGCCAAGCGCCACCCGATCGGCAACTGCACGCTGATCACCTCGTTCAGCGACGCGGTGTCCGCCATCGGCCAAGGCTACGGAGTTCAGGTCGCCAGCAACCGGGGATTCCGCCAGGTGCGGGACTCGGAAGGCTACGCGGCACCAAGTGGCAAATGGGGTCACTCAATGGCGTTTATCGGCTACAGGAAGGCCGGCAAGCGGCCCGGCCTGTTCATCGTGAATTCGTGGGGATTCAACTCGACCACCGGTCCCAAGTCGCACCCGGACGCACCCGCAAGCGGTTGGTGGGTGGACGCCGAGGTGGCGGACTCCATGCTAAAACAGCGGGACAGCTTTGCATTCTCGAAGTTCACCGGGTTCCCGGCTCGATCCATTAACTGGCTGATCTGAGGAAGCGCGCAATGGATGCCATCGCATTTATCCGGGAGTTTGGATTGCCGACCTTGGGTCTGATCGTCGCCGGGTATGCGTTCTGGCAGTGCGCCGCGTGGATCGCCAGAGAACTGATCGTTCCGTTGCGGGATCGTCACTTCGCTTTCCTTGGATCGCTGGAAAGCACGCTTGCTGTTTTGGCAAAAACCCAGCAGCAGCTAGGCACCGAGATTGAGCGCATCACCGACATGATCCAAGGTGGCCAGTTTAAACCCAAGGATAAAGCGTAATGGCGAGTCTGGTGTACAACTCGTTTTATTACGACTCGTTCACGGGTGCGATTAACTGCGCATCCGACACGTTTAAGTGCATGTTGGTTACATCCAGCTATACGCCAAGCAAAGCGCACGACAGGCGCAACGACATCACTAACGAAGTGAGCGGAACCGGTTACACCAGCGGCGGCAACTCGGCCACCTGCACTGTGGCAGCGACCGACAACACGAATAACGATGTAGAGATTTCTTTCAGCATCACCAGTTGGACAACAGCCACCATTACGGCAAGAGGCGCAGTGATCTACAAGAGCCGAGGCGGCGCATCGAGCGCGGACGAACTGGTCTGCTTTATCGATTTCGGTGCCGACATCAGCAGCAGCGCGGGAACATTTGCAGTCACGATGAATGACCCGATCAAGGTTCAGAACTAGGAGGGATCATGCCAAAGAGTACAAACCTGAATTTCACCCAAGAGATTGAGATTGCTGGCAAGCAATTGACCAGCGCCAGCACAACGGCTCTTCAAACGCTGTACACCGCCGGAACGAATGATGCGGTGGTGAAAAGCTTGGTCGCAACCAGCGATGATTCTGCCGCCATCAACCTCAAGGTTGTAATCAATGATGGCACGACCGATCTGCTTCTAGGCACCGTCCGCATCGCTGCAACGAGTGGCACTGATGGCGCAGCGGCCAGTGTGGACATCCTTGGTTCCAGCTTGTTGCCTGGATTGCCAAGAGACCTGAACAACAGAACCATTTTGCCTTTGAAAAACGGTTTCATTCTCAAGGTGGGTTGTCTGGCCACCATGACCAGTTCCAAGACATGCAATGTCGTCGCAGTTGTAGAGGAGTATTAAGAAATGGCTGATCAACAAGCGGGAATGCAAGAAGGCCTGACGAGTCCAGCGGATAATGCCGTAGCGGTCACTCCGAGTGACTCCACGGACTTGGCTTTCACATCCAGAGCGCTCTATGTGGGCGGCGCTGGCAATATCGTCGTCACCATGGCCGGCGGTGGGGATGTGACATTTAAAAACCTGACTGCTGGCACAGTTCTTCCGGTGCGTGTTTCTCGCGTGAAAAGCACCAACACGACAGCCACGGACATAATCAACCTCTACTGATCCCAGGTGGCCAATGCGTGACTTGCTGAGCATAGGCACTAGCCGGGGGTGTGAGATGATTGGCACGGGGATTGGGTTGGGGTTGAGTGGGTACACTTTAGCCAGAAACACATTTAAGCCTGATATGATCTCAGGCCTGCAACTTTGGCTTGATGCTTCAGACAGTGCCACCTTGCTACAGTCGAGCGGCGGAAGTGCTGCTGTTGCTGATGGCGACCCAGTTGGCTACTGGGCAGACAAAAGCGGGAATGGTAGGCATGCGACACAGACAGATGGATCTAAAAAGCCGGCGCTAAAAACTGCCGTAAAGAGCGGGAAAAATACGGTAAGGACCGATGGCGTAAATGATTATCTTTTGCTTGGCGACAATTTTAAATATCAGCAAATTACTGTGGTAGCAGTGCTGCGTGTGACAACAACCGGTGTAACGGTTGCTTTTTCGCGCGGTGGTGCTGGATCATACAATCCTGCCATTGCCTTGGTTTATAACCGCTCAACACCAAACACAAGCGCAACATTCAACTCTGGTGGTTCTGGCTATCAGCTTGTAAACCTGCCAATTACTCAAAGCCAGTTTTCTATTTTTAGAGCGGCAGCAGATGGAACAACGCTGACTAATACCACCAATGGAACTACAAGCACGGTGTCACAAGTTGGTAGCCTTACATTTAATACAAACAGCGTCACAATTGGCGCCATGGACACATTGGACATATTTGCGGCAGCAGATTTTTGCGAATTGCTCATTTATGACAAGTCACTAAATGCTTCCGATTGGTCATCTTTAAACGCATACCTAAACGGCAAATGGAGCATCTACTAATGTCCACTCAGTGGGTGCATCAGGTGTTTGTGATTGGTGCCGCTGAGGCAATGCCAGGAGCCATTGCAGTTTTGGACATTGCCTTCCCCTGTGACGATGGTCAGCCACGCGACCCGGCCAAGCCTGAACTGGTTGGGTGCAAGCTGTCAGCTAGCGGTGAAACACCACCTACGCACTATGGTGCCGCCTTCTCAGTCACTGAGGCAATTCGTGAAAACCTTGAAAGCATGGGGTTAGCGCAGACTTCTGGTATTTCCTATTGGCGCTGCTCAAATCCTGAAGGTGTGTTAGTGGCCACGAACCACCCAGCCAGTCAAGCCACCATTGGCCAGCCATGGGACTGGCAGCAAATCTTGGCGGCGGTTGGCTTGCAAAATGTGGCAGAGTCTTTGCCGTCATGAGCTACACCAGCAAGCTAAACCTGTGCTTGTCACCATCCACCAGCCTGGGTGGATCGGATGCCAGCGCTGGTAAGTCGTTGCCGACTCGTAGGCTTACCAACCGGCTGAATTTTGCATTGGCGGGTTACGGACTTCTAGCCGGCGGCTCCGGCAGCGCACCGGAACCCGGCGTTATCACGACATCCACCATTGGGAAATCCACCCAACTGATCATGTCGGCATCCAAATCAACCAGCATCACGATGGAACTGTTTGGAGGCTGATACATGCCGTACAACGCAAACACCGGAACCTACTCATACAACATCGGAGACTTGATCCGGGTTCAGGCCACCTTCAAGGACATTGGCGGGGCGGTGGTTGATCCAACCAACATCACGCTGAAGGTAAAAGTTCCAGCCGGCACCGTCTCGACTTTCTACTACCCCGGCACGGTCACCCGAGTTTCTACCGGGGTGTATTACTACGATTTCCCGATAACCGCCAGCGGCACCCACTACTACAACTGGGCCGGAACTGGTGCGTACACCGTTGCTGATGAGTCAAGTTTCGAGGTTGTTTCCAGTCAGTTCTAAAGAGGTGTTCTATGTTCGATCCGATCCAACTTCCCAACGAACTCCCGGTTAATAGCCTGAAGATCCTTTTGGACTTCGCACGCCAGCGAACACCGTGGGGACGCGATGTGCTGGCTGCTGCCGCAACCGTGGGACTCTACGGCGCACAGCTTGCTGTGCCGGCTCCCACCATGGCCACCGGGGAAGCGTTCGAGCCTGAGGCTGTGCTTGAAGCGGCAATCGCCCAGGCGGAAGGCCAGACGGATGCCAAACAATTCCTGCCGATTCCATGGGTAATGCTGGCGCAATGGGCGCTCGGTTTGCTTCTGAACAAGATCATCGGATGAATCTGTTCCGGAAGATCTTTCAGCCACAGATAGAAATGTGGCTGGGTCAACCCCGCTCACCCGGCTGGCGCTCGGTTCGTTCCAAGCATCTCACCCAGTTTCCAAGCTGCGCCGCCTGTGGAAGGGAAAAGAACTTGGAAGTCCACCATGTGGTTCCGTTCCACATGGACAGGGATAAAGAGCTAGACCCGGCCAATCTTCTCACGCTCTGCGGCGATACCTGCCATCTGGCCTTCGGCCACCTGTTCGATTGGTCGAGCCACAACCCAAGCGTGCGCGAGGATGCGAGCGCGTGGTTGGCCAAGGTTCGTTGCCGTCCCTAGGAACGGAGTCCCTATGGCTATTAAATGGTCCGTTCAAAAAGTGGACGACAAAGTTCATCGCCTGTCGTACACCATCGATTCAATCGTAAAGGACACGCCAGAATTGCTGGTCCTGACCGACTTGCACTGGGACTCGGCGCAATGCGATCTGGCACTTCTGAAGCAGCATCTAGACCTAGCGCTGAGCCGCAATATCCCGGTCCTGATTGCTGGGGATCTGTTCGACGTGATGCAAGGCCGCTGGGATCCTAGAGCATCTCAGGAAAGTTTGCGGGAAGAGCATCGAGGCGGACGCTATTTTGATTCCGTCATTTCCACGGCTTTGGACTGGTTCAAACCCTACGCCGGAATCCTTGCCGTTGTCGCTCCTGGCAACCATGAAACCAGCATTGCGAAACGGCACGATACCAATCTGATCAGCCGGTTTGTTGAAGGCCTCAGCCGCATGGGAGCGGCAACGCTGGAAGGTGGTTACTGGGGATTTGTTGTCATTCATGTAAACCAGAAGAACAACCACAAAGGACAGTTGCTTTTACATTTCCACCATGGCAGCGGTGGAGGTGGCGAGGTGACCAGAGGCTTAATAGATCAAAACCGTATGCGCAGCATGTACAGCGCAGACATCTATGTGAGCGGCCATATTCACCGCAAAAACTACG
>Ga0208644_1003048_pt1 | contig 13119 bp, 26 predicted proteins | sample VirMetDEL_Nov_18_FD_184517 | JGI IMG/M metagenome (GOLD analysis project Ga0208644, IMG submission 184517) | Aqueous microbial communities from the Delaware River and Bay under freshwater to marine salinity gradient to study organic matter... | ecosystem: Environmental > Aquatic > Marine >... | reverse complement strand
ATATCACAACTAAAAGCATTGTGGCCTTTTTCTCTAAAAGCTCTTGTTACTGTTTGGCTTTCCTCACAAGCAACTAAAACATTTAATTTTTTCATGGTTGTAACAAATAATATCCGGCTTCAATATGCTTCATTTTGCTGATGTCACCAACTTGATGCAGTCTTAATATTTCTCTTTTGTACTTTGTTTGTCCAGTAATTTGATCCGTAACATATTGTCCGCAATGCCAAGTTATTTTCTCCGCACAACAAGGGCAAACATTATTGGTAATGTTTACCAATTCGGATTCTTCCGTTTTAACTACTTTTTTGAATTTCCATTTACCCCATGTGGAGGTTGTCCGATAACCTTTTAGCAATTCGGCAATTTGCTTGTTGTAATTCCTATGTGTTGACCTGGTAACGTATTTGAGTAAATGCATACGTTTTTTGTTGTCAGATCCTTTTACATAACTGTAATGAAAAACAACTTCGTTTACTTCGCTGCCGGTATGTTTTTTAAAATAGGATATTAACTCCGCTTTGAATTTTTCGCTTTGGGCCTCAAAGATTTTTTTACTGATATATCCGCCATCCACAATAATGTTTAAATGTGGGTGCCATTGGTTGCTCATGCCGGTATTACGGCAATATCTACAACCATGGGCCTTACAATGCCGACAGTCTCCAAACCAATGCCACCTAACCAATCCGCGGTTGTAACCTTCCCTTTGCAGCTTCCTGGTTATGTATTTCCGGAATTCCGATAATTTATTACGATCCATGTAAAATGCCCTTATTTCCTTGGGCATGGTAATAACATAATAACCAAGGCCATTCATTTGCTCGGCTTTTGGGATCCATCGTCCCAACCGCCTTAAATGTACCGGTGATCCGTCTTGGCCGCAATTCTCACACCATTCCTTACCGCAAAATACTGCCTTTAGGAACTTATGGCCTCCGCTACATGATCCTTGCAAGTAACCGGCCGTACATGATAGGGTTAAACCTTCGTTTAGGAGGTTTTTTAATGTTTGCCGATTTTCCTGGAATGTGGTTGCAAACTCGTTTCGTTTGTCCGGCCCTTGTTTAACCGGCCGTAATTCATTGTGAACTTTGGCAATTGGTTCAAGATAATTGGCCCTTGCTTTATCTTTTTCCCAACTAATCGTTGTAACTTTATGATTATTATATACTTCCATTAGTTTGCGGAATTCATGCCAGGGGTGTAACATTCAATTAAATTACCTTCCGGATCATACACAAACCGCATGGGGTAGGTTGTCATGGTTGCCATGGTAACGGTTCGTTGTAATATGTGAACTACAATATTGCCGTTTAAAAGTAATGTCGCACCGGTGTAACGGTCTCCGGCCTCAATTTCCCATAAATGGAGGATGTGCAATTGTTTTTCCGTTGGTTTCATAATAATGAACTAAATTTTAATTGTTCAGACAAATAGTTAGCTTTTGCCAACTTTTGGATTAATTGCTTTGCCTCAATTTCCTTAAATGTTATAATGATCCGCTTTGGTTCGGTATGTATTTCCCAACCTTGTAGCTTTTTATAAATAATCAATTTAGGTAGGTAATCCGTTTCATGGATCATTAGGCTTACGGATGTTATTTGCGTAACATCGCGGCCAATGGCCTTAAATTCGGCCGCAATTGAATTAATAGGATGCATGGTTGTTGATTTGGAACCGGCCAAAGATATGTGAAAGAAATAGAGAAAAAAAAATGATTTATCAGCCTTTTATTAACAAGCTTATGTTTATAAGCCTTTGGCAAGGAACCATGGCACCAAGCAATTGAGCAAAAAAAAACCATGGTTAAACCATGGTTTCGGCATTTGCCAGGTGTCCGCTTTATGGTTCCAACCTTGGAGCGGCATGGCAAATATACATTAAAATGGCGGAGGTTCGTTATTGAAATTCACAATTTCGGATCCGTCTAACTCTTTTATTAATTCCTTGTCTTTTAGATCAAGTATATATTGTTCGTATTTATTTGGATTGTCCCTGGGCCTATATTTAATAACCAAGGCGGTTTCTAATTTCTTGGCCTTAATAGGGCCGCAAAATATCACACGAGCGGTTAAGTTTTCGGCATTCCGGTTTTTATATGTAACCCTTACTTGTCTATCTTCCCAACTTTGGAAATGCCTGGTAAATGTTCGGTAAAGATTGGTGGCACTATATCCAACGTAAACAATATTGGATCCGGATTTGATCACATATACCCCACTTTGTCCGGATGGCCGGAGGCCCAATGCCGGATTAATTTTGTCTTTTATGTAGATTTTAACAAATTTGGATTTAATCATTTTAATCGGATCCAATAACCGGCAGCCTCATCAAATAACTTGATTATTTGTGTAATTTTTTCCCTGGTGCCGTTTATAGTAAATATTCTTGCAAATTTCAAAGCCACACGAATAAGCGGCCAATATAATAAGAGGGTGCAAAGCAACTCCAATGGAGTTTTACCCTTATGATCATAGCTCACTACCTCCAATTTATCTGCTTCCTTTTTTAGATCACTTATGTAACTTATCATTTAATCGGCTCCTTTGTTTGAATTCTTAATAGTATGTTGGTAATGGCCGTCAATGCAGCTACGAAGCTTTCAACGTGTAAATTTTCCGGTTGCGGATGCACCAAGTACAATGCACCATATAAAACAACAATAACCAGGTTGAACACCATAGTTTTACTTTTGTACCAAATTTTACCGGTCATTTTTATATAGGTTTAATATTTCCCTTTGTATGTTTTCCTGGTTAGTTTCCATTTTTTCTAATCGGTAAACAATCATTTTTTGATTAAAATACATTTGAACAAACAAGGCACCGGCAATGGCAACATTAACAATTACTGCCCAAATTAATTGTTTTCTGATAGTGTTCCAATCCTGGTTAATGTTTGAATATGTTTTTTTTTGTGTTATGAGCATGGTACCTCCGCCATTATATGGCTTGTGCCGGATAGCAAATTAACTGTAATTTGATCCGTATAAATATTCTCTATTCTTAAAATAATGTTACCGCTTCCGGTTGTTTGTGTAAATACTACCACTTGAGGGCCGTAAATGTTTTGTAGTATTTTTTCCAGGTTAGCAACATCAGCACTTATAACTAAATCTAAATTCCATGGACTTCCGGCAGCTAATCCAAAAGCTAAATTTATATCACCTACGGAATCACATTGTATTGTTCTTATAACAAAATCCGGTTTTTGAAATGGATGTTCAAAGCATTTAGGAGTGCATGATAAACCTTGTTGCCAATAAGTAACAACCGGTGAATTGGTACTATTAGTAATAATAAAATTATATAAAGATTGTTGACTAACATTACCAAAATAACTTACAATACCTCCTATTCCTGGTCCGGTAATCAATTCAAAATAGCAATCCGATATACCATTGATTCCTAATGTTTGAGCATAATTATAAACACCACCACCGCTTGGGTCTGCCGGATTTATAATATTACTACAATAGTCAACCGGTAAATAATCGTTGGTTATTTTATATAAATTCCAATTACCGTCTAAACCGTCTAAAGTTGTGAATTTTCTATAATAAAAGCATGGTACCTCCGGAGGTTTGCCATTGCAAATAGCTGCCTTATCTATTATGGGTGCCATTATCTTTTAGCTTTATAAGTTCTCCTGGTCATAACCAATAATCCGGATCCACCAACAAATGTAAAACGGTAACGGCCGGTGTTTTTTTCATATGGAAAGCCATTAATTTGCCAACTTGCATTTGGTTGAATGGCCCTACTATTAACGGTAACAACAGTAACTCCGGCATTATAAAACTCAATATCGGTAGCACCTTCCGCGTCTGCATATCCGTCTATAACATAGTTTCTTGTTTCGGTAGTAAATTCGGCTCCCATGTGGTTTATTTTTTTAATATATAAAATGCGGCACCGGCCAACAGTATTACCAACCAAATGGAGGTTTTGCCTATTATGGTACCTGGTGCCGGAATGATTGGCAATGATTGTAGATTGTTATCTTTTATGATTTTGGTAACACCATCTCCAATTTGGCTTACAATATTTGAATAATTAGGATCTGTGGCATAACCGGCCCTTTGCAATGCCTTTGCCTGGTCTTTATAATTGGCCGCGGAAAAAACACCGTTTGTGGTGTAACGCGGATTTTTTTGGAGAAATGAAATATAATCTTTCATGCTTTCCTCCGGACTATCATAAACACGAAAATAATGCGGTTCAAATTTATCTACACCGCTATAAACTTCCCTTGTTATTAAATTTACCTTTTTACCTTTCCAAGATTGATCGGCCTTAATTCCAAATAAATTATTAAAATCTTTAGCCAATGTTGATGCTCCAACCATGTAATTGCCGTTAACTTTTCCTTGGCTTTCCAATATGGCTTGAGCGAATAAGGTTTGTATATATACACCGGATCCGCTTGTAATGGAGGCAACAAACGGATAATATTTTATTATGAAATCTTTCCGGCTTAATGGTTTCATTTTTTCAATACACCAGGTAAAACGTTTACCAAAACATAAGCACCGGCCGCAATAAGGGCCAATTTGGTTATTTGTTTGGTTATGGTTGTTGCCAATGGTTGGTTGGCTTCTTTTTCCTTTTCCAACTTTTCGGCTTCCGTCAAAACTCCCTGGCTTTGGAGGGCCTTAATAGAATAACGGCCTACTTTGTGTTCACTATAATAATTACGGCCGTTTTCATCCTTAAACATCCAATAAAGAGATTTATTATTGGCACCAGGACTGATCCAACTGTAAACCGTTCCCACCGGTTGGCCAATCTTTACATTAAACACACTTGGTGCCGAATCTTCCGGAATCCTTTTAATAATTACCGGCTCATTTGCAATAAGTGTTTTACCTACTATGTCGGAAGCTGAAAATGTAGCCATTAGTTTAATAACATGGTTTGGTAGGTTTTGTATTTTTTCGGCTCGTTTTCCGCGATCAATACAATGGCCTCTACTGTTTTTAAAATGTGACGTTTGTCAGCTTTTGCCCATCGTTCCATTAGTTCGGCCAATTGTTCGCTAAATTCTTCCGGTGTACCGGCAACGGCCTGGCTTACGGACCTGGCCTTGCCTACCGGTGAACCAAATAAGCCGCTTATGATCGGCCCAAATTTCTCTATATAGGCCAAGGTTTTATCTTCTTCGCCTACTTTTTTAACTTCTTCCTTTAGCCTTCTTATTTCTTCATCTTTCCGATCAATTTCCCTTTGTAGCTCGTTTTTTTCATCTATCAAAGCTAAATGGGTAGTAAGATCAATTCCACCGGAATGGGCCACCGTATGGCCGGTAATTCCTTTGGAATCCTGGCGGCAGCTTACCACATGGGTAAAGGTTTTAACGTTACCTCCGTTTCCTTTATCTTCCTTATTCTTTCCGGAAACTTGTACCGTTACGGAATTATAATTTAAATTATTTAAAATAGCTTCTAATTGATCGGCAGCTTCTCCAGGACTTATCCGGTCATCTTGCCGATCCACTTCTTTACCGTTGTATATAATGACAAAATAGGGCAATCCCCTATTTATCATTTGATCCTTTATAGCTTGTATGGGTGTCATGGTTTAAAAATTTGGATCGTCTATATAGTAAAAGCTGAAAAGCTGATATGTGGTTATGGGAATGCCGGCAATTCCAAAGGTTGCTGATGCTCCAAGTTCAATATAACATTTATCCAATGTTATACGGTTGTAAAGCTTTTTTTGGTAACGGCCCATGTTTGCAGCGGTCAAGCTGCTTAATGGTTGTTGGTACCAAAAAAACCGCCCTTGTTTATCAACTAAACTTAAAAAAGCATTGGTTGAAATTCCGGTTAAAATATTGCTTTGAACAATACCGCTATAATAATCATCTTCATAATTAATACCGGCATTATAAATGGAAGCAAATGGCACTTCTTCCCCTGGCACTATGGTAGGCCCAGGATTTGGGCCGCTTGGTGCCGGATGCACTTGTATAGCTACTATAATCTTATCATCCAATTGGCCATCATTGGTAAAATAGAAACGGTTTCTATTTTGGGTGTTGTACTGATCACCCAACATTAGCTTAACCAATTTTACCTTAACAACCTTGGAAAGATCCTTATTTTGTAGCTTCTTTTTCATTAACGAGCGATTTGGTAGTAAAAGTTAAATATTGCACTTTCCGCAGCATTTAAGGCAGTTGCATCCAATATGGTTACATAACTTTTGGTGAGGTTAATTTGCTTGTTTGCGAATTCACGAATTAAACCGCCATTGGCCGAAGCAATAAGAGTAAAATAAGGAATTTGGTAAACTTCCTCCGTCTCTCTAACTGCAAATGTTACAACCAGGCCCAAGGCACCGGCAGGATTTACAATTGTTGCTCCGTTTGGACTTAATGAAACTTGATCTTTATTGTATGCCTCAATTCCTTGAACAAAAATATAGGGTGCCCTTAACGTTGGAACATCAAGGAAGTAATATCGTTGGCCTACGGCAACCGTTGTAAGGTTAACCTCTACCAAATAACTGTTTTGGATGATTGGTTGTAACATGGTTTTTTTTTTGGGTGTTGGGTAGGGGTGTTACCTGGAAGACCGGCAACAACCCCTTTAAACCCAACTGATTTTTAAAATTGATTAAAGACCAGGATTCAATTGAGCGGCATTTTGATTTAGGAAGCCGCGGCAATAACATACAATGTAGTTACTTTCATCGGTTCCGGTCAGGTCAATTGATTGTGGGAAGAACAAATTAATTTCATTCTTTGCCGCACCATTAAGGGTAATGGTTGGTACAATCTTTTTAAATCCGTTGTTGATCATTGGCCATTCATCTTGTGCATTGGCAACCGCTCCATTTTGTGTTGTATGTACGCGGTAAAATTGCATGATATCCAAAGAATCAATAAGCACTTCGGTGTTAACTCGTAGCTGCAAAAATCCATTATAAACGTTCATAAGACTGTCCGCAACCGTCTGCGTGAATACATTTGGATTTGGCCATGAAAACAAAGTTGCTTTTGCCTTATCATCATTGGTAACGGTTGTTGTGGTACCGGCTTTGTAAATGAATAGGGCCAATTGAGTTATGGTAAAAGTATCAGTAAGCTGCAACCTTCTTTCGGTTGTAGATGCTGATCCCTGGTTTACCAAAACATCAAAGGAGATAGAATTGAATGTACCTTGGATTGATTTTTCAAAACGTAGGTAAGATTGAGTTGTAATAACGCCAGGGCGTTTTACTCGGTTGTACACGTCGCCTTGATCGTAGCGACCATTAACATTAATTGCCATTTTTTTTATTGGATTTTATGGTTTTAAATTTAATAATTTTAATTAGTCCGCGTCGGTATAATCTTCATCATAACCGTTGATTACATCCATGTTTTGCATGGAAGATGTCGCGTTAATTGGGTTTTGGTCAATATATACACCTTCAACCACTTCATCGGCATCAATTGCACTAATGCCCATGTTTGGAAGCAATGAGGCAACCAATTTGGTTCCGCCAACGGCTACCATACCATCACCAAGGCCGGAAATCATTTTGTTTTTGTTACCGGCAAGGATAATTCCCAAAACTACCGGTACCGCGGATCGTAGGCGAGTGTCGGCTATCATGGTTAATTTGTTGGTTACAATAGAAGCAACCACACCACCGGCAACCAGGGTTCCGGCTTTCATAAACGTGTCTTTTTTAAACATTGTATTTATTTTGATTTGCGAGATTTAAACTTGGCTTTTGCTTTTTTCAAAGCTACTTTATATGCTTTTTTCTTTTTTGCTATGGCCTTTTTTAGTGCCTTTTGGGCAGCTTTCAAGGTTTTGTTTTTTTTGATCTCCAAAGAAAATGCACCAATTCCGCTTACGCGTTTCCTGGTTGTTTTCTTTTTGGCTGCGGTTTTCCGCTTGGTTGTTTTCTTTTTAATTGGCATGGGTTTAAATATTTATAATTATTTACGTTTCATTAACAAGAATAAACCTAAACCGGCAACTGCAGCAATGCCAATGGCCGGAAACGCGGTTGTTTTGGCGGCATCCTCAATGTCTGATTCGTCTGATGGTTGTCCGGCCGTTTCACTTGCTCCTGGTTCCACATCATTTACCGCATAATTGCCACTTGGTAAGCCTGGAGCAATTCCGGCCGCTTGTGCAATGGATCCGGCCACATCCATGATGTTGCCTAATAAACTTCCGGTACCTGGTTCAACTATTTCTCCGGTATCAAGATCCATTTGGCCTTCGGCTACATCCATTCCCTCACTTTTTAAAAGCTTTGTAAATGCAATAAGCACCGGAGCGGATGCAGCAATAATGGCCGCAGCGGTTCCACCGGTTGCCGGATTTGAGGCAACCAATGCAGCAGCACCGGCAGCAGCAGCACCGGCCGCAGCGGTTCCTGATCCGCCACCACTTGGCTCCGGTTCCATTGGTTGTATTCCAATGCCTCGTATTGGTGTATTAAATAAATCCAATGCACTTGTATCAATTCCGCGGACACGTCTACGGCTTTTGCCGGATCTCTTACCGCCCAATAATGGCTTTTTGTTGGCACCGGTACTGATGGCCCTTAACAAACTACTTTTGCGGCCTCCTAAACGTTCCCACAACTTAACAACCTTGGATTGGTTAACACGTTTAAGCTTTGAGGCAATGCCGCGTAAATTAAGCTTGACAAGGCCAAGGAATGCATTACGCGGAGCGGCCAATGAAACGGTTTTGAGGGCCCTGGCAACCTTTTTAATTCCGGATCCAACTTTCTTAAAAAAACGTTTTACTTTTTTACGGCCTCTACCGGCTTTGCCAATGGTTGGAAATGCTATGGCACCGGTAAAACGGTTTTCGCCAATTAACTTTAATTCCTTTTGGATCAACCAGGCAACACCAGGCTTTTGGGCATATTGTGCTGCCTTATCTTGCAACATGGCTGCATATTGGCGGAGGTTACCCATGGGCATAGTTTCCGCGGTTCCATTCAATCGGCTTATTTCGTTACGCACTAAATGTGCCGCGAAGCTTTGCGGATTTAATTGGCTTAACCTGGTTGTAAGCTTTTGCAAACGTGAAGCGGTTAAAGATTTATTCTCTATACCGGATAAGGCCATTATTCTCATTTCAATTTCATTAAATAGTCTCTTTTGTGCCTATAAGGAACTTCCTTATTAAAAGCTTTATAAACGGCATCCACAATTATAGGAGATCCGTCTTTGTCAAAGGTTACACAATAAACGTGGCTTGGTGTTGGATCGGCCGAATAACTTGTGTACCTTATTACAATTTCATAACCTAAATTTTTTAATAATGATGAACATAGTAAAGTTAACGATTTACAGTCGGCCCCCAATTCCCTCTCATGTAGTAACCTTGATGGTAATTTAATCATTTGCATTCCTTCCGGATCCTTTCTATAAGGAATTGCATTTTTTGCAAACTGCCAAACATTAAAGGCACTTGCCAACCTGGTGGCTCCTTTGAATGTTTGTGCCATGCCTCTTGTCATTGCTACGGCCGGAAAGAATGCGGCATTAATTCCGCTTACTATGTCGGAATTATAACCGTTCTCCGCGATCACGCGGTTTTTGTTTTCCGGCTTTGGCCAATTGGCAAAATTGTAACGGCTCATTTGAACAAACCTTTTGATTGGATCCAACCTTCAATTATTCCGCTTAAGTATATTGTAAACCGCTCTTTTGTGGTTGGTACTCCTTGCAATTTGTTTTCCAACTTATCAAACAATTGAAATTCGTTTTTATTGATTTGGTGGGCCTCGTATCTTTCGGCTCCTACTACATCATTTAGGAAATCAATTTTTTCGGCTATCAAATAACCCACATTTATGGCACCAATTCCATTAACGGCCGTAGGTTTACGGAGCAATAACCAGGCAGCAGCAATGCCGCCAATCCAAATAAAATAATTTGTTTTTTTGGCCATTATTTTCCAAATAAACGTTTTAGGTAGTCCGCGGCCGCTGATAGTGGTGTAAGATCTAAATTTATCTTTTCATCCACATTAATTTTATTGCCTTCAATATTCAATGATCCTTTAACCTCCATGGCCAAAGGTTTTTTATCCTTTACCTTTTGTAGGAAATCGGCAACCAATGAAAATATAGATAAGGTCACAAAGTAGGTAGGAACTATCAAATAGGAATACACCTTGGGTGCGATTGTTTGTTTATCATAATTCCTTACTTCGCCAACTTTTTTGCCGTTTACAAAGAAATCCAACAAAGTTTCATTTACTGTTACCGGCCTGGAGGTTGGATTGTCAACTTTTAACTTTAGATCAAACCAAATTTTAGTGAAATAAGAATTTTGAGTGCGTGAACTGTTATATTTTGCACCAAAAACACTAACTGTTAGGCTTTTAGCGGTTTTTAATAAACCGGAATAATATAAACCAACCAGGGCCAAGGCACCGGCACCAACTGCAATTAAAGCGGTTTTTTGCTTCATTCTTAAGCAAATATAATAAAAAAACCGGTCAAAATTGACCGGTTCCCTAATTTAACTGATTTTCGGCCCCCAAACGGCCAAGAAAGCGGTTAAATATCGTAATAAATTCGCCTATTGTTGCGGCTTTTTATACTTATCCCATAGCGGCCCCATGTCAAGCACTATTAATGGCCTTCCATGGCGGTCAATATAGATTGTATAACACACATCTTTTTCGTCTAATTTGGCCAAGAATTTAATAAAACTTGACCATGATAGGTTATAACTTACTTTGGTTGTCATGCTTTTGATTTTATAGTAATAGTTATAAATGATTTATGGGCGGCCGGATTTTCAATGGCCATTTCATTGCTGATTACATCCAATTTTGCATCAACCAACTGTTCGTACTTCCGGCATTGATCCAAAGTAAACATGGATCGGCTCCGGTAATATTGTTGTTGAAAAAACCGCATTCGTGCAACCAGGGTTAAAAATTCCAAATCCGTTTCCATTAGTTTAGAAATTTAATATCGGCCAAATACAGTTCGCATTTATTGTATTCTTTGCCATCCATGGTAAAATTTCTTGAATTAACGTAAACCGTAACATCCACTTTGGCCAATGGTTCAATGTTTACATCGTTATCTGCTGCGGCCTTCAATACTTCCTCCGGTATCATGTGGAAACCGCGGCCCATGACGGTAATAACGTGCGGTTGTGCCTGGCTCAATGGTTCTCCAAATTCATTGGTTTTACCTGGTTCGGTAACTTCCAATTTCAACAGTTTACTGTTTTCATAAACTTTGATTTGCTTAACTGATGTTAACAATCCTTTAAAATTTGCTTTCATGGTTTTTTTGTTTAAGGGTTTTTAATAAGTTAAATTTTTAATAATCCATTTTGAGTCCGGCCGCGTAAAGCTTCCAATAAGGCCGGTAAGTAAGCACCTTGTATGTTCATGCCGTCAATGATTTTAATGGCAATGTTTACCGCGGTATCATCGGTAATATCAAGGTTGTGAGTTCCCAATTCGTTTTTTACATCTTGGGCAATGGTTGCCATGGTTGAAACCAGGTCTTTTACATCAATTGTTTTTTGTTGATTCATTTTGTTTTGGTTTTTATGATTAATAATTAAGTCCATTGGTTAACCATTGCCTCAGCCACACCGGAGTGAAATTTGCTTCTAATTTTTGATGCTTCCTTATTGTTCTTAATTTTCAATGCCGGTAATTTGTGATGATGTGAAAAAGTTTTTATTAACCTATATTTAGGTTCATTATATAAAGTGGATATTAGAGGCGGTAAATTTTTTAACCATAAACAAGTTTGTTTTTTATAATCATGTCCAAAAAAATAAGGTTGTATAATTTGAGTATAAGGAATCCAATGATTATTTAAATAACTACTTACCGGATTTTCAATACTTACTTTATCACAACTATCCCAAATTAATTTTATAAAATCCAATGCTCTTTGGCTTTTACCTTCTTTTATTTTTTTTATCATTCCTGGCCCGGCTTGTGCATTACTTAAATCAGTACATGGAGGAAAAGCTATTATCATATCCCAACCATTTAGATGTTTTGTTACATCATCACATATATGCCACTCCGGATTTTTGCCGCTTGTTTCTTGAATATCACAACTAAAAGCATTGTGGCCTTTTTCTCTAAAAGCTCTTGTTACTGTTTGGCTTTCCTCACAAGCAACTAAAACATTTAATTTTTTCATGGTTGTAACAAATAATATCCGGCTTCTATGTGTTTCATTTTGCTGATATCACCAACCTGGTGCAACCTCAAAATTTCCCTTTTGTATTTAGTTTGTCCGGTCACCTGGTCAGTAACATAGTGGCCGCACTCCCAAGTGATTTTTTCAGCACAACATGGACAAACATTATTGGTAATATTAACCAATTCACTTTCTTCGGTTTTAACCACCTTTTTAAATTTCCATTTACCCCAGGTACTTGTAACCCTATAACCTTTTAATAATTCAGCAATTTGCTTATTATAATTGCGGTGTGTTGACCTGGTAACATATTTGAGTAAATGCATTCTTTTTTTATAATCGGTAGCTTTTATATAACTATAATGGAACACCACGTCGTTAACCTCGGTTTCGGTGTTTTTTTTAAAGTATGCAATTAATTCGGATTTAAATTTTTCACTTTGGGCCTCAAAGGTTTTTTTTGAAATATAACCGCCATCCACTATAATATTTAAATGTGGATGCCATTGGTTGCTCATTCCGGTATTTCTACAATACCGGCACCCATTGGCCTTACAATGGCGGCAATCCCCAAACCAATGCCACCTAACAAGGCCTCGGCCATAACCTTCCCTTTGTAGCTTTCTTACAATGTATTTCCGGAAATCGGAAAGCTTTTGCCTATCCTGGTAAAAGGCCCTAATTTCCTTTGGCATGGTTATAACATAATAACCAAGGCCCTTCATTTGCTCGGCCTTGGGAATCCATCGGCCAAGCCTTCGTAGATGCACCGGTGAGCCATCCTGGCCGCAGTTTTCACACCATTCTTTACCGCAAAAAATAGCTTTAAGGAATTTATGGCCTCCGCTACATGATCCTTGCAAGTAACCGGCCGTACATGATAGGGTTAAACCTTCGTTTAGGAGGTTTTTTAATGTTTGCCGATTTTCCTGGAATGTGGTTGCAAACTCGTTTCGTTTGT